>Ga0100380_10005822_pt1 | contig 12667 bp, 10 predicted proteins | sample CryGeymeta201504_FD_80417 | JGI IMG/M metagenome (GOLD analysis project Ga0100380, IMG submission 80417) | Groundwater microbial communities from Crystal Geyser aquifers in Utah, USA - Crystal Geyser metaG 2015-04 | ecosystem: Environmental > Aquatic > Deep subsurface > Groundwater | place... | reverse complement strand
CAACATACAACATTATTAAAATTTCCTTTGTTTCTACCAATTACGTCGTCGCCACCACCAACACCACCGCCGCCGCCACCACCACCACCACCACCACCACCGCCGCCACTAGCTGAATAATACAACTAAAACAATAGGATAATTCACAATGAACAAACTCAGCAAACTTGTGGAAACAATTGGCAATTCTCTGCGCGCGCCTGCCAAACGCAATTGCTCCATCCAGAAGGAGGAGATCGATATCGATCAATTAATGGAACAGCTGGAAGAACAAGAGGGCAACTTTTTTAATGAAGATGAGTTTTTGGAGATTGATGTGATTACCGTCGACCAGTTAGCATTTGAAGATAGGTGGGAAGATGCTAGTGACATTTCTCTGGATTTTAGTGTTTCGCCAGAAATAGATGATGTTGACGACGACAAGGACGACGAAGAATCAAGTCTACTGTCTGCCGGCAGAGAAGAAGAATTACTTCAGATCATCGAAGACGAAATCAGACCAACCAGAAAGAAGTTCACGCATCAAAATAAAGGTGTTTATGCCAAACGGGCTCCAGTACCAGAGGTACCTACGGCAAAAGGAACCCCACGACGAGTATCCTTGAGCCCAAGTGCAGCATAAACCAACAGACGTCTCCCTTAGCCTATTTTAAAAAGATGCATCCTGCACCATCACTTATTTGAGCATATAATCTGTGCACAGTCACATTTACAACTTATAAATACATTTTTGTGTAGATATAGCGGCGTTTAATAGATAAACAAAGCCTTTCAATGCGGCGTCCTGCAAGTTAGGGAAAAGTGGCGTTGAGGAGCGATAATGATCCGCGATATTTTCAGTAAGTGCTACTTTTCAAATGCAAGAAAGCCCGCCTCTCATTGAAGGATCAACCTAGACTATTGCAGCAAGCTTCGTGAATGCGGCCAACGGATAGACTATGCGACCAACGGATTGACCATACCCTCCTAGCTGCACTACGAAAAAAAGGACAAGCTTTGCTCTGCGAACGATACGCGAGATGAATGAAGAGTGCGTCGCTGCAGAAAAGATGCAGCACGATTAAAGTACAGACTCTGTATCTTCTATTCGTAAAAGTTCACCAGGTACGTCCCTGAAGAAAAACCAAGCAAGATCCTTCACTTGACCGTTCCATGAGAGAGAGGCGAATGGAGCTGGTGGGCTGCTAACTTGGTCTTACTAGGTTCTCAGGCATACCATTTTTGGAAGGGGATTTTAAACTCTCTTTTCTTTTGAATCCCTTCGACTGGGAAAATGAATGTTTAATGTTACAGGCAGATCGTCCATGCGTAAATAGCATGCTCCACGATACTTGAGACTGGAGATTGCAAAATGATGGCTATTTCTTTTTATGGTTCGCTTGACAAAATATAGATATGTCAATCAACTGGTCTTCTAGTGTAGCCTATCCTACCATGCGTTCTATCAAATAATGAAGAAGGCCTAACGAGATAGCCTCGTCTTGCAATAATAATGTATATTCCATGATTTGTTTAATCTACTACTAGTAGTCTACTCTAGTCTAGTACAGTAGTCTAGCCTAGTCTACTACTTCTACTAGGGTCTAATTAATTTTGGAACACAATGGTTTGCTACTAGTAGTCCTACTCTCTCATGTTCGTGGACAAAACTTCGACTGGTAAATACGTCATTATTTTTTTGTCCTTGCTACCAGGTACCTACTACTACTCTCTACTCTGAAGTAGTTGTCTACTCTAGTAGCTAGTAGTGGTAGCTAGTAGTAGTACTACTACTAGTAGCTACTCTAGTAGCTAGTAGTCTAGTAGAGTAGTAGCTAGTAGTAGTAGTTATTCCTACTAGTAGTAGTATACTAGTACTACTAGTAGTAGTACTACTCAGCAGCCCACCAGTAGAAGAATTGTACTCTAGTAGTACTGCCTAGCTAGCTCCAGCCAGCAATAATACTCTCTCTCTCTACAACCAGTAGATAGCTAGTAGCAGAGTTCCATTCCCTTTTGAATTTTGATTCCTTACCAGGTACCATGACCTCAACCCAAATGAATGACGCAAATAATCTAAGCCAATGAAAAGCTCCTATTTGCTGTTTACAGAGTCGAATGAAAGCACCCACGCCATTCAAAAATGCCACCACAGCAAGGGAATCTTCGTCGCAGAGATGTTCCAAGAGGAGGAAAATGCATAAACTAGACTAATACTAAAACTAATAATAACAACATTGGTCATTGCTTTTTCTAAAGCTCTATCCAGTTTTTACTGAACCTTTCTTTGCGTGCACTACCAATATATTATTGCAGTTACCCTTCACTCATCAAAGCATCAAAGATGGCAAAGCGATACAATGAAAAGAAGCAAAAACAGATGGAACAGGCGATCGAGAGAGAGCTTGCAACGGGTCAGGATAAAATCGATATCCAAGGTACAATGCAAAACGATTTAAAGGCATCGGCCATGGGAGAAGGCGAACAGGAATTGTTCGAAAAGAAAATGTCCAAGGAAGAAAAGAAGGCTGCCGCCAAAGCTGCACGTGAAGCCAAGAAAAAAGCCAAGGTAACTTCACAGATTTGTTTAGTTGTGGTACTTTGTTTTGTTTTATTCGATGAGTACTACAGATGTTAGTAGAGTTGGTTTTCTGTTTTCTACCAGTTTGGGGGAAAAATTCTTCTCACTCAACCAGTTTGTCCCTGCGCTCTTTCTCTCTCTCTCTCTCTCTGTGTGTGTGTGTGTGTGTAAACACACGAAACCTGCCACAACTGTTCAAATCAAATAATGATGAAATCAACAGGAGGAAAAGAATGGAGACAAAAAAGGCAAGAAAGAAAAGACAGAAGAGGAGGAAGAACCTCCGGAAAAAAAGCAAGTGGATAATGTAAAGGCAGCATTGCAGTCGTTAGATGTAGACGAGGTGAAAGATGCCAAGCGCGAAGAGGCACTGGAGCAATTGTCTCAAGATAATATTAACGTCACTTACGAGAGCAAGAAAGGGGCCCTACACGCCAATACACGCGATATCAACGTCGACGGAGTCACGGTCACCTTTCACGGAAAGTCTCTCATTGAAGATACGTCCCTGGTCATCAATTATGGTAATCGATACGGGTTTATCGGGCCCAATGGATCTGGAAAGTCAACCATCATGAAAGCCATTGCCGCCAGAGCTATTCCCATCCCCGATGCCTTGGACATTTACTTTTTGGATTCCGAGTATCCCGCTCGAGATGACATTACGGCTCTCCAGGCTGTCATGGAAAGTAACGACGAAGTGGCCATATTGGAAGCCAAGGCGGAAGCCCTGAACGATGCCATGGCAGATGCCGACGAGGAGCAACAGGCAGAAATTCAAGTGAATTTGGAGGCTGTTTACGATCGTCTGGATCAACTCGATGCTTCCACGGCCGAATCGAGAGCGACGTCGATTTTGCACGGTCTCGGATTTACTTTGGCGATGCAGAGCATGAAGACGTGCGAATTTTCGGGAGGTTGGCGAATGCGTGTAGCCTTGGCTCGTGCTTTGTTTTTGCAACCAGAATTGTAAGTCGTTCTTCTTCTGTTATTGTTTTTGGAGCAGTGTGGGATTTTTCTTCTTCAATTTTGTAGTCTAGTGGCATGTGACAAGCAATCTCACACACAAATTCGTATCTTTTTCTTCTTCTCTCCAAACATTAGTCTTTTGCTGGACGAGCCCACAAACCACTTGGATATGGAAGCTGTCATGTGGCTAGAGGACTATTTGTCCAGCTGGGAACGAATCCTGTTCTTTGTGTGTCATTCACAGGATTTCATGAACAATGTCTGCACCAATATCGTGCGATTGGATATGACCTACAAAAAGCTGCGTTACTACAGTGGTAACTACGATACCTACGTCCAGACCAGACGCGATCAAGACATGGTCCAGTGGCGTCAATACGAAGCCGAGCAGAGAGATATTGCCGAAATTAAAGATTTCATTGCTCGATTCGGTCACGGTATGTTGCTCTGTTGTACTATTTTAGTACTGTTCTGTAGTTTGGATGCCGTCCCTGTTTGTGAAGCATCTGACGCGTGGTTCTTTTATTTCTTTGTTTTAAATTTCAACTCATGTGTACAACAAAAGGTACCGTCAAGATGGTTCGTCAAGCCCAAGCTCGCGAAAAGCTGTTGCAAAAGAAATTGGAAGCTGGACTGACGGAGAAACCCGAACAGGATCCCGAGTGGGATTGGAGTTTTCCAGATGCCGGTGATCTTCCGGTGCCCGTGCTGTCCATTGAATACGTGAGTTTCGCCTATCCTGGTGGACAAGAATTGTACTCCAATGTCGACTTTGGCGTGGATTTGCAAACTCGGGTCGCTCTGGTCGGACCCAACGGAGCTGGAAAAACTACCATGTTCAAGCTCATGACAGGTAAATTACAGCCCACTCAGGGTCAAATCAAGAGGAATATGCATCTCAAGATTTCGAGCTTTACACAGCATTTCGAGGATAAGCTGGACTTGACCATGACTCCCATTGACTTTTTCAAGCAAAAGTTGATGCCAGATCAGCCGCTGGAAAAAATTCGTCCTCTACTGGGCCGGTACGGTTGTTCGGGTGATATGCAACAGCAGGTAATGGGACAATTGTCGGCGGGACAAAAGGCTCGTATCGTCTTTGCTATTATTGCGCACGAAAAGCCGCATTTGCTCTTGCTGGACGAACCTACCAATCCACTGGATATGGAATCGATCGATGCCTTGGCACGTTGTTTGAAAAAGTTTCGTGGAGGTGTAGTAATGATTTCGCACGACATGCGCTTGATTTCTCAGTGTGCCGAACAGATTTACATTTGCGACAACAAGAAGATTACGCTGTACAAGGGAGACATTATGGACTTTAAGATGCAAACCAAAAAGGAAAACAGCAAGAAGTTGGCGCAACATCAGAACGGATAAAAAAAATGTACAACGCTGATGATGTCGGCCGTGGTTAGCGTCAGCAGCAGCTTTTCTCATAACTCGGAATGTTTCTTCCCGACCAACTCGTATTTTTTTGCCACAAGGACAAAAGTAATAGAGCGTCATTTAATATTTGTTCTAAATCGGTGCATTGTGACTATTTTTTCATCCTGCAGGGTAGAGTTGTAGCTCTACTTTTAGCTTCTAAGCTTGACTTCGACTAGCTAGTAGTAGAAGTAGTAGTCTACTACTCGAGTAGTAGCTAGCAGAGTGTAGAGCTGTCTCTGGTAGTATTGTATTGGTTGTTTTACTGTACGTACCTGGTATGTAGCTAATACTCACTCGGAGTCATGTACCTGGTAGTATGTGGAATTGATTTCACGCAATTATCCTCATCCTTACTTGCCTCTGAGAATCGATCAGCTAGGAAGGTCAAAGATGGATCGTGCGGACAAGCAGGCGAGAGCAAGCCTTCCACACTCTTGGAGAGGTATTGAAACTTTGTTGTTGTTTTTAGTTGCAGCAAGTGTCATTGTTGGTCTTGTCAAAACACAGGTCTACATGCCTCATCGAAGTCAACACTAAGTAGCAGCTACTACGGAGTACTCTAGTATCTAATAACTCTGTGCAGTCAATCATATTATAAGTAGGTTTACTGCAGTGGAAAGCAAATTCGTGCTAAAGAAGAAATAGAGAGAGAGAAATTTGAAAAGGATACCGTGAACAACAGTAATTAATTCGTTGTCGCTGTCCTGACTAGTAGAAAATCCAGAACTCAAGGTTTTTTTCATCCCCAAAACCTAAAAGCAACTCCAAAAAATAACAGCAGGATGTCTCTTCCCTTCATTCCGTACTTTATTGACTATACGGTCAAGAATCAGAGCAAGACGATTGGTGTTTCCAAAAAGAGAGTCACCTTCAAATTTGGTTTTGCCAACCGCCAAGCCGTGGACGATGGTTTGGTTGGTGCGCACTGTCGCGGCAGCGAACACGAAGTGGTCTTCGTGTGGAGCTTGAACTCTGGGAAACGACACGTCATGCTCGACGGTAAGGACGTGCACTTTAGCAGCAGCGGTCAGAACGGATGGACCTCCGACCGGACCTGGCAGCACGTCTTTAGTCTCAAGGTGCCCAATTACTCTGGAACCTTTCGCTGTCATTTGATCAGTCAGCCTGCACCGCAGGGCTCTAATGTTCGTCCCTTTGATCTGAGGGTGGGCGGAGTTTCCATATTCAAGTTTAATCAGATTTATCAGTTGGGAACTCCCCAAATGACGGTCCGAAAACCCGGAGGAAGTCGCGCTTCCTACAATGGTTCCGGCGAACAAGATGAGCCCATGACGGCTGAGGAGCGCCGTCTTTTGGCAGCGGCTCGACTGGAATCTCTGAAGGAATTCGAAAAGCAGCAACATCGATCTGGTGATAGTGGTTTCCCTGGTAGTGATGATTCTCCAGCTGGAAATGGAACAGCGGATCTATTGAGCTTTGATGCTCCAACACCAGCTCCAACACAAGTGCCGCAAGGGATGCCCAACCAAATGGTTTCGAGTATGACCTTGGGATCTGAATTTGGTTTGCCTCCACAGCAGCAGCAACAACAGCAACCGCCATATGGATATCCTCAGCAGCAACAGCATCAGCAACCCAATTATGGTGGTGGTTATAGTGCACCACAAGCCCAAGGTGGATACGGCAGTCCACCTGGTCAAAGTACCTTTTCGGGATCGACTTCTACCTATCCTGCTGGAAATACAAGTGCCATGACACCCTACCAAGGCAGTCAAGCTTCTATTCCAGGATATTCATTAGGAAATAATTCCTTTGCGGGAGGAGCCAGCACCAATTTCTTTGGTGCAGTGTCGGCGGACCAACCGCCCCAGCAGCAGCAGTCCTTTGTCCCTTCAACGGATCCCTATGGTCAGCCTCCAGCGGATCCATTTTCGACAGCACCACCACCGCAGCAAACGTCCTACCAACCGCCAGCCCCTGCTCCTTTTCAGCAGCAACAAGGATACGCAGGCGGGGGATACCCACAGCAGCAACAACCACTACAAAGTCCCACTGGCACCCAAGCTAGTTTTGGAACGTACGGTAGTGCTCCGACATTTGCTCGTCCCCCGCACCAACAACAACAACAACAACAACAACAGCAACAACCTAACTACGGACAGCAGCAACAAAATCCATATGGTGCTCCTCCGCAGTATCAACAACAACAATATCAGCAACCTGGTTTTTAGATGAAGATAAATGCATGGACTGTTGCAGTATTGCCATCTTTTTAATGCCGAATCATGCATTCTTTGGTACATTGCTACAATACTCTTCAAAAAACTGCTTGCTGAATGCAACTTTATCAGTATTCATCCAATCATTCTCTCTGTTCACATCCAAGAAATTTGTTCCGTCCATTCTCTCTACATTTGGTTTTCCATACACATACTAGTCACTCAACACACACCACTCGACATTGCCAAACACAACCCATAAAATAGTTCACAATAAAAGCAAAAAATTAACGATCTTGTGTTGGTGTAGAATGGTTAAGAAAAGAAATATGTCATTTTGCTTGCTGGGATTGACTTTCAGATTTTGCTTGCAATGTTGTCTTGGTAGTTGCTTTTGATTCCTTCTTCGTAAGTACGATGAGGTAGACCACCTTCTGTCAAATTGTAGGCTGCATTGAGAGCTCGCCAATCTTTCATGGTGAGCGACAAGACATATTGATACGGACGCTTGTCGTTCCTGCCTTCTCCGCCCTCTCCATTTTCTTCATGTTGGATCACGTTGCGAATGTACACGAGGTCATCAGATCCTTTTCGCATCCCAGCGACTCTTTGTTTAATAAGCATACTAAAGTTCATGAAATTTTCAATCGTCTGGGTGTAGCTCTTGGGATTTACTAAAAAGGGAATCATGTCAATCTCGTCATCGTCGTGTGTTGCGAGGGTTTGCTTTTCCGAGCCATCACTGCCAGCTGCTTCATTTGTTATCGCAGATCTTGCAGCACAACGAGCTGCTTGACACTGTTCCTTCAGAGCTTTCTTCATAGTCTTCAACTGTTGTGATACAGCGTCAATGCCTTCAGAGCTAGAATTGGGACCAGAAAAGTCTTTAGCTTCCAACGGTTCTTCCACGATATCTTCTCCATCCGTCGCTCTATGGCAGCATCGACGTTTCTTTTTCGCTGGTTTTGTTTGTTCGTCGGACGCTATCATCAGGTTCGTTAGGAACACGACATTCGATGGAACTGATTTATAGCATACACTGGCATTCTGACCGAGGCTTTTCCAGTCTAAAATTCGTTTGCCGTTAGTATCCACGTTACCGAAATGAGCCCTCAGTGATTTGACAAAGCGGTGACTATCGTACTGCAATGGCTGTTGCAATGGCAGAAATAGTAGAAGTGAGTATATTGCAATTGGATATCCGAATGCAGTCCACGATAGAACAAGAATCAAAAAGCAATACAAATGAGGCGTACCGCTATGAAAGCATTCACGTGTTTCGCTACCAACTTTGCTCGAGCAACGAAAATTTCAGCATCCATTTTCAGCTCCCGTGTGTGTTTTACCTTCTTCAAGAGACGGTTATTGATATCCCTTGCAATTTGACACTCGTCTTCCACTCCGGTACCAATCGTGCCCTCTTCAATGGCTTTGAGGGTTTTTCGCTGCTGTCTTCGCAGCTCTCTCCTACGATGCAGACTATTGTAATCCACTACATGCATGAAATTTTTATGTGAGCAAAGCGAGTGCAGGCATTCATTCGCCCACTACTGAGCTTGGGCATTTTCACGCAGTCATACACATACCAGTTTTCTCGGCAATGCCGTCATCGTCCGATCCCTTCGATTTTGACATAATTACATTAAAATGTTATATTTTGCTCCAGTACTTTTTATGATTTACGCTTTTGAACGTTGTGTTGTTTAGACTAACATAAAAGAATGAGCGTGTTTTGAAAAACTTTAACTTGCGTCGCTACGTGGACTTGTTTCTTCTTCCGCTCGAGCAAAAAGCGCTGTGATTCACCAGTTCGTGATTCGCTATTTGTTTCTGCAATCGTTTCTCAATTTTGACATCCTCCTTCCCCATTTTGTGATTAAAAGCATTAATTCTGAATCGAGTACGTCCATTTCCCCAATCAAATGAGTACACTACACTGAAGTTTGACCTGTCCTGTCTGTCGCCTACCAACACGAATTCATTTTTTTGCCTGCTACTGTTCTTCAAAATTCCCGAGTTTCAAGGCAAAGTTGTGCATGTACATATCAAATTGGTACGGCTGCCGAACATCCAAAAGGTGACGATAATCTGCAATGATTTGTCGTTTTTGTTGGTACTCGCTATCTGATTCGTTCAATATCCGTTCTATGTCGTTGTAAAACCTCTGTCTTGTTATGGTATCGTCCGGGACCTTCCAGGTCATTGGCACGAGATGAGACATGTTCCTCCACGGAATAAAATCGGGCAGTATGTCGTACTGCATTGCATTGGTAAATATTGGAACGGTATCACTCAGCAGCGTGTCCATGAGTCGGTTGGCTCCCAGCGTATCGCCCGGGGCATGAAAGCCATATTTGGCCTGTGCCAGTGCTGGGCATTGTGGTCCAGGACCACATCCTGAGACCGAGTAATGAGTTTTGATATTGGTATTGTTCCCATTGTTCAGCCAATTGCATATCCGTTGTCGAACGATGAAAGACTTGCCACGAGACCAACTCGTAATAAGTGCGAAATCGTCCGTCTTATGTACATTTTCCCACGGGGAACAGGCCTGCCCAACGTAGGTTGCTGGAAATTGAATCCGAGCTCCATTTTTTACCAGTTCATCCTCGAATCGACTCCCTTCAAATCCCACAAAGCTGCAATTAAAAAGGGCATGATGCGGCTCCAGCAGTCGTTTCCAATGACTGTCTACTACGATATGATCTCTTCCGTGGTGACGTTGATAATAAGGAGATTCTGTCAAAATTTGGTGGACGTGTTCCAGCAATTCCAAATTACAGCGACCATCGAGGCACAAATTAGATCGCTTCATTTTGGTTGCCAATGCATTCAAGAGCGTTGGAACGAAAAATAGCTTTGCTTTGGTGGGATCTCGCGTCCGCATAGGATGTCTCTTGGCGTGCATCAGAAACCACCAATCATCCGAATGCTTCCAATGGGCCAAAAAAGACTCCCGGACAAAGGTATGGTTGCCTTCTGTTCGCTGAGGATTGGGATCCCATTTTCCAACTCTATTTTCCAACCTCCAAATGGAACTTGTAGCATTCGTCCAATCCAATCCATTCTCGTAACAGTAAAAGGGCACCTTTAATTGCAGTTCGTAAGATTTTTCCTCTTGAGATTCTTCATTAATCTCATCTTCTCGTCTTGAAGTGTTGCCTGTCCAATATTGGTTTATTTCACTCGTGTTGGCTTTACTGAAACTGACAAGTTGAATGGTGGAAAACTCCAAAATGCACCAGAAGACCAAGCCCACAAGGAGTGTAAACGGCAGCAAATGCCGCGGAAAACTGTAGTTCAGGAAAGTTTGTTTAACCGGGACCGCCGTAAGCATAATCAGTGTGGTTCATCGACAAGGAGCTGAAGCATCGTTTTTGCTTGGAATTGGTTTGTTTTTTTGTCCTCGTTTGTTCATTCTCCCGAGATTCTGGCCACTACCAACTAGTCTACTGTCTTGGTTGTTCAGATGATGGTATTAATAAAAGTTCGGTCATTCATCAATCACTAATCATCGGGATTTACGAAACCCTACCCCTGCCTACTAAATACTGCTACTAGTAGTCTACTACCGTAGCTAGTACTAGACTAGTAGTACTATACTAGAGTAGTACTCCTACACCATAAGAATGCACACCTCCTTGTTTTTCTAATTGCTACCTGGTATACCAAAAAAATCACCGACCCCACTTTCCCCTGCTGCTGGGTGCATTTCCTGGCTCTGGTTTTCGACCAGAACGTCCACGCCGCTGCGCATTCCTTTGAGCTCTTTTCCATTTTTCGTCGTCCGACAAAAACGTCGTCCGTTGGTTACCAAAGCTAGCTCGTCGTCCTGCACCACCCGGAACTGCCAATGTCAGGATGGGGCCCTGCCAGGGAGGTGATGGTGCAAGCTCGGACACGAATCCTGGTCGATTTCTAGCACACAATAGCTCGACCAGTTCGCAGGCTCGGTTCAACTTCTTGCGCTGTGACTCACAATCGTGTCCTTGATCCTTCCAGGTCAAACATTCCTCCATTTGCTTTTCGCCTGTACTAGAAACATTGCTCTTGTTGTCACCGTGTACCTGACTTCGAACAAAGCCGATTAATTTCAACATTTGCATGGCGCCCCAGTTGGAAGCAATCTGCTTCTGAATTGTCGTGTTGGAAAGTCGCAACGTGTGATACTTGGGGTCCTGAGGATGCTGTCGCAGATTAGTGAGAATTGTAGACAGTGTTTTGATGCTTTTGATCGACTGATCATGGTATGGTCCTGTACCAGCCACAGCATCCGCATCATCATTGTTTTCCAAAGCCTTGGCTGCGACAACGAGTTCGTCCTCTCCTGTAGGATCCGCCAACATGGCCTCCAGAATAAATGTACCCGCAAATGAACTGCTGTTGCTACCGCTATTAGTCGCCGTTACTTCATTGGTACCCACCTGTTCGACACGTACATAATGCGGTGATTTGCTGGGCAGCGTCATACGAAGACGGTACGCTCCCAGCAGTAATTCTTCCTTAGCACTACCTTCATCATCATCATCATCATCACGACTTACATCACATCCGGATGATACGGACAGCAAAAACAAATGTCCCTGCCTCGAATAGCGGACGGCAGAAGAATGGGCTTCCACTGTAAAATTATAGTGATCAAAGCTGCGTCCGTACTCGTCCAGCCACCGAATCGTAATGGGCAAAGCTGTTTGATTGTCAAATTCAATACAAACCTCGTGATCTTTCGCGTCGTCGTCCGCAAGAAGAGAACGAACAGCCTGGAATGCCAGGGCCGCACGTGGATCATTTTCGGCGGTGCCGTTGTTGCTGTTGTCGGATTCTGTTGCCGAGGTAGTAGCTAGTGCATTTTTATGATTGGAAAGGCCAAGACCCTCCAAGACAAGCTCGGGAGGAATGAGTTCACCAAACAATCCGTGAGATTCATCGAGAAGTTGTATAGGAGGGATAATGCCACCAACAATACGGGACAATCCACCATCGTCGGCATGCGGCTGTTCTTGGTGCAATGCGTCCATAGAGATGCAGGCAGTAGTAAGCCTTCAATCTTTGTCTACTACTAGTAGGAACAATAGTATTATGATGATAGCTGCTGCATCACGTGTCACGTGAAACAAAAAGAAAATAACTAAATTTTTTCAATGAGCTTGTTGAGGACGGAAAGAACTCTATTCCTAACTTTGCCACTACTACATTACTACTCTACGTACTACACCGGGCAGTAGCCATAGTACTCTACTAGCTACTCTACTAGAGACTACAATTATGTCTAGCTAGATAGTATGCGACGAGAAAAGTGCTGCAGCTACAGCGAGTGAGGCTGATGCATTTATACCCTTCATCCTCTCTAGTCTAACAGACTAGTAGATCAGAAAATTGAAAATTGAATTGCTTCCCATGCATCTCTGTTTCGACAATTATAGGGTTTTGGATGTACTATTTGTGCAAAGAGGGAAGCGCAGGGGGGGGGGGACCTCTGTGCGGCTGTCATCCGCACAGGTGGGCGGCGTATTGTTCGGGGGTATAT
>Ga0100380_10005821_pt1 | contig 12667 bp, 9 predicted proteins | sample CryGeymeta201504_FD_80417 | JGI IMG/M metagenome (GOLD analysis project Ga0100380, IMG submission 80417) | Groundwater microbial communities from Crystal Geyser aquifers in Utah, USA - Crystal Geyser metaG 2015-04 | ecosystem: Environmental > Aquatic > Deep subsurface > Groundwater | place: USA... | reverse complement strand
TGCAGTAAGCAAAGCTTTCTGATATTCGAGCGGGCTCAGATCTGATGTTTCTCCAATACCGTGAAGATACGCTTCCATGGGAAGTTCATTTATAACCCAAACATTTCCAGTATCAGCGACATAGCGAAGCTCAAGCTGGCGGCGAAAGGTATTATCATTTGCTCCGGGAAGCCAGGAAACCGGTCGGGAAAAATCCGCGAGCTCCATCGGCGAAATATCATCATCAGCGTGAAAACGAAAGACGCCCGCAGATTGGCTGGAACAAGGTCCGCCGGAAAGCACATACATGTTGGTTGTGCGATTGAAGGCCACAGCCGATTCTTGCCCAACAGCCAAGTGACAAACCGAAACTCCATTTAAGATAACGGAAACCGGAGCGTATTTTGCGCGAACGACCATGCGATTATCATTTGTTTCAAAAAGTCCTACGCGTATCATTGGCTCATCCGGAAGATTCGCGACTGATGCGGACGAAGGCACTGACGGAGATGTTTCAAACACACCGTCCGAGGTGACCGTGACGGGAATATCAATCCATCCGCCATCAACGGGCTGGTCATCCGCATAGAGCTGAAAACTTGCCGTGTAATTTCCAACACGCGCAGGTCCCTTTACATTAAAAGTCACAAAACCGATCTCCCCCATCTTTGTATCGCTCGTTACTTTTACCGGGAGAGAAGCATCGACCCAACTCGGATCACGGAAGGAAGCAAGGCTCGCCGTTGCACCGGCGACGCCGACTAATTTTACATAAAATTGTTTCCAGGTTTGCGCCCCCTCATTCTTGAAGCCAAGGATCATTTGTTGGCTTTCATTTCCGGAGACCTGGATACTCTGTGCGGAACGTAAAAGAAGCGTCGCCTTATACCCGCTTGCGGCGGCTAAAGCTTGTTCCGTTGCAGCGGTTGTTGCGGTGCTCGCGGATGATGGCTGCGTTGCGGCCGCAACTTGAGGAGTTCCCGGAACAACGATCGGGAGAGAGAAGGCTCCATTCGCCATCCAAGCCGTATCTTCTGCGGCAAGCGTAAACTGTTCATTATAGTTTCCGGGAGCATTCGGAGCGCGTATTTCAATCTTAAAAGAGCCAATTTGCCCAGGTTTTACCTCTGTTTCGGTTAATTTTACGGCATGCGAGTTACTCATCCATAATGCGGTTCTAAAAGGACTGGCACGCTCGCTGGTCGTACCCGCCGTGGAATACACGGAAGCGTAGCTCGTTCCGCTATTACGCCAGGTTTCGCTTCCCGTGTTTTTGAAACGCGCTATCACAAAAACGTTTTGGTCAGGATTAAGCTGCCACTGCGTTCCGCCAAGACTCACGAGCTCCGCACTCCAACGACTATTCGGTTTTGGCTGCGGGATGGAAGAAGCAACCGCAGAACCTGCAGAGGAAGAAGAGGAAGAAACAGTAGACGCTGTTTGTACGGAAGTCTGGGCAGCTGTATCTCCGACAACGATATCAAAAGAGAATCTTCCTCCGGACATGCGCGCGATCGATTCCGCGACGAGAACATATTCCTCGTGATACACGCCTGGCGTGGACGGAGCTTTAATAGAAAAAGTAAATTGTGTTGTCTCCCCGGGATTCACACGCGAGACAGGAAGCTTTTCCGCCTGCTCTTTTGTCACCCAATTAGAAGTCGCAAAAGGACTATCGGATTCAATATGCGCCGTCGGATTAAAATGATACACCGAAACATAATAGGATCCGGAATTGCTCCAATAGGCGCTTCCAATATTTTTAAATCCAACGGAAACCGTTCCCGTTGCGCCCGGCTTTAATTGTCTGGAAAATGTAAGAGAAGTTGCGCTCGCCTGAAAGTCGCTTCTCGTTAAAGCAAAAGCTTGTTTTGGTAGCAGGGATACAAAAGAGGCGGCTATCAGTAAAACAGCAAGGGTATTTCGAAAACGTGACAAAGATAATTTGCCCGCCTTTCTACCAAAAAAGGACGCTATCTGCATAAGTGCTTCACATGAGTATCCTACCATTCAATAGGCCTACATAGAAACGACGTATGAGTGGGGAGAAATATTTCACCTAAGCCTAGCGCCAAAAGGACCATTCTTCATTCTGTCACTCTTTTGACAGAATCGGGGCTGTAAAAATGAACACCTCTTTTGCCCAAAGCGCATTTTCCCACTACAATTCATCCATGTCTCTCACAAGATCGCTCGCATTGAATACGGGTGTTCAAGTTGCCGGGAAAATCGTATCAACAGCGCTCGGTATTGCTATTATAGGGCTTTTAACCCGACTGCTTGGAACAGAGGGATTTGGAGCTTATTCCACCGCGAATGCCTTTTTACAGATTTTCGCTCTTCTCCTCGACTTGGGACTCAATGTCACGCTCGTCGCACTTCTTGGCGAACATGCCGGAGACGAAGCCTATGAACGGCGCTGCACAAGCGCGCTTTTTACGTTGCGCATTGTCATGGCGCTTCTTGTGCTTGGAATCTTCGCCCCATTCGTGGCATTTCTCTCTCCCTATCCGCTCGAACTTAAACTGGCAATTATCGCATTAACAGGCTCTTTCTTCTTTCCAAGCTTAAACCAAGTTGTGACAGGCGTAGAACAGCGCCATCTAAAAATGCATGCAGCCGCCATTGCAGAAAATGTTGGCCGCGTCGTCACGCTCGCTGGACTCTTTATTGCCGTCGCCTTTCACTTCGGGATTGTTCCCATTATGTGGATCATTTCCTTTGCGGGCTTTGCAAACTTCTTTACCAATTTCCTGAGCGCCAGAAAATTCGCTCACTTCGGATGGAATTGGGATCCGGAATTCTGGCTTGAAGCCCTGAAGCGATCCTGGCCCGTCGGACTTTCCATTGCATTTGGACTTCTCTATTTTAAAGCCGATACGATCATCATGTCTTTTTCGCGAAGCCAAGCAGAGGTTGGTATTTACGGAGCCGCATATCGCGTGCTGGAAATATTAATTACGGTTCCCTTCATGTATGCCGGCGTGCTTCTCCCTATTCTTTCCAATGCCTGGGCAAAAAGAGATCAAGCTCGTTTCAAAAAACTCTTGTCCGCCTCCATCGACGTAATGGCCGTTCTCGTTATACCGATCATTGTTGGTACGTGGTTGCTCGGCGTGCGCATCATGACTATTGTTGCCGGACCGGAATTCGCCGATTCCGGACGCATTCTCTCCGTGCTTATTCTTGCCATCGGCGCCATTTATTTGAATACCGTTTTTTCTCATTCCGTTGTTGCCATTGATGCGCAACGCAGTATGTTGCCCTTTTATGCCTTCGTCGCCATCAGCGCCCTAACCGGATATCTGATTCTCATCCCTACATATGGCATGTGGGCCGCTGCGTGGATCACGGTCGCTTCGGAAGTCATTATAGGGCTAGGATCACTCTATGTAACAAAAAAAGCGCTCCCGATCGGATATAAGCCAAGGGCGACGCTTGCTGCTATTGCCTCTTCAGCTGTGATGGCACTTACCGTTTGGCCACTTCGAAATATGTGGATTGTTCTTCCCATTTTCGTTGGCGCACTCACGTATACAATCATGATTGTCAGCTTAGGCGGTATCCCTATGGAGATCATTCGAGAAGTTCTCAAAAAGAAAAAAGACACCACTCCTTTTTCCCCGCTCACATGATCATAAAAAAACTTTCCTTTGTTCTTATTGCCTCTCTCTGTCTCGTTGGGACTGGTTGTTCTCCTGAAAAGAAATTGGAAACTGCAGCAAGCATTCCTTCGACCTCTGTAGAAACAAGCGCCCAAAATCCCAAGGTGGAATCTGTAGCGGATGGATTGGAAAAAATAACATTTCAATTTGGGGCATCCACGCAAGAGCATTTACTGCTCTATAAAATTGATCCGACGCAATATGACTTTTCAATCGAACACACAAGTTCCGCGAGAAGTATTGCGGACTGGCAACTTAGTTTAGGCATACCAACGCTTGTGGTAAACGGCGCATACTTTCATGAGGATTATTCCCCTTCCGGAATGCTGATTGTAAATGGAGAGCGCGTCGGTTCACGTGCATTTGATCTTGATAAGTCCGCACTACTCGAACTCTCACCGCTCCCGCAAATTATTGATACGCAAACGGAAGTCCTTCCCGCTCAAACAGAACATGCGCTACAAAGCTACCCCTTGCTTGTACAGAATGGAATGAATGCCATACAAAGCGACAGCGGACTTGTCGCGAGAAGAAGCTTCTTCGGATTTGATGCAGACGGATTTGCCTATATTGGAATCTTGCCGGATGCTGAGCTCAGTCTCTTTGAGCTTGGCCACGTTCTCGAAAGCATGAATATCAAATGGAAAAAGGTTCTCAATCTCGACGGCGGACCTTCAAGCGGACTTGCCGTTGCAAACGGAGATATTGAAAACAGTATTTTTCCGGTTCCGAATGTTATTGTCGTAAAAGAGAAAGTATCAAAAAAGCCTTAAAAACAAGGCTTTTTAGCTTCACAAAAAAAATAAAAACCCCGACATAACATCGGGGTTTTTATTTTGTGCAACTCTAACGCTTTACCCAGGCAAGAATCATGAGCGCAACGGCAACCAAGTTAAGAACAGCATGCGCCATCATCTGCGAAGCAGGTAGTCCCACCAAAAGCATATACACATGTGTTGCAAGAACGACTACGGCACCGATCCAAAAAGACCACATCGACAAAGAACTTGCTTTGTTCATAAAAAGAAAATGAGTGGCCATAAGGCTAGCCTCCCTTTAAGGATACAGGGAAAAACAGAGACGGAACATGCGCGCTCAAGCTAACAAACTTTCAATCAAAGATCGAAATCGCGCACTGCGAATAGCGGCCATGTGCAAGTTAATTGGTTTCACAAGAGGAAAAAATCGTTCTTCAATAAGCGTATGACGCATTCCCGTTAGCCCCGCTCTTGGTCCATTCAGTATCCATGAAAACAACAGATTCGGATCCCACGGACAATAGGTATTCACAATTTTCAATGCTCCTGATTGAATGCGCTTCGCCACCGTCTCAGGAATAAAAACTTCCGAAGCGAAAATATCCGCTTGATTGAATACAATGAGGCGCACAGAGTCCGGTAAAGTTTCCTTTTGGAGAAATTGGAAGAATAAAAAAGCTCCTAAGGAATGACAGATAATAACTTCCGGCGATTCCTGTTCCAAGAAGCGATGAAGCGCGTGATGCGTTTCTGCACGCTGTGCAATCGCACGCTCGCGGTCATACACTCCAAGTGTATAAAAAGGATTCAGCGACTGCAGAAAAGAAGCCTCCTCTTTAATATCCCATCGAAATGCTTTTACTCCCCCATTCTCAATATCCGAATGAAACGCAGAAAAGCCAGCATCGATCCCCTGTGCCGGACGAAAAACGGAAAAGTGAATACCCGTTGCGAATCCATGAACGAGAACAATGCGAGACATGATGGTGTGTTAGTACAGTAAATACTAAGAAATGTCCATTTAAAATAGCCTAATGACTAAGAGACGATCTAAAGAATTCGGGATATGCTTTTTGAAGCTCGCTAATCCCAATGACTTGGCCATAAACTTCAGATTCGCAGGCTATCGCTGTAGGAATACCCAGAAAACAGTCATTCGAAGTGTCCATTGTCGCCCCCCCCAGAGTTTCCATGATCGATCTTCGCAGATATGACACATGACCCGTTGTTACCGTTTATGCCGCTTATAAGACTATCCGTAACCATAAGATTTTCTTCTGCTATTCTAAATGAAAATCCATGCACACGTAAACTATCTCCTATGTGCGCCTGCTCTGGCTGGCATACTTTGTACGGAAGTCCCGAAAAGAGCTCTTCACCCGTTTTTATTAATCTAAAAACCCAAATATCTTTTTATGGGTCTTCCAGCAAAGAGGGACCGATAAGATAGACACTGTCCGTATTAACCATGCCTCGGTTATCTGCCGTCACAGCACCGCAAGCACCGCCCGCTGGAGCCCTTACATGATAATTGCTTCAAACGATTCCACTCGAGCGAATTACAGTGCCCAAACCGGTGGAAAGCGGCTCAGAATAAGTATCATCAGCAGAACAAATATTTTCAATAACGGATGGGATTATATTAGACTGGTCAGTGGTAACAACGGGCTAATATTTTTTGATAACCTCAACAGTCTCGCTTGATAGAAAAAGGCCAGAATCAATTTGGAAAAATCCGTCCCCATTATCTACTAAAGAATACCTTAGAGTATATCTCTGTCTACGTAGACCAATTTTATCATTTTCAGTAGCGATAAATTCAACAGCGCAGGATTCATCGGTGCAAGATACGGACTCGATGTTGTAGTTAAGAATATTCCTATAACCAGCCTCCCATTCATCGTATGGATGATGTGCTTGGAATGTAGTTGCTAAAAGGCTATAAGCTCTTTGCTAATCCTGATCATTCAAATAGCTGAAAAAGGCCTTCATTGTTTCTTCTATTGCATTCACATTTATCCCCTTATTATGAAATGAAATACTCTCTGAAGGCGTCGTCTACTGGGGCTCTTGAGCCACGTCCGCATCCGAAGATAGACAACCCGCACCAAGGAGAGCTGGGGCCACCAAAAAAAGAAAGGCTTTTCATAATTTTATTCATGCATAACGTACACAAATGAAGCGCTATGCACAAAACACCTTTTTATGATTATATGATTTTCCCCAAACACGAAACCTTAGTATTCCTGCTAAGGTTTTCTAGTCCGATAAGGTGCTATTCCTACATCCGCCCGCATCACAGACCTCATTGCAAATATTATTAGCATCGCACGAATAGCCGCAATCAAAATCGATCAAGCTTTTCTTTTTTCGCTATTGTTGAACCGGTCTACAGACACTCGCCTCTTGATCCATAGTTTGCGCTTTGTGCCGCGTAACCATCTTTATAGAGTGTCAGAGTCCACTATGTACAGCTAGCACCAAAAAGCGCAAAACCAATGAGAGTGAGCGAGATTTTTTTATTCTGTACATAGGAATAAAAATTACAGATACCGATCTAGTAATGCTGACGAGACGCCTCATAAGATAACCGCCGTTAATCATCAACTATAATATCAGATTGCTAAGCTCTAAAAAGCAAAATAGTTGGAATTGAAATGCACGGATATCATAACGCCCCCACAGGAGAACCCTGTGGGGGCGTTTGCTCTTCATGAGCAGTTGGGAAGCGTCGTGGGGTATTGGAGTCCAGCTACGCTGCCCTTGAAGTGGTTCGGAGTGTAGATGCCGGAAGAAACGGTCACCCCCCTCGGCACATTGCAGCCGGGAAGAAGCACTGTCCCAGGCTCAATCACTGAACCCGCGCCAATGCGACATCTGTCGCCAATGATCGCCACAATCTTCCGACGAGGCAGTTTGATCTCTGCGAGCTTCGCATCGCGATAGTCCCGAATGACGACCCCGTCGCCATTAAAGCCCGTGCGATGCAAGACATGCACACCCGGCTCGATGAAGACATTATGCCCGACGATCGAGTCGGAGAGCACAACATTTTCTTCGATCTGGGTACCGGCGCAGATAACGGCTCGCTTCACGACAGAATTCGTGTTGACGAAGGTCTTGTCGCCGATAAGTGCCGGCCCGACGATCTTCGCGCCAAAGCGAATGGTCACCCGCTCCCCGAACCAAAGCGGCGACCGAAGCACCGAATGCGAATCAAGGTTCACGAGATAGCCCCCGAAGAAGTTCCGAGAGCCGATCGTGTGAATGGTTGGATGGACCGCGGCGAACGACGCGCGCTTCTCCCGAAATTCGGCCTCGTTGCGGATGGCATACAGTCCATGTTCACTGGGCTTGTACTCCCGAAGACATATGCTGGCGGATGAGCCCTTCTTCGGCTGATACCGCATAGGTGGCATGCGGCCCCTAAGGTCATCGTCACCGAGCTCCTTCGCGTGCCCAAGGTAAAGCCTCTTGGCCTCCTCACGGTCCACCTCGCCGTCTCCTCCCACGGGATACCAGTGATCGAAGGGATCCACGAGGTTCCCGAGGAATACCTCAATCACCTCCCCCATGTCTGAGATAAGCTCTTCCATCCTAAGCCCCAAAGCTGAACTACCCTTTTTCATGCTTCCTCCTAACGTTGACTGAAAGCATAAGCAGTGAAGCAAAATTACGCGAAATTTACAAGTAAATGAAAAGACGGCTCATAATGAGCCGTCTTACCCAACAGAACGTCAGGTGTTTCAAGTGCAAAGAAGGGGAGCCTGCGCGAGTTTGTCAGGATCATGCCGAGACAGCCTGCGCTCCAGCTTGTCCGCCAGTGACGTAATCGCCACCCCTTCGGAGAGAAGTGGCGTGCGGATAGGCCGGTAAGACGTGCCATCAAGATCATCCACCACAAGCGGTGTCCTAGAGATCTCTACGTACTCATGGATCAGTTCGTCCGTTGGAGCCTCATTATTCATGATAACCGCATTGATTCGACCTTGACCGAGTTCCTCCTCGATCGCCTTACAGAAACAACTCGCCGGATAGCCTTCGGTCTCGCCTGTCTTGGTCGTAAGATTCATAACGAACGCGCATTTGCCATTTGCGCCACGGATCGCTTCCGATACCCCATCAACGAGGAGCGCTGGAATGATGCTTGTGTAGAGATCACTGGGGGCCCAGCACGATGAGATCAGCTTCACGGATTTCCGTAAGAGCCTCTGGATCCACCGGCACGGCCGGCTTAAGCCAGTATGTGCGGATCGGCGCCCGCGGACCACTCGGAACATCCGATGATATGCTCGCCCTCGGTGAGGGTTCCATCCTCCAACCTAGCGTAGAGATGCGCCGACACAGCAGACACCGGAATTACCCGGCCTTTCACGCGAAAAATCTCATGCGCTGCATCAATCCCCTGGATAGGGTCATTTACAAAGACCTGTTACAGGCCGAGCAGAAGACGATAATATTCAGTTTCTTATCTACTGGCACGTCCTTTGTTAAAGGGAGCAGGTTGTTATTTAATAAGAAAAGACCCGCTTTATCTAACCCCAAGTAACACAAAAGCCCAGCAAAATGCTGAGCTTTTCTGGTCCGGCAACGGGCTACTCTCCCAGGACCGGGTTGGGTCCAAGTACCATCGCTGCTGACGAGCTTAACTTCCGTGTTCGAGATGGGAACGGGTGGGTCCTCGTCGCTTGAGCCACCGGCCTTTGCACCGCAGAATAGGTATCTGCGGAGAAAAGGCCGATGTATTTTCAAAAGAAAGCTTATGGGGCTTTCCCTTGAAAATAATCGGATCGAATCGTTATACGTGCAAGGCACTTTTCTTACATAGATTGCAAGACACGCCTTTACACGGCGCCATCCAGCAAGAGCCGGATGGCCAAAACATGGGACTATTAGTACAGCTCGGCTCAACACTTCACAGTGCTTACACCTGCTGCCTATCAACCTCCTCGTCTAGAAGGGTCCTCATACGAAGGTTAATCTTGAGGTTGGTTTCACGCTTATATGCTTTCAGCGTTTATCCATGCCGAACGTCGCTACCCGGCAGTGCTCTTGGTAGAACAGCCGGTTCACAAGAGGTTCGTGATTCCCGGTCCTCTCGTACTAAGGAATCGTCCTCTCAACCTTCCGCGCGCACAGTAGACAGGAGACCGAACTGTCTCACGACGTTCTGAACCCAGCTCGCGTACCGCTTTAATAGGCGAACAGCCTAACCCTTGGGACCTGCTCCAGCCCCAGGATGCGATGGGCCGACATCGAGGTGCCAAACCTCCCCGTCGATGTGGACTCTTGGGGGAGATCAGCCTGTTATCCCCGGAGTAGCTTTTATCCGTTGAGCTTCCGCCGTCCGATATCGTACGGTCGGATCACTATGTCCTGGTTTCCCATCTGCTCGACTTGTAGGTCTTGCAGTTAAGCTAGCTTTTCCCATTGCGGGATCAGCGCGATTTCCATCCGCGCCTAGCTAACCTTTGTGAACGCCTCCGTTACTTTTTGGGAGGCAACCGCCCCAGTTAAACTACCCACCAGATACTGTTTTACAAACCGGTTTCACGGTCCGTAATGAGAATAACGACAGGGCAAGGGTGGTGTCTCATTGGTGCTTACGCTCCCACCTACTCTGAACATGCCAAGCCGTTACCCAATATCAAGTTGTAGTAAAGCTTCACGGGGTCTTTTCGTCTGACTGCGCGTACAGGGCATCTTCACCCCACTTGCAATTTCGCCGAGTACTAGGTTGAGACAGTTGCAAACTCGTTATGCCATTCGTGCGGGTCGGAACTCACCCGACAAGGAATTTCGCTACCTTAGGACGATTATAGTTATCGCCGGCGTTCATCAGCGCTTCGATTCAAGGCTGCCTCCCGAAGGATTCACCCCTCCTCTTAACGTTCTGACACTGGCCAGGCATCACCCCCTATACGTCACCTTGCGGTTTAGCAGGGAGCTGTGTTTTTGGTAAACAGTCGGTTTGCATCTTTTGCTGAGGGCTGTCTTGCGACAGCCAGGCCTTATCCCGAAGTTACGGCCGCTGTTTTGCCGAGTTCCTTAACCTAGTTTCTCTCGTACACCTTGGCACACTTATGCCCACCCACCTGTGTCGGTTTCCGGTACGGTTTCCTCATGCTTAGCCCTAGAGGTTTTTCTTGGCACCGCAGTCCCGATCCTTGTCCTGCTCTCGCAGGACTTGCGCTTACCCCGAGGCTTATGTCTGGCGGATTTGCCTACCAGACACCCCTGAGTACCCAAAGTCTCATTCCAAGAGACTCGATCAGTTGAACGATGCGTCCCCCCATTGGAAACACAAGGAAGTGCAGGAATATTAACCTGCTGTCCATCGACTACGCCTTTCGGCCTCGCCTTAGGACCGACTAACCCAGGGACGATTCGCGTTGCCCTGGAAACCTTGGGTTTACGGTGAACGGGATTCTCACCCGTTTTTTTGCTACTTATGCCGACATTCTCTCTTCTGTACGCTCCACGGTGGCTCACGCCTTCCGCTTCGACGCTGAACAGAATGCTCCCTTACCGATGCAGCGTCCCGAAGGACACTCACATCCCGCGACTTCGGTATCATACTTGAGTCCCGGTAAGTTTTCGGCGCCGGACAGCTTGACCAGTGAGCTGTTACGCTTTCTTTAAAGGATGGCTGCTTCTAAGCCAACCTCCTGGTTGTATAAGCCGTCCGACCACCTTTCGCACTTAGTATGAATTTTGGGACCTTAGTCTGCGATCAGGGCTGTTTCCCTCTTGTCCGATGGAGCTTAGCCCCCATGGACTGACTATTGGGAACGCAATGGCGGTATTCGGAGTTTGGTTGGGGTACGTAAGCTTGCGCCCCGGACCCCATTCAGTGCTCTACCCCCGCCACGCTATGGACCAACGCTAGACCTAAATCTATTTCAGGGAGAACCAGCTATCACCCAGCTCGATTGGAATTTCTCCTCTAGCCACAACTCATCCCCGAGTGTTGCACGGCTCGTGGGTTCGGACCTCCACGCACTTTTACATGCGCTTCATCCTGGTCATGGCTAGCTCGCCGGGTTTCGGGTCGTGTATATGCCACAAACGCCCTATTCAGGCTCGCTTTCACTGTGGCTTCGTCCCCTCGGGGACTTAACCGAGCGACATATAGCACACTCGTCGGCTCATTCTTCAATAGGAACGGTGTGACGGACCTAAGCCCGCTCCACCTCCTTGTAAGCATACGGTTTCAGAAACTGTTTCATCGCCCTCCCGGGCTGCTTTTCAACTTTCCATCACTGTACTTGTTCACTATCGGTCAGTAGGAGTATTTAGCCTTGGCACATCGTCGTGCCTGCTTCCTACGAGGTTTCACGAGCCTCGTAGTACTCTGGATCTGGACTCGGTCTATATTCTTATTTTCATCTACAGGACTATCACCGTCTTTGGTTTTGCTTTCCAGCAAATTCGATTAAGAAGAATATACTCCGTGCACTATCGCGGGATGTGCATCGTCCGTCCGCAACCCCCATATAACGAAAGCCCACGCTCGCCCTTACGTCCCCTTAGAAAAACTTGCGTTTAACTTTGGCAACATAAGTTAGTTATATAGGTTTGGGCTGGTCCCGTTTCGCTCGCCGCTACTAAGGGAATCCTGCTGACTCTTTATCCCGTCGCGACCAAAAAATGATCGTGAGGGATAAAGAGTCAGCGTAAATTTGTTTCTTTTCCTTTGGGTACTGAGATGTTTCACTTCCCCAAGTTCCCTCCCTATTCCTATGTATTCAGAATAGAGTCTGCTGAGTTCATCAACAGGGGTTTCCCCATTCGGACATTCCCGGATCAAAGGTTGCTTGCCACCTCCCCGAGACTTTTCGCAGGCTGCCACGTCCTTCATCGGCTCCTCTCTGCCTAGTCATCCACCGTACGCCCTTTCGTGTTTTAGCCATCCGGACCTCCTGCGATTGCAGGAAATGCGGACAGCACCAAAGGTGTGTACTTGCTATTGCTTAATGTAATGATTATGCCTTGCACGTATAACGTTTCGATCGTTATGCCGCGCATCTTCAATTGTGAAGTTGCACCTTGTCCGCTTCTGGAAGAACCGGTGAGTCGGACAAGGACGAAGTACGCTTCGGAAGCGTCACTCGTCCATGGCAAACTCGTGAAAACAAAAAGGGCTTGGTTTGGGGCCAAGTCCTTTCAGGGATCTGAAGATCTCTGATTAGCTTAGCCGTGATGGCGAATCGATGTTCGCAAGATAGGAATAGCTCATTGAGAGTCTCCAGAGGTTCACATGCT
>Ga0100380_10005817_pt1 | contig 12670 bp, 16 predicted proteins | sample CryGeymeta201504_FD_80417 | JGI IMG/M metagenome (GOLD analysis project Ga0100380, IMG submission 80417) | Groundwater microbial communities from Crystal Geyser aquifers in Utah, USA - Crystal Geyser metaG 2015-04 | ecosystem: Environmental > Aquatic > Deep subsurface > Groundwater | place... | reverse complement strand
TAATTTAAGCATATGCGCGGATGGCGGAATTGGTAGACGCGCTGGTCTTAGGAACCAGTAGAGTAATCTGTGGAGGTTCGAGTCCTCTTCCGCGCACATAGAATAAAAGAGTCTAGTACTAGTTGTACTAGACTCTTTTATTTTAGTGATCGTAGATGACGAGAAAGACGAAAATAGACCTTATTTAAGGGCTTTTTTAACTTGACAAATCACCTATTTTGTGTATAATTATACTCAGAAGTCGTCTCTATGGTTGGAGACACAAGTTCAAACACAACAACAAATAAAAAACATGAAAAAGCACAGTAACGGTTGGTACATTTTCTTGTACGGGATCTTTTTTCTCCTCCTGATTCCTTTGGTCTCAGGTGGCATCGTCCAATTCTTCGCCTTTTGCTTAGGCAAAGGATTGGTGGGATTTCAAGCCCTGCTTATTGTAGGATTGATATCATCGGCCATCACATTTTTTCTCATCGGAAAAAATATCTATGGGGTTAATAGTCCCTTTGTGTGTTCGTTCTGGCTCGATCCACTTTTTGGAAAGAACACAGAACACGCACACGAACGTCTCATTCAGACGTTTCCTGGTCTTGTGGTCAAACCTTTTTGGTGGATCTTGGATTCAACTACTCGACACGATCGAGAAGTTAATATCAAGGGTATCGAAGGAGCATTTGAGACCTTTGGGGAAGATAATCTCAATTTGCCACTCAAGAATGCGAACGTCACACTTCGTCTTCCGATGAAGCATGCAGCAAAGCTTCGCTCAATTGCGAAAGGTATGGACAAGATCGAAGCTGAGATGATTGAGCAGTTAAAACCTGCAATCATTCAAGCAATTGCAACAGTATTTGCAAGACATCGTCCAAACTCAAAAGCGGATGGAAGCTCATTGAGCATCCTTGAGAACCAAAGTGAAATCGCCAAGGAAGCACGTGAAGAGTTTGAAAACTCGATCGGTCTTCTTGAAAATTTCGGTGCGGAGGTTTACCTCTTTTCACTTGGAGACGTTGGCTTCAGTCAACAATTCAACGACGCCCGAGAAGAAACCGCGATGGCAAAACTCGATGCTGAGGCAGCTCAGGCATGGCGCGAAAAAAGCAAAGTGACAGATGCAAAAGGAGTAATTCATTATACACTCTCTCTGGAGGATGCCTCCAAACTTGTCATGATGGGCAAAAAAGGAATCCAAGGACGTATCAATCTCTTTGGTGGAATACCTGAATCGGCTGGAGCAGTCGGCGGATCGTTCCTTGCTTCTATGGCAATGCAAGGTCAAAATATCGAGGAAAGCCATAAAGAAAACGCAAAAAAAGATAAAAAATGAGTGATAGTAGTACAGAAGGTTACGAAGTACCTCAATCAAAACTCGTTTCGAAAATTGGAGGAATAGTGTTTACCATTCTAGCGATTGGTGCAATACTCTTCTTCCTTCGAGGAGGAGACGATGATCCTAGTGATCAGACGTCTCAGCCCATCGAAAGGCAGTATTCCCTAAACCAAACTTGGTTCGCTCCTCCTAGTGAGCAGCTGGACCACTTTGAGGGTGTGTGGACAGAAGGTCTAACCGAAGTAAAATTCGGTCATACCTTCCAAAATCGATTCAATATTGGTAATTCAGGGCTCTCAATGAGCTCAATGAAGGTCCATAGGATTGATTATGTCTTTTCCAAAACAACTGGAGAAGGAAAATGGTTCAGTACACAAGGAGGCTCAGGGCGTTGCGTCATGAGCCAAGCTGCCCCAGATATCTGGGAAGGAACTCGTTACGTCAGTGGTTCACCTGACGAAAAGTTCCAGCTTGTGCTGAAATAGTTTTGAACAATCAACCAAAAGGCCCCACATTCGTGGGGCCTTTTTTATTTACCCCGTGATCTTTAGATTTTACGGGTGTTTTCCTTTTTTGAATTATCACTATCTAAGTATCCAGAGATCAGGTTTTGTTCCAAATTCTCCGACAAAATTTCCTAGAATTTGAATTAAAGCAAAAACTGAAACCATAAGAAACAATCCAATTATCCCCCATTTCATGTGCTCCTGACCCTTTCTTCTTTGTTCTTCATTGTCAGCACCTCTGATGAAATTAAATATTCCATATGTAAACACAGATAATGCCATAATGAAAAACAATGTGATTATCGGGTTTACAACAGCGGTAACAATTTTTTTTAAGAGAACGCCAGCACTACTACTTGCTGCACTGGTTTGTGCCTCAGCTACTTTCAATATGAACATATGAGCTAAATTAAGATCCAGGAACTCTTGGGATTGAAGGTACAATTTCTCTTGGTCCTCCCGTACCAAACACCGTATCACTTACGATCTGCACAAGACCCCACACAGAGACCATAACAAACAATGTAATGATTCCCCACAACATGAATGATTTTGCTTGTCCTTTTTCTGTATCCTCTTTTGAGAATAGGTATCTTAGCACTCCCCAAAGGAATACTAAAAGTGCCAAACCAATGACAATTGGGATTAATCTAGCAACTAGATTTTGAACCTGGTCAATCAACCTGTTTACTCCATCACTTTGAGCAAATACCAATGCGGGCATAAGCACAAGTGCTGGAATTACGAAACTACTTATTTTCTTTATCATAAATAATATTAATTAATAACTTTTATACATAAATTATACAGGAACATCCTGTATAAGTCCCACTTTTATCCCCTGAATTGAGGAATAGTAGTATCAACTCCGAAAGTGTTTCCGAGTAGTTCAATTATTCCCCAAACACCAAACATTACAAATAGACCAACTATCCCCCAAATCATGAATTGTTTTCCTTTTTCTCTTTCTCCTTCTGAATCCCCTTTGAAAATATATTTTGTAATTCCCCAGAGGAAAACCATAAAAGACAGTGCCGCCATAAACGTAATAAAATAAACCGATATTTCGTTTACTATTCCGACCACAATTCCTCCTAATGTTTTATCACTCATATTATTTTCATTATTAATAGTTATCTAATTCATCAAAACTTGGTTCATATCTTGGAGAAGATGACCTAGAACGAGAATTACTTATATTGTTATTTGTGGAAGTGTCTGAGCTAGTATCTACTCCTTGTCCTCCAATAATTTCAAGAAGTGGGTTTCCTCCGACATTCCTTTCCTTAAAATCTTCTGTTAGATCAAAATTAGCATCTTCCGGTATTTCGGGAAAATTAGACTCTCTTCGCTGATCAAAACTTTCTCTTAAGTTTACTTCCGGTACATCCTGAGGTCCATCCCCTAAATCAATTCCTAGCGTTCCTCCTAGTAAATATACAAAACCCCAAACACTCGTGATTACAAAAAGAGAAAATAAGCCATAGGACATATATTTTATAGAACTTGATCTACCTTCTGGAGAAGATGCTTGCCTGAAATACTGCAGTACACCCCACAAAAAACCGAACAGTGCCAATGTTATAAGCAACTGTACCAAGTTCCCCATTAAACCAATTAGATATTCAAAAACTTTTTGTATTGTATCCATGCTATCCTGTAATTACACCGCTACCAGTTAGAGTATTCTTAATAATCTCTGTCAGGACTTTTGAACCAATAAGAATCAGTGTTCCGATTACTGTCCAAAGAAAAGCTTTCTTTGCCTTTGCAATTCCTTCAGGATTACCTTGCGCTGCGACGAATTGAAACCCTACATAAATAAACGCAAGAACAACAGCAACAATCCCTAGATTAATTATCCAGTCGACAAATTTTGCAATTAGCTCACTGACACTTCCTATTCCTGTACCACCTGGACCCTTTAATGGGTCTTGAAAAATAACTTTATCTGTCCTTTGTGCAAAAGAATTTTGATAACTTAGAAGAAACAAAAAAAGAGTTGTTAATGAAATTATTTTTTTTCTTGCCCCGAGTGTAGTCGAGGGGTTTATTTTTTTTATCATGAAATCAAATTAGCTAAAAACGGCAAACCTAACTTTATTAGGAACTCTTTTACTAATAAATAAGCTGACAATATTATAACAAAACCTATAGCAACATTGGTAAATATATTTGTAGCTTTTGAAATCTGATTCGAATCTCCTTGGGCTGTAATATATAAAAATCCAGCGTATACAAACATTACAACTGCTGCAGATGGTACAAGCGCCATCGTAACCTTACCAATCTCATTTAATAATTGAATCAAATGCTCAAAACCACAACCACCACTATCACAACCTTTAAGTACTTTCGATATTGAACCGGATTCAACATTCAAAGGAGTTGGTGTTTCCGAACTCTGAATTTGAGTCCGAGAAGGAGAACCAGATGGCTCAACAGTATAACTAGCTCCACCTCTTAAACCTTGATCACTAAGTGGCTCTATGGTTGGTACAGCAGGTATATTTTCCTGATTCAATTTCCCTGCAATATCATTTGCATCTCGGATCTCTTCATCAGTCATTGTTCCCGAAGCAGGAAAAGGTAACCCACCCTGACCATCTTGAGCAAAAGTACTATTTGTAAAACCAAGTGTTAGCAGAATTAATACTATTATAAAAGTTTTTTTCATGTTATTTCTCTAATTCAAGATTAAGTTGCCCATCTGCTCTATTAACTGCTTCCTTTATTTCTGACTCTCCAGATATTATTGATTCTACCATTTTCCGCACAATACTTCCTGTAACAGACTTATTAGGCTCCAGAATACCTTTAGAAATAAGTGCGGACCTTCTGAAAATTGGATCGAAAGAATTTGAAGATTCCTCAGATGTTAAGATATCCCGTCTTACTGAAGGAAGTCCTGTAATTTTACTTAATTTTTCTTGAGTGTTTTTATTTGAAAGCTGAACAGCTGTTGAAAATGCTGAATTCAGATCCTTCACATCTCTAGTCATACCTAAGAAATACATCTTCCCGTATGTTGTTTTTTTCTGAGATGTCTGTGATTGTGGAAGAACCGCAACATCAAAATTTAGGTTTGGATTCTTTAATCTTAGTGTAGGAAGTTCAGAAGCAAAACCTAAATAAAATGCGGAGTTCCCAGCCAAAAAGAAATCTTGTGTGTTTGGTAATGATCTATTCCAAGAATAGATAGTTTTTCCTGGATTTGAAAATTGTGTGTAGAAATTTAAGGCGGCTTGTGCTGGCTCAACGGAAAAATTTAATCTTTCTTGAAGAATTGACTCATAGATATCAACTTCATCTTCTCTATTTTCTTTTTTGATGATGACATTGTTACCTGCTTGCATAATCAATGTCCAAACGATTTCTTTTGCATTGACTACATTATCAAATGTTCCAAGTCCAATTGCGCTCTTTGAAATATTGAAAGAGGAATCACCTTCAGTTAGAGTCGGAGTAATTGAAAGTAATTCTGTCCAAGTGACTGGCGGTCGCGCAATCCCATTTGAGTTCAAAATATCTTTATTGTAATAAAGCACAAGCGGATCAAGATAGAATGGGAAACCAGCAAACCCCTCATCTAGAGCCAGTATGTTCGCCTCTTCAATAAAGGTCTCTTGATAGCTTCTTTTATCATAGCTTGTGTATGGGATCCTAATTAACCTATCCTTGTTTTCTAGTAACTGGGTTTCTCTAAATAGTATTAGGTCTGGTCCCCTTCCTTCTGCTAAAGCTGCAACAAAATCTTCTTCAAATGTTACTTCAGGTTTTTCTACATATATTATATGTGAATAGTCTTCAGTTTCATCAGAAAATTCTTTTCTGAATAATTCTGAAAAAGTCTCTTTTGGAATTGTCCCCCAAATTACTACTTGAGATAATGCAGATTGGCCATCGTCTCTACCACCAAAAGCAAACATAAACACAGCAGCCAAAATAGCTATTGATGCTACGCCTAGAATTACCGCCTGTACTATAGAGAATTTTTTCATATTAATTTAACTTACAAACAAATCCATAATGATGTTCACCTGCCTCAATTCCTTTTTCCACAGAAAAACCTTCCTCTGTGAATATTTGTTCTGCAACTTTCATTTTTAAAACATCAGCTTCCTTTGGTCCTAATCCGGCAAAGGATTCTGACCAATCTACAACTAACACCTTTCCTCCAGGTTTTAAAATTCTCTTTGCTTCCCTAATCAAGGCTTTTCTATCTTCAACCTGAAATAGAATATTTGTTATAAAAATCCTATCAAGAGAATCTTCTTTTAATGAAGTTGAATTTGGTTCATCTAGATCAGCCCAGACACAATGGACATTTTCAAAATTTAATTCAAATGCACTTTTTTTAATTCTAGATAATAATTCTTTCTGAATATCAAAGGCAAAAACCCTTCCTGAATTTCCTACTATTTCTGCTAGTAATAATGTGTAGTGACCTGATCCAGAACCAAAATCGGCCACTGACATTCCTTGGTCAATATGTATTTGAGATAAAACTCTTTTAGGGTCTGAAAACATTACTATTATTATACCAAGATAGTTGTAAGTAGACAGTAGAAAGTTAACAGTTTTAAATTAGTGAAAAAGCGTAGCACTCCCGTCATTCCTGTGCAGACAGGAACCTGGGCCTCAAAAAATATTACTTATAATAGTTTAAAACGTGGGCCCCCGGGTTAACCTGCCTGCCGGTAGGCAGGGCCCGAGGATGACGGTGGTGTGCTATTGAGGATGAAGAATGGTTTGTGGAGGACGACGTTTGAAGGAGTTGCCTAGAATGACGATGTTGAAGGAAATTTAAAAAAGCGGCGGCCTTCGGCCGCCGCTTTTTTAATTTAAGGTTGGACCTTAGAAACAAACAATTGATGCAATTGAATCCCCTGCTCTGAGTTTCATAATTTTTACTCCCTGAGTTTGTCTTCCAAGTTTTGGAACCTCATCAATTGAAATTCTGATCACGACACCTTTCTTCGAAATTGCTACAACCTCCTCGGTTTCTTCTGTAACAATTCTAGCAGCCATCAATTTTCCAATTTTAGCAGTAACATTTGCAGTTTTAATACCTGAACCTCCTCTCTTCTGAATTTTATATTCCTTAGTATCAGTCTTCTTTCCAAATCCATTTTCAGAGAATACGAATAGTTGTGGTTTTCCAGCATCAGCATGAACAACACTCACGCCGATAATCTTGTCATCTTTTTTAATTGAGAATCCTTTTACACCTCCAGCTGTTCTACCCATTTGTCTAACATCTTTTTCATCAAATCTAATAGATTGTCCGTTTTGAGAAACAAGCATCAAACTATCTCCTTTTTTAGTGAACTTAGCGCCAATAAGTCTATCCTTATCTTTCAAGTTTATAGCCTTAATTCCGCTTCTTCTAACATCGTGGAATGATGCAGCATCGACTTTCTTCACTAATCCTTCACTTGTTGCCATAAATACTGAAAGTGATTCTGCTTCTTTTGTATCTTTCGGCATTGGTAGAATTGAAGTAACAAACTCGTCCTGTTCAATTGACAGGAAGTTCATAACAGACTTACCTTTTGTTGCTCTCCTTCCTTCTGGAATATCATATGTTTTCAGTTGATACACTTTTCCTTTATCAGTAAAGAATAGTAAGTCTGAATGTGTTGATGTGTGAAGGAATGTTTCCACAAAATCTTCCTCTTTTGTATTCAAATCAATAACACCAACTCCTCCTCTTTTTTGTCTCTTGTATTCATCTGGATTTGTTCTCTTTACGTATCCACCTTTTGTCAAAACAACAACAGTTGATTCCTCGGGAATTAAATCTTCTACGGAAATATTCTTAACGCCATGTTTTACAACCTTTGTTCTTCTAGAATCTCCGAATTTTTCTTTCATGTCATCAAGTTCTTTCTTGATCAGATTTTTCATTCTAATCTTACTTGCCAAAAGATCTTTCATGTCCTTGATAAATTTTTGTATCTCATTTAACTCATCTTCAATTTTCTTCCTTTCAAGACCAGCAAGTTTTTGAAGTCTCATTTCCAAAATAGCGACCGCTTGTAAATCAGAGAATTTGAATTTCTTAATCAAATTAGCCTGAGCTTCTGTAGTATCTTTTGAAGCTCGAATAAGTTTGATGATTTCATCAATATGATCAAGTGCTTTCTTTAATCCAAGTAAAATATGTTCTCTTGCTTCAGCTTTTGTTAAATCAAATTGAGTTCTTCGAGTAACAACTTCGAATCTGTGTTTGATAAATTCTTCTAAAATATCCTTAAGTGATAATGTTTGTGGGACACCGTCAACAAGTGCCACCATGTTGAAATGAAATGTATCTTCTAATTGAGTATGCTTGTAAATATAATTTAAAACTTTTTGTGGATGCGCATTATTTTTTAGCTCTACAACTACTCGAATATCCTCCTGGGCAGATTCATCTCGAATATCTCGAATTCCTTCTATCTTCTTGTCTTTTACTAAGGTTGCTATTTTTATAATCAAATCCGCTTTGTTTACTCTAAAAGGAATTGATGAAATCACAATTTGAAAACTTCCAGATTTTTGCTCCACTATTTCAGTCTCTCCTCTACAAACGACTCCACCTCTACCATTTGCATACGCATGATGAATATCCTTTTCATTAAAAATAACTCCACCCATTGGAAAATCTGGACCTTTTACAAACTTAAGTAAATCTTCTGTTGATGCTTTTGGATCATCTACCAAACAATTTGTAGCGTCAATTAGCTCACCTAGGTTGTGTGGTGGAATATTTGAAGCCATACCAACAGCAATACCAAGAGTTCCATTCAAAAGAAGCCCTGGAACTGATGTAGGCATAACAATTGGCTCCTTCTTTGAACCATCAAAGTTTGGTCTAAATTCTACAGTATCTTTTTCAATATCACTCAAAATTTCTGTAGAAATTTTTGCCATTCTTGCTTCTGTATATCTATATGCAGCAGCTGGATCACCATCAATAGAACCAAAGTTACCTTGTCCCTGAACAAGCATATATCTTGATGAAAAAGGTTGAGCAAGTTTTACCATGGCCTCATAAACAGATGTATCTCCATGAGGATGGTAGTTACCCAAAACATCTCCAACAACAGTAGCTGATTTTTTAAATTTAGCCGAATGAGTCAGTCCATTTTTATAAAGAGAAAAAAGAATTCTTCTGTGTACAGGTTTTAAACCATCACGAACATCTGGAAGAGCTCTTGCTGTAATAACAGACATGGCATAATCCAAATAAGATTTTTTCATTTCAATAGAAATTGGGGAATCAATAATTGTTGTTCCTGTCTTTACCTTTTCTTCTGTATTTTCTTTTTTCTTCGCCATATATGGTGATTATACTTATTTTTTAAATTCTTCAAAGAGATTTACAAAATCTTGCTTGATTGATTCAAATGGTGTTGCTGCATTTGCTAGCTGAGAATCACTATCTTTTGAACTTGTAGTCGTAATACCTAGAACCCAAAACATTGCAATACAAGCAGTCATCACTAATGCGCCCAAAAACGCAATCTTATCTTTTTCATACTGATCTTTTTTTCTTAAATTTTCAATTATTTTTCTCATATTAATTTGAGGATTTTAAGACTACAACTTCTCCAGACTTATCAGCAATATCTTTTCTTTTAATTGTAAGCTTATCGACAGCTTTTGATGACTCATCTCCTGCTTCTTCTAAAAAGTCTTTTAGAGAATTCTTCTCTCCTACCTTATCAAAATGAATAGGAATTATAATTTTTGGTTCTCTTTTTATTGATAATTTATAAGCGTCGGATGGGTTCAAGACTTCACCACCCCCAATAGGAACTATAACAATATCAATCTCACCCATTGCTTCTTTTAATTCTGATGAAAGTTCTTTTTCAGAAATAGCACCAAAGTAGGCAATTCTCATAGAATCAATTTCAAAAACATATACAGTATTTATTTTTTCAGTTCCTCCATATACAGTTTTTGACTCAAACCCCTTAATAAAGATACCTTTCACCTCATATTCTCCCGGACCTTTGATAACAAAAGGTTCTCTATCTTTTCTTGTAGCAGATTCTGAACCATTTAAATCAGGATGATTTGCAGAAATCATTACGATATCTGAACCAAAACTAGTTCCCTTAATTTTTGAGTCTTTTGAAATTGGATTTAGTGCGACAGTTAAGTCTCCTTGTGTAATCTTTATAGATTCTACTCCGTCGTATGTTATAACCATGAGCGCAATTATAGCACTTTGAAGACTCAAAAACAAAGATTATCAAGGTCCAACCTTAGATTTTCTAAGGTTGGACCTTAGGCATCTGTTGACTTTTATAAATATGTACGTATTATATTTTTTGGACCTGATATAAAACCATGAACAGAATAAGTGCAAGAAATCATGACCGCATTCAAGCAATCGCATTTTGTTTCCAAAACTATTTGGAAGCAAAGAAAAAACTCCTTAGGATGGCAGAGATTGGGGACGATCGTCTGATGAAGGGTAAAAAGCCTTGTAGCGAAAAGAAGGATATTATTCGGAAAAAAGTTGAGGGACGTATCTTTGACCGCTTCAAAGTACTCGGTGAAGAAGAAAGGATTCCGAACTCTGAGTTTGAGGCACTTGTCTCCTCAGTAGTAGTTTCTAAAAAAGATCAAGAGGCTGCTTAAATAGTTTTAAAACGAGCTGCAAATCCGAAGGGTTTGCAGCTTTTTCTATTGATTTTTGCTGAAAAAAATGTATCATTTCCCTACTCTTTAATTATTAAACAAATTAAAAGAGTAACCCTGTATTCGAGATAATGAATGCGATTGATTTGAACTAGATTCTTCTAGTAAGGACAGTTGCGAGACCATGTGAATATAGAACTCAATTATTATTAATAGAATATATATGTTTGGACTAAACACAGAAGAAAAGGTGTCTGTTATGAATGACTACATGGAAGAGATTCCGTCAGCACCAAAAGTTGGAGACACAATCGAGGGAACAATAGCCTCAAGAGATAAGTCTTCAATTTACATTGACCTGTCTCCTTTTGGAACAGGTATTATCTATGGAAGAGAGTACATTATTGCCAGAGATCTTATTAAAAAACTTCATATTGGAGACTCAGTAACATCTACAATCGTAGACGTTAAGTCAAAAAATGGATACATCGAACTATCTCTAAGAGAAGTAAAACAAGCAATGGTTTGGGAAGAAGTTAATAATGCTATCGAAGCCAAAACACCGATTGAACTTCCAGTATTGGATGCAAACAAAGGAGGGCTTCTGTTCCAATGGCAAGGACTTCAGGGTTTCCTTCCAGCATCACAGCTTTCTACTAATCACTACCCTAGAGTAGAAGACGGTGACAAGAACAGAATCCTAGATGAACTAAGAAGATATATTGGAGAAAAATTTGTAGTTACAATTATTGGAGCTACTCAAGAAGACGGAAAACTTGTATTTTCTGAAAAACACTCAGGTGGAGAGGAATCAGAAAGTAAAAAAGTTGAAAGCTATACAGTTGGAGATGTTCTTGAAGGAGAAGTCACTGGTGTAGTTGAGTTCGGCGTATTCGTAAAAATCGAAGAGAACCTAGAAGGACTTGTTCATATTTCTGAACTAGATTGGGCACTTGTTGATGATCCAAAGAAACTATTTTCTGTAGGAGATAAAACTAAAGTTAAAGTTATCGAGATTAAAGATGGAAAGATTTCACTTTCAATCAAGAGATTAAAAATGAACCCCTGGGAAGAAGCAGCTACACGATTTAAAAAAGATGAAGTAGTTAAAGGTGCAATCATTAAATACAATAAACATGGTGCACTTGCTTCAATCGAAGAAGGTGTTGCAGGACTTGTTCATATTTCTGAATTTGAAAATGAAGAGGATCTAAGAGAGAAACTACAACTTGGAAAAGTTTATGATTTCAAAATCACATTGTTTGAACCAAAGGATCAAAGAATGACACTTTCATTGCAAAAATAGTAGACTATTGAGCAAATATTAAAAAAGAGGCGACCGAAGGTCGCCTCTTTTTTAATATTTGACAATTCATATTAATCTGCTAATATATTTTGACTGTACGGTGCTAAGTAAAGGGAGCATAAACAGTCAGGGGGTCCACGAGTGTGGGCCCCCTTATTTTTTTATTTCAGCAATTCCTCGGCTTTTTCAAAAATATTCTCCATCTGTTTTCTCTCCCCTGACCCAAATTTATTCAAAACAAATCCTGAAACCTTTTCTTTGTCAGGTTTTTTGAAACCACCAAACAGTTTCTTTGGAATAATTCCAAACTTAATTCTTTTAAAATCTTTAGTTTTTAAATGCTCAACAAGTGATTTGATTCCATTATGACCACCATCACCCCCAGAGGTCTCTCTTAATTTCACATCTCCAAAATTCATATCAATATCATCTTGAAATACAAAAACATCTTTTGGATTCACTTCTTTATTCTTTAAATATTTCGAAACACTCTCACCAGAAACATTCATAAGGGTTTCTGGTAATACTATTTCTATTTCTTGACCATTAAAAATTCCATATGAATTTTTTGAATTTGAATATTTATCAAAAGTAAAATCGGAAAAGCTATTTCTCTTTGAAAACCATATTAAAAAGTCTCTTCCCACATTATGTCGAGTTCCTATATATTTATCCTCAAAATTTCCTAAACCAATAAAAACTTTCATATTCTCCTTATTTATATTAGAATCCTATCATCTATGAAACAAAAAGAGAATGCATCAATTAAAGATTTCTTGATAGTAACTCTTGTTTCAATTGCCACTGTTTTAGTAATTAGGACTTATGTAGCACAGCCCTTTGTCGTATCAGGATCATCAATGGAACCCACATTCAATACTGGAGAGT
>Ga0100380_10005816_pt1 | contig 12671 bp, 11 predicted proteins | sample CryGeymeta201504_FD_80417 | JGI IMG/M metagenome (GOLD analysis project Ga0100380, IMG submission 80417) | Groundwater microbial communities from Crystal Geyser aquifers in Utah, USA - Crystal Geyser metaG 2015-04 | ecosystem: Environmental > Aquatic > Deep subsurface > Groundwater | place... | reverse complement strand
TTTGGAACTCGAAAACTTGCGCTTCTCAATTATAAAAAGAGCAAGCGATTATTGACGATAGAGAATAACTAACATGACTGGATTTATAGTTTTAATCTCCTTAATTGGAATAGCTTTCATAAGCATTGTTACCTACGAAGCCATAGTTTCTTACAAGAGAAACATTAGAATTTACACACTTGCCGACTCATTGGTAAACGTGTATTGCGGAGTGATGGAGCGCTCGTTTGACTTGTTTTACGCGGTGCTTTTCTTAATGGCGTCAGAATACATTTATCTCAATTGGGCGCCATTTCAAATTCCATCAAACCTTTTCACTTGGTTAATTGGCCTTTTGATGTTTGATTTCATCGCCTATTGGTTTCACCGATTGAGTCACGAAATCAACATTTTTTGGGCAGCGCATATCGTGCATCACCAAAGCGAAGAGCTTAATTTCACTACCGTTTTTAGGGTTTCATTCTTCGCGGTAATATTCCGCTCTTTGTTCTTCATTTGGATGCCATTAGTTGGTTTCGACTCATTTACCATTTTGACTTTAGGTGTTTTTCTTGCTGGTTATCAATTTCTTACGCACAGCCGAATGATCGGAAAACTTGGGATTTTAGAATCATTCATGACAACTCCATCACACCATAGAGTTCACCACGGACGAAATGTTCAATACATGGATCATAATTATGGTCACGTATTTATCATTTGGGATAAAATGTTTGGAACATTTATTTCAGAAGAAGAAGAGCCTGAATATGGTATTACTTCTGGTTTTGAAAGCAACAGCGCCATAAGAGCTCAATTTTCTTACTGGCAGGATTTGATCACGCGTGCCTCAAGGGCAAAAAAATTCAGCGATAAGGTTAAGGTGTTTTTAAAAGGACCGGCTTGGACACCAGAAGACGTTGGTTTTTTACCTTCAGAATACAAAACACTCCCGAACGGCAAGCGCGCTAAACGCGATGTGCGAATCACTAAAGAAATGTCGGCTTACATTTTACTTGGAACTGCCGTGACTTTAGGTTTATTTTTTAGATTGGTTTTCTTGGTAAAACAATTGCCTTCGCCAAGTTTAACATCGCTTATCGAGAACCAAGAAATAGTAATGTATACGCTGTTTGTGCTGGTTTCGGTATTTGCGCAAGGACAAATGCTTGAAAACACGAAAAATGCTTTTATCGCAGAAATAGTGCGCTTAGTAGGATTTGCCTTTTTAGCATTCTACTTCTTCGCACAACTTGAAATAGCTAGTTGGTTGATTCCTGCTGCTTTAGCCTACTCTATAATCAGCTTAACCTGGTTAATCAGACTCACCTTCTTTACTGGTGAGCAAATTACACTCGTAATGAAAGAGGCTTAAGTGCTTGGGTTCTGCTTTCTATATTGATTAAGTAAAACCGCATGAATTATTCTGGGAGCAATTCTATTTACCACATAAGTAAGTTTTCCAAAAGCAGAATGAACCACAATCGGTTTTCTGTTTTTGATTTGCTTTAAAATCAATGTAGCCGACTCAGTTTGTGTTGAGACTGGAAGTCCTTTTCTTACAGGAACAATTTCTAATGAACCTGTTGGACTGTATGTCACTTTTGTAGGATCATTTTTAGTAAATCCTAGGAACATTGTTCCAACGTGAATATTTGATGATTTCAACTCTTTTCGAAGACTTTGAGCAGCACCCAAATAAGCCATTTTAGTAGCGGAATAAAGCGAGTAGCCACCTATGCCGTGGATTGCAGCCAAAGACGATATAAACTCGATGCTTCCCTTCGTTTTAGCAAGATGTGGAATAGCAAAATGCGACATAAACAAAGAACCTTTAAGGTTCGAATCTAAAATCTGCTCAATTACCTCCGGAGAGGTTGCACTTAAATCTCCAAAGGCAGACATGCCGCCATTATTGATCAGTACATCCAATTTTCCGAATTGCTGAATGGTATGTTCTACCAATCGCTGCGCGTCAGCGGCCTTGGTAATATCGGCCACACAAAAACTAAAATTGCCTTTGTGCGCTTTAAACAATTCTAAAACTTCGGCTTCTTTGGCCGTACTTCTGCTATTGATGACAACTTTAGCACCACTTGCCAATGCAATTTTCGCCATTTCCCTTCCCAATCCTTGGGCTGAGCCGGTGATTAAGAATACTTTATCTGTAAATCCTGTTATCATTAGATTTTCACATCATTTGCTTTCATCCAAGCCAAACAATCTTTGATGGCTTTATCAATTGGAGTTTGTGGCATGTTTAATTCGTCAATCGCTTTTTTCGAAGAATAATATTGCTCCATGCCACTCATGCGAGACATTCCGTAGCTCAATTTTGGCGGTTTGCCAACTACTCTTGAAAGAGCTGAACCAAAAAAGCCTGCAATCACCACTAACGGAAATGGCGTTTTGATCATGTTGAATTTCAATCCAACAATGCTGTAAACTTTCTCAAAAAACTCGCGGTAAGTCAAGTTCTCGCCACCGGCAATGTACGCCTCGCCCAGCCTTCCCATTTCTAAAGCGTTTACGGCTGCGGTTGCTACATCAGCTGTATGCACGTAGCTTTTTGCACCTCGGCTATAAGCTGGAACCATACCTTTTTCCAGAGACAAGATCAAACGGCCCGATGTCGGAGCGCTATCGTATTCACCAATCATGTATGTGGGGCAAACAACAATACCTGGGAAGCCTTCGTTTTTACAGGCATCGAGCACCAATTGTTGCGCCTTAAACTTAGAATCCATGTAATCATTTCTGAATCGCCAACCGTTGTATTCTTTGGTTTCATCAGCTGGTTCGGTGGCAGTTCCAGGAGCAAAAGAGCTCGCTGAACCAATATGCACAAATCGCTTAATTCCAGCTTTTTTTGCTGCTTGCATAATTAGTTTTGTACCCTCTACATTCACTTCGGTAACCATTCTATTTCTGCCTGGCCAAAGCGCTGTTGATGCAGCAACATGAATCACATAATCGCACGCAGCAAGCTGTGCTTCATACGTACTCAGATCAAGGATATTTCCTTTGATTTTCTCAATGTCTAGCTGATCTAAAGTCTTAGATTTTGTGGCAAAATGCACTAATGCTTTTACCTCAAAACCACGACTTAATAATTGATGAACAATGTTAGTTCCGAGCATGCCATCGGCACCCGATACAAAGACTTTCATATGTATAATTTAACGCGATTAAAACCGCGCATTTGTAATCTATATAAACTCAAATATTTCACAGAAACAAAGGCATTAAACCAATAAAGTTTAAGTCTTTCATTTCTTTGAAAGGCGGCAAATTTATGTTGAATTTGATTGAATAAATCGATGAAAATGCCGAATAGAAAGTTATTAAAGACAAAAGGCATTTATTGGTTGTTTACCAAAGATTTAGGACGCTTTAAAATTGCCCTCAATACATCAAAAACCTTTGTTGTTAATCGCTTGTTTGATATGAGCTAAGTGATGATTGCAGTGCCAAGCATAAATACCAATGGATGTATCTAATCTAAATCGCTTTCCATGTTCGGGATGAATATACTCCCTGCTTAAATCGTCTTCATTTAAAGCATTTAAAAGCAAAGCCCAGCGAGCGTGTACACCGGACAAAATAGAATAAGAAGCTGCTAAATCACTGCTGTTTCCATCAACTAAAGTGGCCCATCGGTCTTCATGATATGGCTTGATAACAGGCTCGTTTTCGGTAAGTGAAAGCTTAAAACGAATAAAACTATTCATATGACTATCTGCACAATGATGAACTACCTGTGCAATATTCCATCCATCGGGTCTGTAGCACCAAAGCAATTGTTTTTGAGATAGTTCTGAAGTTAATTCTTGAATTTTTGTTGGAAAAACCTCGATTATTCCTATCCAATCAGAGATGCGTTTAGCATCAATCAATTTGGGTGATTTAAATCTACCTATCGGATATTTCAGTTTCTCGAGCTCTTCCATCCTATTCATCTTCTTTTCTGGGTGTTGCTTTTTTCCTTTTGAAAATTCCCCTGAAAAATTCTCCAAACGTGTCAAACTCTTTTCGATAGAAAACTCCGACACCTTGAGTATATGGACTCTGGTTCACATTCGTTGGATTGTAATTGTTGGCCTCGTTATAAACCCTACCGCGCAAATTTCCTTCTTTGGTAAACTTGTATTCTAAATTGAACTCACCCGCCACGTTGTTTGACTGTGAAGGAGTTGGACTTTCGCCCAAAACACTTCCATTCACTTCCAGCAATACTCTATCGTTAAACAATTCGGTAGAAATAGCCACTTCTGTTTGATTAGCATTTACGCCATCGCTTGGTCTATAATTCACTCCAACATCAAGGTTATCAAAATATTGAGAAATCAAATTGCTAAACTGATTACTCAACACTTCATACCCGCTATTCAACGGTGAAGATGCCGCCAAAGAGCTGTTTACCCTTGTTGCAAAGCTGTTGGTGAGCAAGAGTGAAAACGTTTGTCTGTTGATTTCTTGTTCGTTAGAAGTGGCAGGATCAAGTAATTGATTTGCAATATCTGATGACTGAAGACTTGGTAGATTTATTTCAAAACCTATATCAGGCGAACTCAATGTATTGGTCATATTTAAATACACATCCACCGGCATGCGTTGATCATATTTTGCGGAATCACTATCGTTTACAATACCAGCCACCAGCGATTTTGGTGAAGCACGCAATTTATAAATGGCAGACAAATCAATTTTTGCATCATAAGGCGAACCACTCCAAGTTAAACGACTTCCAGGTTGCACGCCAAAGCGCTTATTTATAATATTTTGAAGTGTAAAAAGGTAGTCTCCACTAGCTATAACATAATCACCATAGATGCTAAAAGTGCCCTTGTTATCAATGTTCATGAGAATATCGCCATTACCCAACACTTTGATAATATCACCCACTTGTTGGTCAAAAATGATTTGAACTTGAGCGTCATTATCTACTTCTAATTGAAAGTTGAGCGATAGTCCCGAAATATCTTCTGCAATTGTTTCTTGCTTTTGTTTTGTGTTTTTGTTTTTTGGTTCTACAAAGCGAATAAAATCAGCTTGACCAATACTGGCTGCATCTGTCAATGGGATATTAAAAGAGGTTCCTTTTTCGGTTTTAACGTCCGCATCAATATTGGTTTGCCCAATAAAACCGTCAATATTAATATCCCCAGAAACGATCGCTGTACCGTAATAATCTTCATTATCAGCTAAAGTTGTATTTAAACACATGAAATCTCGTGCATCTACAAAAAGATCATAGTTGAAATCACTAAAATTAGTATGAAATACACTTGCCGTTAAATAAGCCTTAGAGTCGTTTTCATCCGTCAATGGCACCACGTCCATCCCAATAAAATTGGGTTTAACGTTAATTACCCCTTTTTGAATTCGATATTTCGTGTTTAGATAATTGATTTTAAGGGCAAAGTCAGCTAAACTTAATTGTCCGTTCAATTTAGGTTCAGAAGCCATACCAGATATGCGGATGTTACCACTCATGTTTCCATCCAATTCCGAAGTGAAATCATTGATAAATGGTTCTAAAACCGAAGCCCTAAAGTCTTTGAACTGAGCGTTTAGAGCCAATTGATTTTTTTCTACGAATGGGAAAAAATCTCCTGTTACGTGCACATTTCTGTCACCTTTATAACTCAGGTCTAAGTTTAAGCCAAGGGCTTTTTGGTTGATTTTATATTCAGACCTTCCTTCAATTGTTCCAATTTCAAACCCATCAACAATAAGCGAATCTATGCGCACATCAGCATCAGCCACAAATGATTTTTTACGCTGATACATGTCAATGGCTCCATTAAAAATTCCCTTAAACTGCATTTTGGTAATTCCAAAATTCGAAATGTAAGCCAAGTCAAAATTTGAAACATCAAATACCAAATGCTCATTTGTGGTTTCTGACCAGCTTCCGTTGCTTGTAATATAGCCAGATGCGCTTCTGAGGTTTAGATCTTTTATCTGAATGTAATTCGTGTCAACTCGCAACGAAGCTTGTTGCATAGATTTCCATTGAACACCAGCTACTCTTATCGCCAGCTTATTAAGCTTTGCGTTTAGCAAAACGCTATCAGATCGGTAAACCAGCAAATCAATCAAACCACTATCTGCTTGGCTTGTTTCATTAAACCAGCTTAATTTTGAAGACAATGAATCGTTTGAAAGAACTGAACTAATATTGAAGTTTTCTAGAAACAAACCATCATTTGCCTTGAATTTAGCGCACGTAAAATCGATCAATAACGAATCATTACTTGGAACAACAGAAATGCGATTTGAGTCGAAAATGTAATTAGCATAACTCCAATTTAGTGGAACTACATTTAATTTAAAGTCACTATTTTCTGCATCTACACTACCATTTATTTCTAATGTATCCTGCCAATAAATTTCATCAGAAATTAATCCTACGATGGATGGATCATTGATCAATTTAATGTTGTAATCAAAAACTTGCGAAGTGTCTTTTCCAGCAAGCATGTTTTGATCAAAAAGCCTTGGCAGATAAGGCTTTGCCACTTTTATAAAAGCATAAGGTAAATCAAACAAATTGGTTGAACCCGAAATATGAACTTGGCCAATGGTCGATTTTAGTTCGATATCGTGTCCGTTTTCTATCAACTGATCTACCAATGTGATGGTGTCAACTTGTATCGATCGTTTAGGGTTAGAATAAGACAAATTAGTCACAGCCAAATTACCAAACAAACCTTGAAGTGTTTTGCCTTTCATATCCAGAGCAAACTCAGCACTCAATTCACCGTTGGTGTCGCTTGGTACTAGATTAAGGCGATCTAAGTGAAGCTTTGAAACTTTGCTAACGCAAGAAATTTGCGGAATTTCGGTTTTGAAATTGACCAATCCGTTGAAATCTAAAACAACATTAGAATCATTAATGGCAACATTTCCTTCGAAAATCTGACGATCTAACACACCATCAATTTTCACGTTTTTATACTGATAACCAAGCAATTCAATGCTCTTCAAACTTCCCTTTCCATTGATGGCCATGGTTTCGATGTCGGTTCCTTTTCCATCTATGTTTAAATCAAAAACTATGGACTTTACTGATGGTTCAGCCTCTATCAATTGTCCCAACTGAAAACCATTCGAGGCTAAATTTCCAGAATACTTCAAAGTATCGTTCGGAGATTTCACATTTATATCTGCCTTTATTCCGCCCAAAGCGGTTTTACCATTTCCATAAGCCACAAAATCGGTAAGAAACCCCACGAACGAACCCTGAAAATCTAAGTAGCCAAATCGCTTTACTTGATCTGGTAAATCAAGCTTTGTCATTGACTCTCCTGTAGGAATGTTGAGCATTTCGATGTCAGAAACTGAAGCATACAATTGATCAAAATCGGCATCAAAAAATGTGGCGTCAACATCTGGCAAACCTTTTATTTTGATTTTACCTGAAAGATTTCCTGTTTTTCCGAAAGAGAGATAATCCAAATTGGCTTTGAGATTAGCAACCGTTCCACTTGCCGTACCCACCACTGTTAAAGGCGAGAGCATGTTGTCAATGTTTTTGCTGAAAAAAGCTACATCATGAAAATCTACAGATGAGCTATCCAATTGGGCATCCATTCTGATATCAGTAATGTATTCGGCATAACTCGACCAAGAATCGCCATGCATGCTGTACTTTCCATAAACGCTGGTGTTTCCAGATTCTATTGCTAGATTTTCACAAATAATAGCAGTATCAGCAATGATTGCTTTCGCAGAAAGATGATTAAGTACAAAACCTGACTTTTCTCTCAAATCAATGTTTTCTATCTGAGCATGAATAGTTGGTCCATCTAGAAACACATCCTGAATTTGAGCATTAAAATCACTTAAGTACAAGTGCGAAAAATCAATTTGTCCTTTGGTTTGATAAACGGCTTTGTTGTCATCAAAACGAAAGCGTAAATGATTGATTTCTAAATCATCGCAATACAATTTAAAAGATTCATCAGAAGAACTGGTGTCTTCACTTGAAAGCGTTTCTAAAATGAAATCTAAATTCATCGCATCACTGTTTTCAATGCGATACAAATTGAAATAAGCAGAGTCAAGCTCAACAGCGCTCAAATGAAACGCATTTTGTTCTAATTCGATGGACGAGATTCCAACATCTAAATTGGCAGTATATAACAAGGTGTCGCTTTGTAAATCACGAACCAAAAAATGTTGTATCGAAAGTGTCTTGAATGGTTTGAATGCAATATAACCAATGCTAACTTCAGCATTCAAAGTCTTTGAAATATAACCTGTTGTCCATTGAACAACCTTAGTTTGAATCGGAGGCAAAATCAATAGTAAGCTCAGTACTATTGGCAGTAAAATAACGAATAGGACAAAATACAAAAGCACGCGCCACGCCTTTTTGATAGTTTTGTCTGATGATTTTTCCTCTTTGTCCAACCCGCCAAAATTACGCTAAACCGTGAAGCCTGTGATTATTTTAGGCATTGAGTCTAGCTGTGATGAAACATCTGCTTCTGTATTAAGAAATCGGGAGGTTTTGAGCAATAACATTGCCAATCAAACCATCCATGAAAATTATGGTGGAGTGGTTCCAGAATTGGCGTCTAGAGCGCACCAAAGCAACATAGTTCCTGTGGTAAATGCTGCTTTAAAAGAAGCCAATGTTAGCTTGAACGAAATCGATGCAATAGCCTACACACTTGGCCCAGGGCTTATAGGCGCGCTCATGGTTGGTAGTTCGTTTGCCAAAGGCTTAGCCATCAGCAACAACATTCCGCTTATTGAAGCACATCACATGAAAGCGCACGTGTTAGCTCATTTCATAAAAGCAGATGGGCAAAAAAATCCCGAATTACCTTTTTTGTGCCTCACTGTAAGTGGCGGACACACACAAATTGTAGTGGTTGAAAGTCCAACAAATCAGCGCGTAATTGCCGAAACTAGAGACGATGCAGCAGGCGAAGCATTTGATAAAACAGCGAAAATTTTAGGCCTACCCTATCCTGGTGGGCCCTTAATAGACAAGTATGCTAAGGAAGGTGACCCTAATAAATATGCTTTTCCCTTTGCTGATGTTGGAAAAATGGAGTTCAGTTTTAGTGGATTAAAAACCGCTGTGCTTTATTTCATTAGAGATAATTTGAAAACCAATCCAGCATTCATTGAAGAAGAATTGCCTCATCTGTGTGCATCCATTCAACACAATATTGTGCAAACCTTATTAACGAAGCTCAAAAACGCGGTGAAAGAAACTGGAATCAAACGCGTAGCCATAGCAGGTGGGGTTTCAGCAAATTCAGCTCTGAGAAAAGCCCTCAGTGAGCTTGAAACCGAAGGATGCGAAGCCTTTATACCAAAATTTGAATTTTGCACAGACAATGCAGCCATGATTGCTGTTTACGGTCACTATCAATTTCTTGATCAACATTTCGGCTCATTGGCAGCCGCTCCAAAAGCACGCATTTCGTTTTAACGTATGAAAAGGATTGCGTTCATATTGTTTTGTTTAATCGGATTTTTGAAGGTCGCGAACGCTCAGAATTTCGAAATGGATAAAGCAAAAATTAATGAGCTTCAAGATAAAAAGTCCTTTTACTTCAAAACAAATCCATTTGCCATTCTTGCGGGCCCCATTACGTTAACATCGGAATACAGATTGGGCTTCGAAGCCACGGCAAACCCTAGAATTAGTTACCAAATTTGTGGTGGTTATCTCAATAAGAGCTTTCTGTTCAATCTGACACAAAATGATACTGCAAACGGCCTAAATGCTAAAGATTTTTCTTTTCAAGGATTCAGAATTCAAGGCCAAGTGCGCTATTATTTCAAGAAGTTTGAGGATAAAAAAGACTGGTCAACCAAGTTTACCCCATCTGGTTATTACATCGCGGCACATGGATCATTTTCTAAGGCCACTTTGCGATTAAAAACTCAGACTTATCCTTACAATGATTATGTAAATATCAATGCAAATCTGCTTATCGGTTTACATGCTATGATTGAGCAAAGCTTTGGTATAGATGTTTATACAGGTGTTGGCTGGAAACAAAACTCCCTATCTTCTGTTGACTATCGCTTACGCAGAACAAACCTTAGCCTAACTGAAAATGGTTTTTCCAGATATTATGCTTCTAATTTTAAAATCTCTTTTGGGATGAATTTTACTTTTGGTTTATTCTAAAAAATTACCTTAGTTTAGTCACTCAATTAATCGCATCTTTGCAATTCATGAAACACTTAGACCTTACATATCTTCTAGAAAACGTAACTGACGACATTGATTTTATAAAGCACTTGCTTTCAGTGTTTTTAAATTCATTGGAAGGAGATATTGAGGCGCTAGATTCAGCTATTTATCAGAAGGAGCATGTTAAGATAAAGAGAGCCGCTCATAAAATAAAATCAAGTTTCAGAAGCTTAGGAATGGACCTCATGACAAAACGACTTCAAGAAATTGAAGATATGGGTCACAATAATTTCGACATCCGAGTAATTGACGTAAGGTATTCTGATTTTAAGAGAGACCTTCCAGAAGTAGTTGAAGAAGTAAATGAATACATCCGAAAGTAAGTTCGCTTCTATTTTCGAAGACTAAGAGCTGCCACAAAATTGTTCGTGAATCGCTCAGCTAAGCTAAAATCTTCGGGCGTGTCTGTTGTATGGGTTACGCTTTCCTTTTTTAAATCAATCGAATCAGCTCCTGTATAAAATAGTTTGTCCCAATCTATGTCAATATGCAGTGTATCTCTTTCAAAGTCTTGAAGTTCTAGATTAAAATCAAAACTAAGATCTGATCTGTATAAAGAATCTAGTCCAGTATGAAACAACACATTATAATCGAGATTTTCTCCGCCAGTTGTGTCAGCTTTGGCTTCCAAAATAATGAAACGATACATCGTTGCCCAAGTCCAATGCATAAATGTGTAGGTGCTCAACGGATCAGCATTTTCATAAAGAGTGGGATCACCGGCATTTAAATTGGGAGGCAAACCAATGCCAAAAGTCAATTTTTTGTAATTACCAGCTTTTATATAAAACTTAGGAGCTTTACCCCACTGAACATTGTTTTTATTGGTATCAATCGGCTCAAAATCAACAAACTCAGCATCTGAAATTGTAGTTTCAGCTCCATCAGCATTGGTAAGTTGAATGTTCGAGATAAAAAATCGCAGCGCAATTAGATTTACATTGAAACCTCCTTGGTCAATAAAGTGCTGGTCAAGTGCTACTTCTTCTCCATTGCGCAAAACATGGAAATCTAACACCAGAGTCGGCTCAATCGGATATAGCTCAAACTCTGGAACGGTGTTTTTACAACCCGAAACGGAGAGAAAAGCAAGCAGTATTAATATTTTTCTATTTTGAAATAAATGCATTCTGACAATTATCTGCGATTTTGGTTGCAACCTCAAGGTTATTAAATGTATGAGTCGATAATTCCGACTTAAAATCAACATTCTTTAAGACTTTCTGCAAGTCAACTTCTATGGTGTAGTTCAGCATATTTTGATTTCTAATTGGAGCCGAATTCAAAGTCGCCATTCTCAACAATTCATTTGATCCAATATGGTATTCAAACACAGCGTTTCCGGTGCCATCAGCTGCTGCTGAAGTATCAACTACTCCAGTGAATGAACTGAAAATATAGCCTGTTGTCCAGCCCCAATACATATTTGGAAATTGCATTGCAAGCGGGCCTTCTGAGTATGTGCTCGGGTCAAGCGTATCGTTTCTTTCAGCATTTATACCTATGTTAAAACCAATACTATCAATATTGTCTGTGGGCAAATAAAGAGACGTAAAAACTTTGTTAGTATCAAGCAACAGCATTACATCGTTATCAAGAACAGTCTTTTTTGCACCTTCATATAGAGCGATTTCAGAGAAATACATTCCAAAATATTCAAATGAAATCGTTTGTCCGTCTTCAGTCACAAACTCTTGATTGGCCCTTAGGTTTACTTCTTCGTCACCATACATCACTTTATAATCAATTGTAAGTTGCATTGGTTCCCAAACACAATTTATATCTGATGTGCCTTGAGGATCATAATTAAATGCAAATGGTTTGTTGCATCCATCGCGTTTACAACCATTAACAAGTAGCAAGACAACGGGAATAAGAATGCTGAGTCTTTTCATAATATAAAGTGAATGTTTAACAGACGTAACTTTTAGGATATTTGGTTGTTCAAATAAAAGCTAAATTAAAGCTGTTAAACCAACGTTAAAAGGACTTTTATCACAATCGATTTTTGAATTGTTTTGGCAAAGAATCTTACGACAATTATGAGAAGATATTATTTTACGCTATTGATTTTAGCTGCAGCTTTCAATCTGAAGGCTCAAGAACCTATTAGAAACTATTCATATACTTTCAAAATTGCTAATCTGCCTGACAGCATAGACAGTATTGCCTTCATGGCAAATTACTACGGAAACAAACAGTATTATTTTGATACCGCGGTATTTGAACCGGGCGGAGTAATTAGATTTTCGGGCGACAGCATTATGGGCGGTATCTACTCCATCATTCTTCAAGACAAGAAGTCTTATTTCGAATTTGTGGTAAACGAACCGGCAATTGAAATGGAAACCGTTGCTGGAAACCTTGTAAAAGGAATGAAAGTGAAAACTTCCGTTGAAAACAAAAACTTCTACGAGTACTTAACTTTCATCGAAACGAAATCTTTAAAAGCAGAAAGTCT
>Ga0100380_10005811_pt1 | contig 12675 bp, 15 predicted proteins | sample CryGeymeta201504_FD_80417 | JGI IMG/M metagenome (GOLD analysis project Ga0100380, IMG submission 80417) | Groundwater microbial communities from Crystal Geyser aquifers in Utah, USA - Crystal Geyser metaG 2015-04 | ecosystem: Environmental > Aquatic > Deep subsurface > Groundwater | place... | reverse complement strand
TAATATTTAACGGCTGAAATACTTAGAGAAATGTAATGAAAATATTCTCGAGTTTCCATTATCCAAAACTCGAGACAGAAAAATCTCGGAAATGGTGGTAATAGATCCTACTGCACTCGCTCACTTTCTTAGACCACCACCAGCACTATCTGGTACTACTTGTAGACTTACTTGCTTGTTCTCATTGCTTTGTCGAATATTGAATAACCACCCGGATACACAATATGTTTTCAGTCGTATTGTATCTTCTTACTGGCAAAGTAAGACTCATTTTATGCATTCGCATCATCGGCGAGCTTTCAGCTTGACACAACAGTAGTCTAGCCAGATAGAGGACGGATGATACAACACGACAAAAAGATATTAAAAAAAAAAGGTAATCGAGTAGTAGTGAACATAAAAAGCAAATTGATCACAGATACTACACTAGCAGCAAGAAAGACAGCAGACTTGATTTCGTTGAAAGTACAGACGTTTTCCTTCGTCTAAATTCTGTTTTCAGTTGAACAGTAGTCCTCATCAAGAACTCCCTCATTATTAGTTATCCATTCGATTCCATTCGACTTCCGTTTCCACTTCCTTTTTTTTTTTCAAGCACGACACCATAATCTATCATGGTCTGTTGGTCGGCACCCTTTGGTGCGCTCATGAGACGCAATCTTCTGTATCGCAAACGGTACTATGTGGGTACATTCCTAGAAGTGGTTTTGCCCGTTCTCTTTGCTGGACTGCTCTTGTTGATAAAAAATTTGGCTGACGATTCGTCCAGTTTCTTGCGACAGGAGGTACCCGAGAAATACAGCAACCATTATGATACTCGACAAATCTTGTCGTTCAGTGATTATGTAACCGCCATTGTGGCTCAGCGCATTTGCCTGGCACGCCAATCCGGCGGCGATCCAGACACCGAGTACGACATTTCGGGTCTCCCTCAAGAATCTTACGACTGGCAAGTTCCGTTCGTCAAGTGTGACTCGCGACGGTGTCAATACGACGGAGAAGAAGCCTACAAGTATTGTGTGTATCCTATTTTGGCATTGGCACCCTCGACGGAAGATGATCAAGTGGGCCTCGAGAGAATGACACAATTTAAGAACTACACGTTGACACGCTTTCCTCAGCTGCAGGATGAAAGTTTGACGCACTTTCCCAATGAGACGCACTTTTCTAATGGCTACGACTTTGTGCAGACCTTTCCATCGTCCAATGCCATTGATAATTACATCAAGGACAAGGCCTACGGGAATACAGGAAATGAACAGATTGGTTTGGCGGTGGTCTTTACCGGCAATGACAACGATGATGATGACAATCCAATCGACTTTTCTTACACCATTCGAGCTAATTCGACCAACTTTAATGCCCCCGAAGAAGAAGCAAGACCAGGAGTTTCCACATCTCCCGATACCAAACGCATATTTAGTTCCTTTGCCAAGACCGATGATGTATGTACACCGTTAGGAGGAGCACCCGATCAAGGTTCCTTGCAAAATTCATGGTACGTCGTTGTTGCATACTGCAGTAGCACGTTGTGTCTGATTTATTGTATATTATGGTAACAGCATTTCACGTTTTGATTGCTCGTGTTTTGGATTATTTATTTTATATCTTTGTTCCAGTTTCGGCCAATACATGTACAACGGTTTTTTGAGCACACAAAGACTGGTTCAGGACTGGATTATGGAAGCAAGTGGAGCCAAGGATGAAGGATATTTTGTGTCGGAACATGGTGTTAGATGTAAGTCATCTATCTCTTTTTTCCAAGAAAGAAAGAAAGAAAGAAAGAAAACGAATGATCTGTAGCTGAACGCCAAGATAAACATTATACTGACTCTCGCATCCCTCTTCCTTCCCTTCTACTTCGTGCTAAAAGTTGTTCGATTTCCAACGAGAGCTTACGAAGACAAAGGCTTTTATTCCGAGCTTGCAGACTTTATGCCATTACTTATGACACTGGGAATCCTATATCCTTGTGCTGCCATGCTATCGTTTGTTGTACAGGAAAAGGAATTGAGACAAAAGGAGCTGTTAAAGATGATGGGCGTTCTGGAGTACGAGCTTGGCTTGTCGTGGTTCTTCTCTTTTTGTACTCTGCACATTTTCACAGCAACGTTTTTGACTTTGATTACTATGCCTGTGTTTGAGAACTCTGAGCCAATATACCTGTTCTTTTTTTGGCAGCTCTGCTTTCTTGCTTTTATTGTACTCAGTCTGCTCATTGGTACCCTGGTGAGCAAGACTACAAGAGGTGTCCTCATTGGATTGCTGGTCATATTTGCTGGCTACTTTTTCACTCAAATTGAAAGTGTGGAAGACGGAAGAGCCAGCATCATCACGCTGATATCCATTCATCCGGTTGCAGCCATGTCGTATGCTCTTCAAGAAATTGGTCGACTGGAAGATTTGGGATTGGGACTTCGAGCAGACTCCATCACTTCTACAGATGCCCCATCCGGATATACCTTCAGTGACGCGTACTCGAATCTCATTCTCTCTACCGTAGTTCTTGGAATTTCTACCTGGTATTTGAATCGAGTCATCAAGCCCGACTATGGCCGAGCCTTTCCGCTCTACTTTCCGTTCACGAAGGGCTATTGGTGTCCGAACAGCACAAGAAAGGTGGATGACAGTGAAGCGATTGTTTCAACACCAGATGAATCTATCCCAATAGAGCCCGTGTCGGATTCCATGAAACAAAAAGCCACGGAAGGCAAGAACATTGAAATACGAAATCTGAGGAAAGACTTTGGAGAGAAGGTAGCCGTAGACGGCCTCAATCTATCGATTTATAACAACCAGATCACTGCGTTGCTCGGCAAGAATGGGGCTGGCAAGACGACTACCATTGGAATGTTGACTGGTGTATTGCAGCCCAGCGAGGGCACAGCGATTGTTGCTGGCAAAGATATCCGGACAGACATGCGCCAGATCCGAGGAAACATTGGCATTTGCTTACAACATGATTGTCTTTTCCCAAAGCTAACCGTACGGGAACACGTTGAATTCTTCTCGCGGCTCAAAGGCCTATATACCTCCTCCTCGTCAGTAGAGGCAGAAGCTCATATTGTCCAAGCCATTCGAGATGTGGCGCTTGAGGAAAAGAGCAATACGTATAGCTGCAATCTGAGTGGTGGGATGAAGAGAAAACTTAGTTTGGCCCTAGCCTTTTGCGGTGGATCCGAAGTTGTGTAAGTGCAGTAAATTCAAAAGTCGTTCTCGTTGTGTCTTTTATGCGCCTATTATCCGCCATCATCTCAACAAGAATCTCGTATCTTTTTCTTGCATGTAGTTTCCTTGACGAACCAACAAGGTTAGTTCCAAATTGTCGTTCATGCGTTCTTCGATTCTCTTGACATTTCTTTCCTGACATTTCCGCACCAATTTATATTTTAGTGGCATGGACCCATTCGCAAGGAGATTCTCGTGGAATGTGATCCGACAATATAGACAGGACCGCTGTATCATCCTGACGACTCATTTCATGGAAGAGGCAGACATTTTAGGTAAAACCAGATAGCACACTGTCGTTCCTTATCGTTACCTAATACACGCCGCTCACACTGTTTGCTACTCACCTTGTCCGTATTCCAGGCGATCGAATTGCCATAATGGCTGAAGGACGGCTTCGTTGTTGCGGGAGCTCTCTCTTTTTAAAGAAAACTTATGTAAGTGAAGCGCTTGGCGTTGGTCAGTTAGTTCTTCGGCAGCATCGTTCTTTTGTGAATAGTACTGACGTTGATTGATCGCATTTATATTTGATCACAGGGTGTTGGATACCAGCTGACAATAGAAAAAAATTCTAAATTCAACAAAAATAGCTCGGCTACAGAGTCGATATCAGATGATGAACTCGAGAGAATTGTTGTTGATGCCGTAAAAGATGTAAGCGTACTTGATGCGATTTATTGCCCCTTCATTTCTTCGTCGCTCCACTACTAACAGCTTTGTCGAATTAGGCAACTCCTCTTAGCAATGTTGGAACGGAAATGAGTTTCCAGCTACCTTTAGCTGCGTCTGGCCAATTTATTCCAATGCTCGAGGAGCTGGACGAAAAGGTGGCAGGTGGAGGTATCAAGAATTATGGGCTAAGTATCACAACTCTCAATTCCGTTTTTCTGTTGGTTGCCCGCGGTGCCGAAGATGTAGAGAGACATCACGAGTCCTCCAAAAGACTTAATGAAGTTGAAGCTCTCACCGACGACGAGAGGAGTGCCAAGTCAGGAATGGACCTGGAAAAAGAGAATTTATTTAACATTCATGTTCGAGCTTTACTCAAGAAGCGAGCAGCGAATTTCAAAGTAAGTCTTGCCGTGGCGCTGAATTATCCACCCCAGTGCAATTCGTTTGAACTAATGTGAACACACCGCTTTTATCGCATTTGATCGGTGCTAATGGATGCAGCGCGATAAGAAAGCGTGGTGTTGTACCACAGTTTTGCCAAGCTTGTTTGTACTAGCTGGTCTATTGCTGCTCGAGTTCATTTCTCCACAGAGAAATCTGTCTCCGCTTGATCTGAAATCAAGCTTCAATACTGATTTCAATGCTATGATTGAGACGGGAATTCGTAATCCAATCCCTTACAACACCCCGGGTTTCTTCAGTTGTAATCCTGGTTACTGCACTCAGTCACCAAGCTTTTTTTCAATAAACGAAACAGGGGAAACTTACTCATTTTGTGGAGCGCCAGTATTGTCAGACAGCCCAGGAGAGAACTGTTCGATTAGTGATTCGGACCAAATTGTTTCCCGCATAAACGAAGCAGGCGCGGATGAAGTTGGAGGCGACGTGACGACAATAAATGAGGTACGGGCGAGTCTTCCTTTTTATTTTTCTACTCTCGAGTCTGCAATTTCTCACTTCGTCAATTTTATTGCCTTTTCAAGTCATCCCGCTTTCTTCTCCGCTCGGCGGATAACTTTGCAGCCTCGCAATACGGTGGTATCTTTTTTACTCATGAACCTAGTAGTTTGGTCGACCCGGGAACTGTTTCCACAGGGAACCTGTCCTACGCAGATCTTGTGGCAAACAAATGCGCTAATGCAAGCAACCTCAATTACAGCTCTGAAGCTGAATGCAAGCAGTATGGGTCCGGTGTTGGATATACGATTGCCTACAACGTCACATCACTTCACGCGACGGTAAGCAAGAGAGGCCTGAAAACCGTTTTTTAGTTTGGACTTGGCTTTTCGTGACTTATCAAGTTCTCCGTTTTTAATTCTACTTCTGCAGCCTTTGTTTCAGATGCTCACAGATGAGTCCATTATCCGACATGCCCTTCAAAACATGAATGTGAAACTGTCAGCCATCATTCATCCTTTGCCTATCACGGCTAGAGAAGAAGGTTACGGAGAAGCCGACGACGCTTTTGTGCTCTGGTTTCTTATTGTCTTGTAAGTGCTTTTATAGGTAGTGCGATGAACAGCTACATAAAAGGCAAAACTGACACTGATGCACTCCTTATATAGGAGCTTCCCATTTATTGCTGGGGCATTCGCAACATTTCTGGTCGCTGAACGAGAATCAAAGGCAAAGCATTTGCAGACTGTAGCTGGAGTGAAACCTACTGCTTACTGGCTCTCTACGTTGCTTTGGGACTTTACAAACTATCTTATTCCCTTTCTGCTGACTGGTACGTTGCTTCAAATTGTTTTGTTTCCAGTTATGTTATAATCGCCTTGGCCGCTGATCGCTCCTCCTTAAATTTTTAGTGGTGCTGATCTATGCATTCGACGCATCGATTTTTACTACAAGCGAGAACAATGTGGTTTCAGGAGTGATGTGCCTGCTACTACTTTTTGGTCCTGCTGCTGCGTCGATGGCCTACTGCATATCGTTTTTTTTTACATCTCCAAGCCTGTGCAACGTATTCATTATTATCAGCGGATTCCTGATCGGCATGGGAGGTTCCATCGGTACGTACTCAGTTCAAACTCTTATGTCGCGGATGAAGAATACCTAGCTCACTTTGTGAATGTTACTACAGCTTCTCTTATTCTTAAATTTATTGGTCTCAATCCCTTCGAACCAAAACCCAAGTACGTACCAAAACCGCGCAGTATGCATATTTTATTTGTAGTGCGTTTCAGGTGGTAATCGCAGTTCTCTAACCGCCACTTTTTGATTTGCTCTCAGGCTTGTGAATGTTGCTACTGGTATCGACTGGGTTGGAAGGCAAGTGCTTCTGGCGTAGACGAAACAAAAAATCAGAAACAGTTATTGGCTTTCCTTAGTGTTTGTATTGTTCTCAACTTTGTTTCCTTGCTGGCTTTTCCCGCCAAAGGTTCTTCCCGACATTTTGCTTAGGCAAAGGTTTACTTTACGTGATAAATATAGAAGTATTTGAATTCGTCTATGGGAAAGCGTTTAATGCATGGGACCCTGAAATCTTGCTTATCGAGGTCATCTTCTTGGCAGTTGAAAGTGTTGCATATTTTGCTCTGGCTGTCTCCCTGGATAAAATGTCGAGCAACCCTGAAGTTATGTCCTTTGTTTACAAATACTTGTGTTTCTACCAAAAGTCTTCCGAGAGTAGTGCTGTGGAATCCATACCAGATGATGACGACGTGATTGCAGAGCAGCAGCGAGTGCTTGAAGGACAGGCAAATGACGATGTAATTGTGCTGAGTGAGCTGACCAAAATCTACCAGAATGGAAAGATTGCAGTGAACAAGCTATCACTTGGCATCCCGCCTGGAGAGTGCTTCGGGCTACTAGGTATCAATGGTACGAACTACTATGTGTCTTCTTTTTCTTGGCTTCGGCAACTATTGGTAAACTAATACTTTCTTCTCATCCTATACTGCTGTAGGTGCTGGTAAGACTACCACTATGGGGATGCTCACTGCAGAATTTCCTCCTTCAGCTGGTGATGCAACTCTGGCAGGATTTAGCCTCCGCCATGAGCCAGAACAGACTCGCCGCCGCATAGGTTATTGCCCGCAGTTTGACAGCCATTTTGAACTTATGACAGGAAGAGAACATGTAGAGCTATATGCATCCATCAAGGGAATTCCTCAAGAACTTGTAACAAGTGCAGCCGCAGATAAACTCGATGAAGTTGGATTGAGTGCCAAAGATAGTGATAGGCTGAGTTCAAATTATAGTGGAGGTATGAAGAGGAGATTGTCCCTCGCATGTGCCACCATTGGCCAGCCCGAGATAGTGTAAGTGTTTTGGCATTACTTTATTAACGATGCGTTTGAATTGGCCTTTTGTTGTCTCATTCTTCAACGTGAAAATCGCTTTCAACAGATTCCTCGACGAGTGTTCTACTGGCGTCGATCCTGTTGCTCGACGCGACATTTGGAAAATGGTATCGGATATGGTGTCTGATGGCAAAACCAGTGTTATCTTGACTACTCATAGCATGGAAGAAGCTGAGGCTCTCTGTCCGAGAATTGGTAAGAAATTCCTGTCAATGTAATTAAAAAAACCTTGTTTTGTTTCCAATTTACCGTATATCCAGCTAACTCACCTTCTATATTTTCAGGCATAATGGCAAATGGAAAGTTGAGGTGTCTAGGGTCAGCCCAGCATCTCAAGACCAAATTTGGCCAAGGTTTTCAGCTAGAGATGAAGATAGCCATGGTGTCAAAAGAAGACGAAGACTTTCAGACAAACCACTCAGCTTTGATCAGCCACACCGCTGGTGAGAACACAACAAGTGAATCCGCGGAGGATGAAGTATCTTTCAACTTGCAGCAAGTCCAGGGGGCTTTGAAACAGCTCACTGAAGACGATTTCTTGTCAAGCATGTTAAATGAGTCGAATCCAGCAGGATTTTCTGTCTTGAAGGAAGCTTCTTCCCCTCTGGGTGTTCTCTCTACTGAGCTTGCGTTGTTTGCCACAAGTGAGATTCGGATGCGCCGTTTGCATTCTTTCGTCGAGGAGACGTTCAACTCGGCAGTACTTCGAGAACGGCAAGGTATGATGTCACGGTTTGTGGTCGGGTCGGAGAATACGAGCATTGCCCACATCTTTCGCGCAATAGAAGAGAATAAGGAACGATTACAAGTCACGGAATACTCGGTGGGCCAGAGCACCCTGGAAGATGTCTTCAACATTCACGCAAAAGAAGCTGAGAGGCTCAAGCAAGGACGCATGGATGGTTAAAAATGATCTTCGTGAAATTCTTCCACTTTTTATGTGAAGCAGTCCTTCAAGATTTTATGTACTCGAGTACTAGCTTGGCTTTTGGCTTTATCAGCCAGTACGAGAGTAGAGATTTTACCGAGCAGAACTGTGTTATGTGTAGCGTGCAAAGAAATAATGAGAATAATAATCAATTGTTATTACTACGGTAAGGAATAGGTTCTACCCATAGTAGTGCTCTGCTATTATTATATGCCCAGGTTTTCTGTGATTTAACCGCCCAATTTTCAAAAAACATTTTTAGCCGATTCACATACAATAATCGGTAGCTACTGTTGATTCATCAATACCACACTTTTCGGCTGCCTCGAAGATGGTCCCACAAACACAAGCTTTAATTATTAGTATTCTACCAGTGCTGAGAATACGATTTTTAAAATACGATTATTAAAATACGATTATTAAAATACAGAGCTTTTGTAAAGTTCGACAACAACAACATTATTACCGTGAGTAATGCAACAACACTAGTACCCTATCATTGCATTGTTATTATTATTTGAAGTGGTTTATTGCGAGTGGTCGTATTGTTATTATTGTTGTAGAATAATCGTCATTCGAATAGAAATTTCTTCATCTTTCAGAGTATTTTCGCAAGATTCAACTTTGCTCCCACCAACTCCTCTTCTTATTTTGGCCAGAAGAATCCTCCTTGTTTTTTGAAAACTTGCTACAAAGCTACTGTACAAAGCAACCTTCCTCAACGGCCCAATCCATAATCTTTCGCATCCAAACACAGGAGAACAAAACAACAACACAACAACAAAAACAACAACAATAGCAGGAGATAAGGAAATCATCTTTCTGTAACCTGTTGTTCACGACAAAACGGGATAGTCACACACACACACAAACACAAACAACAATACCCAACGTACAATATATACAGTCGGTGCAAAAACAGCCTGCTACAAAAGAAAGAATGATTCCCTTTACGCAGATTATAGTACCATGTTGGATTCGTCAATGGTTGCCAATGCTACTTGTCATGCTGGCCGTACCTGCCAGTCACAGTCAATCCAGTTCTTCGTCGTCTTCTTCTTATTTGCTTTCAAAAACAATTTTGGATTATACAACAATGGTTCAAGAATTGGCAGAACTCGCAGCATTACCAGAATTACCTCAACTAATTCAACAGGCGACGACCGATTTACAATTTAATCGTTTGAGTTACTATTGGGAAATTCCGTTTCAAGCAAGTACCGATCAGTTCAGTCAGGTAGTACTGGGACGACAGGACAATACCTGTTACAGCGTATTTCATGGATTGCCACTGGCAGGCAATGACCGATTCGTATCCAATCCGGTACCCATTCCAAACATTGAAACAGGAACATTGCAACGCGAAAATTGTATCAGCAATAACGATGATGATGATGGTTGTGTCTGTCGAGCCCAATGGATGTGGGTAGATATCAATTTTCCAGAGTACGTTTCTTTTTTTGTACAAAAACTCTGTGTGTGTGTGTGTGTGTGTGTGTGTGTGTGTGTGTGTGTGTGTGTGTGTGTGTGTGTGTGTTGTTGTTCATTATTTGTTAGTCTTTCATTGTGCTGGTTCTTTTTTGTTGCTGGAAAATGCTATGCTGACACTTTATCGTTTCTTTTTCATTCAAAAAAAAAACAGATATTGGCTGGAACTGCAGAGTGAACTTGTCACATGCATGAACGATTGTGCCAAGACATATGGTGGATTGGACCAATGCAATCTGGTAATGGGAGGACACGGACAAGGGGGAATGGTAGCACAGTTGATATCCTACCGATTGGCAACCCTCAACTTGGATCCCTACGTCATTACCATGGGAGCTTCCAATGTATTGTACGATGATTATTGTGAAGGGCTCAACGCCGATCGGTACTTTCGTTTTGTCAATACAGCAGCCACGCCCGATTCTGGCAATTACGGGTTGTGTTTTGACGATGTTGCCTTCTTGGGAAGTAACGTAGGACTCAAAGATTTTGGACATACCATTGCCTTGGGACCGAGCCTGGGCAATGGCCAAATGCTTTCCTTGGCCGGCAGTGCACAAATTGCCCTCATGGAACCTGATGCGCGACGACCAGCCACGTGTCGTGATGCGCACGACTTTGGTGCCTATCAAACAAAAACGGATCGCGTCATGCAGTACCATCCGGAGGGCGTCACGCCCAGTGGTTTCGCCGACAATCAATATTGTCAAGTAAATCGTGATTGTCGGAGCGAGAGCAATTGTCTTGCTCCAGCGAGTGGAGGATTACCCGTGTGTTCGGTACGATCATCTCCAGCACCGACCCTTGCTCCAATTACGACGCGACCTACACCTATCCCTACAGCAAAACCTACAACAAAACCCACACCGAACCCCACACCAAACCCCACACTCAGACCGACGCCAAGTCCAACACCTGGTCCTACAAATGCCCCAACAAGTACGGCGCCCACGGAATCACCCTCCACCATGAGTCCAACCGAACCGGAGGAAACCATTGCTCCAACAGAAGTGGCCAGTGAACCACCTACTGATACGCCTACCAGTATACCTACAAGTTTGCCTACAAGTGTGCCTACAAATATGCCTACGGAACGAGAAGAAACCAATATGCCGACTGTCAATCCCACAGAAAGAAAAGATACCACTGCAGAACCTACCACCTCGGACAGCGAGAATAGTCCCACCACGACGACACCAGTGCCTACTACAGGAGATAACGATATAACCCCCGCGCCAACCATCCAGAGCACGCCGGAGGCTTCAGTTGCAGAGGAATTGCCCCTTCGAAATGGTTTTTACCGTGTCACTCTGGTGCTACAAAATATTTCGTCCAAGTTGGGAGGGTTTTCCGTCTTTTTATGGGAAGACGAAACATCGGAACATATTCAAGAATGGATTCAAATGTACGGTGACAGTCTGACCGAGAATGATGAGGAATCATTCTTCCAGGAATTGCGTGTGCAAGCCAACATTGTGACGCAATTGCTCTTGTACACGACACAAAGTCGAGCTGCTACGGCACAGGCTAATAGTCCCATTGAGAACAACAAGAATTCTCGTCATCATCGTCGACGACGCATACAATCCACCATCACATCGGCAACTGCGTTGGAAATAGTATTCGAAATTGCTGTGTCTTACCGAAGTCCCGTCGACAGCAGTAATACCATTGACGAAGAACAGGATATTGAGTTGCTCAGTGTTATTGAGTCGGCCTTTCAGAGCAGTGATGGCCGTAAACAATACTCAAAACGACTTCGGGACAGTAATGATCCTACTTTTGCCGAACTGTCCGACTTTGCCTTGCAGGTTCAGAACAACCCGAATAGCGTAGCATCTGCCGAGGGTAACAGTGATGACGGACGCGAAGTTGTTGTATGGGCCTTGGTGGGAGCCGCTGCTGTGGCAGTGGCCGTATCCATAACACTGTTTATCATGTATTTAAGGCGCGATACTGGTAATCGCAAGTTGGATAATTCTACATTCTCCAATCCAAACGTGGCCTTGGAAGATGCCATTTTTGCGCCGGCGTCGACAGCCGATGTATCAAATCCTGTTTCTCGACTATCACAGTAAGTATTTTGGGCGGCGTTACAACAGTTTTCTCTCTCTCGATACTTGATCATTTCACTCACACAGACTTTTTTCTCCTTTGCTGAAATAGAGAAATTTTCGTTGACCAAAATATGGACGACGGAATCAGTACTTTAGGAGACGAAGCCATGATGTTTGGCGGAATGCATATGATGGAGCAGTCAGACAATGACGACCCAACCGCGCCGGTCAACTATGCTAAGAAAAACTATCTGGAAACGAATACAGATGAGCGCGGCAACGTGCGACACTTTGTCAATGGGCGCATGCTCGATTCCTCTGCATACCATACGACGGGATCCTCTGGCATGACCCTATCAAAAGCAGCATCTGGTCTTTCTGTAGTCATGCCCGAAGTGTCTGCTGTCTTTTCTGAGAATGCCTCCTTTGAAGAGCAGTTTGCCGGCCAAGACGCATGCTTCGAAGTGTCTCTACCAGCAGGCAAATTAGGGATTATCATTGACATATCACCCGACTCTGGTGAACCAATAGTTCGTGCAATGCGACCAGACAGTGTCCTGGCGGGTCAAGTGAAAGTGGGTGACCGATTACTGGAGGTAGACGGTCAAGTCTGTGCGGACATGTCAGCAGAACAAGTATCGAAGCTGATAGCCATCAATTCAAACGCACCAACCCGCAAAATTATGTTTGTCCGAAAACAATCAGATTCCCTTTAAACATAGAATATTATTATTTTTGTGAAGTACATACCAGACCTAGAGTAGACCCTACTCAGTAATAATAAATAATACTAGACCAGTCTCTTCCAAATAATGGAGAATTTCCTCTTGAATTCATTCCATCAAATTGCCAGTTTTTTCATTGAAAATAAGGTGCCCGGGTAGATATTATCGTAAAAAGCTAGTGTGGAGACTACATGAATATTAGATAAATATTATGGATAGACTGAACTACTGGACTAGAGACTAGCTTGAGTCTGGATAGAGAGCAAGCTAGG
>Ga0100380_10005803_pt1 | contig 12683 bp, 3 predicted proteins | sample CryGeymeta201504_FD_80417 | JGI IMG/M metagenome (GOLD analysis project Ga0100380, IMG submission 80417) | Groundwater microbial communities from Crystal Geyser aquifers in Utah, USA - Crystal Geyser metaG 2015-04 | ecosystem: Environmental > Aquatic > Deep subsurface > Groundwater | place: USA... | reverse complement strand
GTCGCATTATTACTCCACAATGCATTGCTCGCATTTGTTTGAAGCACTATCTCAACAGAATCTCCACGGCAAATATTTTGGTCATCAATAGGAACCAGACTTGGCGAAGTTGCTAAAAACGATACTGTTGCACTGTCAACAACCTCGCAGCCCAAACTATCGGTTATTGATAATGAATAAACTCCAATAGATAAAGAATCAATCATCATACTTGTATCAGTGGTGCTCCAAGCATAATTCAACGAACCTGTGCCTCCAACGCCATTTGCTATCAAACTTCCATCAGAGCTTACATCACAACTTGCATTTGTAACCATAAAATTCACTGCAATCTGATCTGGCCAGACAATCGCTTGAGATAGGTCTAGACTACAATTATTACTATCGGTGATGGTCACAGAATACAAACCAGAGTCTAAGTTTTGTATCGCATTTCCAGTATCAGAATTTGACCATAAGTAGCTCAACGCACCGGTTCCGCCTTGAGCTAAAACGGCCAAGTATCCTGTAGACTCTCCAAAACAAAGCGGTTGATATATACTATCGAGATTAGCAGTTAAAGAAATAGGCCAAGTAGTCTGAAGTTGCCCCGATTTTGAGCAAGCATTCATATCTGTTATTGTGAATGAATAAGTGCCTTCGGTTAAATCATTCCGTTGAAAAGAAACTGAGCCATCGGTCCAAACTATATTGATCGACCCATTACCACCCGTAGCTAGCACTTCCGCATATCCATTACTATCTCCGAAGCAAAGAGGATTGCTCAATGAATCGAGTATAAAACTCAACGAATCTGGTGCAGTAATATGAAGTGTGGTATCCAACAAACAACCATTGAAGTCAGAGACCGAAAGCGAATAAAATCCTGAAGCCAAAGAGTCAACCGAGCTTGCCGAATCACCATTGCTCCATAAGAACGAATAAGGTATGACGCCACCGCTCACAGCAGTTGAAATCTGACCCATACTATCTCCAAAGCACAGATTATTTTGTACAGCAATAGACAAACTCAAAGGTGTTGGTTGAGTGATTTCAGCACTATCAATAGCTAAACAGCCAATGCTATCCGTAGCTGTTACGTAATAATGTCCGCTAGGCAGCGAATTGATTATCGAATTGCTTTGCCCAGAAGACCATATAAAAGCAACTGAACCTTGGTTGTTTACCGCTGCTGCAGCAAGGTTGCCAGTGCTATCTCCAGAACATAAATTGTTTGAAGATGTCAAACTTAATGTCATTTCTATTGGATTGGACAGGGTTGTACTTTCTGAAATTGCACATCCGTTCTGGTCCGAAATAATCAATCCGTAGGAAGCAGCATTAAGGTTCGAAATACTTGAATTAGACATGCCATTCGACCAAGTAAAAATCAACGTTCCTGTTCCACCAAAGGCGATTGTATTTATTGCTCCATTACTATCACCATAACAAAGTGGATGTGTAAGTTGGAAAGAATCAACTTGAATAGGCAACGGATTGATTAACTCCACAGAATCAAATGCGAGGCAATTGTTAGCGTCTAATACTGTAACAGAATACCATCCAGATGCCAACGAGTCAATGGAACTTGTTGTTTGTCCTGAACTCCATTGAAAACCATAAATACTAGAACTCCCACCTGTGGCCATTGCCTGTAATTGCCCTGTATTTCCATTATGACAATCTATAGAATCTAAAATAATGACATTGGCAGTAAGTGCCAAAGGCTGCGATACAGTGAAGCTGTCCGTTTTAAAACAGCCCACACTGTCTGATACAGTAACCAAATAAGCACCAGCTTGCAAAGAATCGCTTATTGCCGAGGTAATTCCATTATTCCAACTATAACTATATGAACCAAGACCTCCTGAAACACTCAAAACAATTTGACCATCCGAAGCACCAAAACAGGTCGCGTCCTGCAACTGTGCTGATACAGAAATACTATCAGGTTCTTGAACCAGAAACGTGTCTAACGAAAAGCAGCCCAAAGAATCTGTGGTGAGCAAACTATAGATGCCACTTGCTAAATCCGTGCTTTGTGGCAAAGAGTCATTGTTTGACCAGTCATAAGTATAGCCGCCTGAGCCACCACTTACGCTAACATTAATTACCCCATCAGTTTCACCGAAGCAGCTTACATCTGAAACACTCGATTGAACAACAATCGGTTGCAACTCTGAAATTTGAATGGAAAGACTCTCCGTACAATTATTAGCGTCAGTCACGGTTAGGTTGTTTGTCCCGGCAAATAAATTCAAAGCATCTTCTACCAGTTCGCCATTGCTCCATTCAAACGTATATGGAGCTGTACCTCCGCTGGTCGAAACAAACGCATGTGCATTAGAAAATCCATTGCACAAAACTGCATCTGCACTATCTAGTTGCAGTTGCATAGCAGCTGGCTCGGTAACCACAAGGCTTGCAGATGCCGCACATCCGTTCGCACCAGAAGCTGTAATTCCATAAACACCTGCGGCCAAATTCGAATTGATAGCCATTGTTGTTCCGTTAGTCCAACCATAGGTGTATGGAGAAACTCCACCAATCACATTGATAGCAACTTCACCTGTAGAATCGCCAAAACAATTTGTTGGAGTGATCACCTCAGAAAGAGCAGGTGCAGCAATGAATTGAATCAGATTGCTAACAGTGTCCGTTCCGCAAGTATTTGTAACTGTATAGTTGATGGTATCAAATGCCAACGAACTGTCAATGACGGTGTACAGATTAGTGCTAACTCCATTACCAAAATAGTAACCTCCTGATGGCAAGCCATGACCCAATGGCATGTCGACCGCAGAAACACAAATACTATCTAAAATTGGTAATTGTGCGGTGAGCAGCGTATCTATGATAAATGTATCGGATGCTGTTGCGGAACAAGCTCCGTTGCTTACAGAATAAGCAATATTAACTGCAGAATTGCTTGTCATGTTTGGTAAAAAGAAGTTTCCCGCAACTCCTTCTCCAGCATAAGTGCCACCTACAGGTGAACCTCCTGATAATGGAAGTACCGGAACATTTTCACATATGCTAGTAGTAGGTAAGTTGAGCGAGGCATTCGGAGTTTGCACCACATTCACAGTAATACTATCCATTCCAATACAGCCTACAGTGTTCATACGCGTATAATACAAGGTTTGAATGCCTGTATCCGCGGCTGTTGGAGTAAATAAGTTACCCGAAACTGCTGTGCCAGAATAAACACCACCTGCTGGAAAACCTGAAGTAAGTGCAACAGTATCGCCAGCGCACACGGAAGTGAACGTTGGAATAAAAACCGCTACAGGGTTTTCTAACACTTGAAAACTAGCGTAAACGGTATCAATACAACCACCGGCATGCTGATATACATAGCCAATTTGATGCGCGCCAGAGCCCGCTGCAGATGGATTAAAACTATTAGAAGCCACTCCATCGCCAAAATAAGTTCCACCTATTGGACTACCTCCCGTTAAAGCAATAGCATTGTCCGAAACACAAAAAACAGAGGTGGATGGATTGAATGAAACAACCGCATTACTGCCACTTGTTACTGTATAACCATCACTAATAAACACACAAACACTATCTGAAATTTCTAAGAAATATTCGCCTGGTATACTGGCCACATAAGCGGTGTCAATGGCGTTAGGGATTTCCGTAGCGCCATATTTCCATTGGTAAGAATATTGGTTATCCGAATTAGAAGAATTTAATGCTACGCTACTATTGCAAGTTGCATTTAAAACGGTTTGCGATACAATGGTTGAGTGAAGATAAGAGCAATCTAGACGTTTGAATAAGAACGCATCATTACCACCTAAGGCGTTGATTTCAAATGTATCAATTTGGATTCCGTTCCAAACTATGCCTCCAGCTGCCAAATCTCCGTTGGCTGCCATTCCAAGTGCATTCAGGCCAGAATACCCATCTATTGGCTCAACGTTTTGGACCACTTCAAATTCATGTAATACTAGATCATAACTCAAAACTGAGGAGTAGGAATTGGTCGTATTTGTAGTATAACTCAGGTTTCCGATCTCGCATCCTACATAGCTCCTCGAGGAAATGTAAACTTTATCATTCAGAGGGTTTAACTCCGCATCCGTAAAATAAGTACGGAAATTTCCATTTGTGTTTCCAGAAACATAAGCATGGTTTAATTCACCTGCGGGATTGAAAATGCCAAAAAAGGAATGAACCATTTGCCAATTCCCAATTATTGAATCTTCGTAATAGAAAAAACCACCAGACGTGACTGTGGAAACAATAATAGAAGTATCAAAACCAAGAATTCTTGCTTCGCTTAACGATCCAGCGCTAGAACCGAACTTATGGTACCACTGAAGATTAAAATTCGCATCGAATTTTAACAGAACCATCGGTTTGTCGACATAGGTATATTCATACTGTAAAAACAAGGTATCATCCTCTATTTTAACACCATCAAGCCAACCTAGGAAATAGATATTGTTTGAATCATCTACATATAAATCGCCACCACTATTTGGTGAATTTAGAAAACCAGAAGCAAATGATTCAATATAAATATGATCCTCTAGGTCACCATTCAAGGCATTTATTTTCATCAAACAATACATTGGGGTATTGACAGTTTGATTTACACTTAAAGTATCGAAATTCATAGAACCTACAAATCGCATTGCTGTTACCAGCATACCATCGTCAGAAATGGTAAGACCTGAAAGGATTAAATTAGGACCGGGTGACTCCGCAGTTCTATACCAAAGAACCTGATTGGAAGCGTTTAGCTTTACATATAACAAATTACTTCCTGTAGCACTATAAACTGAGTCATTAAAATAATAGGAATCAAAAGTTATAAATGTCGCATAAATATCTCCTATTGAATCAATTAAAAGTTTTACTCCGTAGACTCCAGAAAAACTTGAAGCTGAAACACCCGAAATAGTTCTTGACCAAAGCAATTGACCAGAGGGGTCGTATTTAGCCAAGACACCACCTGTATAACCAGATGATGGTGGGCCTGCAATAGTATCTCCTGAAATATAACCCTCAGGCCCACGAAAGTTGCCTATCACATACACATTACCGGCAGTATCAAAAGCAATATCATTAACCGTTTCGCCTTGCCTAAATTCTATTCCACCACTGTTAGTGGATGCTCCAAACTGATTGGCCCATTGAATGGATTGGGAAAACACGCCTTGAGAAAAAAAAATCATTAAGGCAAGTGTAAACTCTAATCTATACATAAAGGTTCTAACTATTTATTACAATTTTGAATGTATATTGTCCAATTCATTTTATCCAATTGATCTTTTGAATAAGTATCCTTTTCTTGATACATTTGACCTTCAACAATTTCCCTCCATTTACATCCTAGCAAAACAGAATCGGTTAAAAAAAATATTGTGACCTTTTTACTCTCACAGGCAAGTTCTGGCATATTCTTTCTACCTCCAACAGCAAACAGGCCTGTCATGCTAGGAGGAATTCTATTTGGTGAAAACTCAGAAGAGGGTATTCCTTTTTGTCTATTTTCTATAAACGGAAATAATTTATGATTTAGCTTTAAGGAATCGTCACATGAAAGGAGAATATAATATGGTTTCATAGTATTATTGTGAACCACAATAAACCCAGATTCAGGTTCATATGTTGGACATCCGTACAACATCATAATATTAAATAACAATAGAATTTTTTTCATTTACCAACTATCATCTGAACATAAGACAGTTTAACGAAATTGTTTACTGAAACGTTTTCTATTGGAAACCTGACTGGATTAGCATAGTAACCTGAACCAAAATATTGAGAGGATAAATAATTGGCATACGTTTCAGTCCAATATGTGTTGTGCGTGTTTGTAAAAGTCGCACTAGAAAGACTTTCGGATCCAATAACTGAATAAAAAGTTTTATTTCCCCAAATTCTTGCTTGCAATATGTGACCAAACTCGTGATGTACTAAATCCATTGATAAGCCTCTTGAATATGCATATTCTCCAACAACAATACCTCTTCCTGGCAATGTAATTCCTCCACTATTGACTCCTGAGCCCAATTGCGAAGACTCATACATATTGACGCCTTCAAATTTCCCAACATATCTCCCCGAAACAGTTTCTGTACCATATGGAACATCATGCGCACCAACGCCATTTGATAAATCAAAACGTCCTTCTCCCGTAAAAACATTAACCCCTTTAGTGGAAGCAGATATACCACCAACAACACCTCCAATAATTCCACCGACAATCATTTGCGAAGCTCCTTCATTAAACCCTGCAGATAGTGATGAGCTGAAACTTTGACCTTGAATTAAAGAATTACCCGTACCTAATAAAAAACCACCTACATAACCTGAAGCAGAGCCTGAAGCATAGCCAGAAATAACACCTGTGGCGGAAACTCCACTAGAAATACCAACGAAACCCACTCCGAATGATCCGCCTGCCATAGCTGTGCTAATTCCTGCTCCAACACCAGCACTTAATGCTCCTGCTGCCGCACCTACTCCAAAATACTTCAAGCCATCCCAGAAATTGTCTACTTTATTATGGTTCATGGCTAAATTAACAACCCCACCAATGGCAGCACCAACTACTAAATGAACCCATTCACCATTTGGATCAGTATATTTTAATGGGTTATTAAACCCATACGCATATCTATTATAAGATTGGCTGTTATATGGGTCTTGAACAAAGTTATCTGGGCTGATCATTCTACCCTCGAGCGGAGAGTATACTCGCCCGTTCATATGGATTAAGCCAAAATAATCCAATTGCTCATGCCCAGTATAGCCTCTAAACAACCATTCTGGGTTGGGTGTGCTATTGACAGTGTAGGTCCAATCGTCAGGATTCCTTCTTCTGCCCCAAGCATCAAAACTCTGCTTGGCAACTACTCCATTTTGGTCATATACATAGGAAATAGATCCCAAATGGTCCGTTATCACTCCATAGTAGCCTTCATTAGGCAATGATGTGTAATTGTTAGGATTAGAAGCTTGTGCTTCCTTCACAACCATCGCAACCATTTCACCATTATGACTTACGTAAAATAGGTTGTAAGCCTTATTGGTCAAAACATTTGTAAAACGCTCAAGGCCAATCTCAGGAAAGTACTCTCGTTTTTCAATATCAACGCTGTTTAAGGTAGTCCTGCTGCTTTTTCTTGTATGATTATCAGCATGATTCTTAACGAAAAATTGATACCCACCCTCTTTCAAATAACTCAGCTCATTTTCTGGAGAAAATTGTCTTAATTGTGAAGAAGAGGTATTAATCTCATTGAAGACATTCTCAACATATGTGTTTTGAAACTGGTTGTTGTAGGCATATTCTCCAACTGCCTCTTTATTCATCAAATTTCCACGACTATCATATGAATATTGATGGGTTAAGGCTCCGTTCAGATATACATTTTTAAGTCTATTTAAATTGTCATAAGTAAACGCTTCTGTAAGACTTGATGGAAGATATGCTGAATGATCTGTTCGTGAGTTTAAATTGCCTGTACTATTATTCCATGAATATTGAAAATCTAACTGGCCTGGCAATTCGATAGCTGTTAACCTCCCGTGAAGATTGTACGTTGAAGCCACAGTTTGGCCTAGTAGATCTTTTCTTTGAAGGCTAGCCCCGAATGCATTTGTACTAATTGCTGTGGAAAGCTGCGAGAAAAACGGTTCGTTCTGGGCTTTTGTCGAAATATTGGCTAATTCACCCGTATTAGAATATCCATAGCGCATTCTTTGCATGCCATTATTATAATCTTCCTCTGCAAGTCGACCGTAATTATCATACAAATACGCACACATTAAATTATCGTTTGGATAATTAGTGGATAACAAATCACCATACCCGTTGTAATCATAAGTAACCAGCTCACCTTGGTTATTGGATACAGTACTTAATTGATTAATACCTGGCCCAGAGTTATGGTAAGTCATTGTTTTGGTCTGAACAGTATTGTTATACATCCAAACTCCTGTTCCTCTGCCCATTACATCATAAGTAAACCATTCTGTAATATTTCCACCTGTAGTTTGTGAAGTTAATTGACCATAAGCATTGTAAGTATAGCTGGTTGTACCTGATGCAGACTCAGTCAAACTTAATTGTCTTCCCTGAGAATCATAGGTCATTTTTGATACCAGCACATTATCAAGATGAATTGCTTTCGGTTTATTGAATGAGTTGAACGAATAGGTAAGTACACCTCCATTGTCTATGACTTTATAGATCTGGTTTGTTGCATCCTTGTAAATTTGTTTATTACCTAGTGATGAAGTGACTGATATTAATGTTTGCCCAACGGCTGGGTTTGAGTATGAATAAGAATTAGATTCTCCGCCACTTGAAACAGTTGTTGCTGCTGGTCTACCTAATTCATCGTAATCATTATTTTGATAGACGATGTCATTTACATCTTTAAATGGCATCGTAGATTTATCCACTCTACCAAGCAGATCATAGGTAGTAGCCGTTTTCACGGAATTATTATCTTCTGTAAACCTTAGATTACCTTGTCTATCGAAATATTCGATGATTTCATAACCATCTGGATAAGAAGTTGTCTCACTATAAATGGCGTTATCTGGTGTTTGCAAACTTGCACCATTCCCGTAATTTAGAACCCAGTCGTATGAAATTGAAGTAATATTTCCATAGATATCGGTGATGGTTTTCAGTCTGCCTAAATCATCATAGATCATATATTCTTCATTTCCATTGAGCATAACCTTTTTGGTGGGTAGTCCAAAACGCTCATCATAAGTCATGTTTTGGGGCGAAGTTTGTCCAAGTGCATTCGTAGCGTTCACTGCGTAGCGCCCACCATAGCCATATACATTGTAACTTGTCTTAGTAGGCAACCCACTAGAGGATACTTGAGTTGAAGCTACTTTACCCCATTGATTATATGCATAAGCAGCAGTCACTGAGTTTATCCCAGTGGAGTAGCTAATTTTGGAATTTAATTTTCCATTTAAGGAATAACTGAATTGAGAAAATATAGTTTCACTAGACTCACCTTGTCTTTGTGAATTGACAACCGAATGTTCTGGTAAAACCAGAAAATTATTACAGTCACTTGCCGTGCCTTCAAAAAACTGAATATCAATATGCAAAGCACCAGTTCCTACAAGTGGTTCACCAATGTAGGTTTCACTTTGGATGAGTCTATATCCTGAACTTTGGTCGTTGTAACCCCATGTGTTGAGTTTTCTGTTTTTTGTCCCATTAAGATAGTTATAGTCTGTTGTTTCTAAAGGCAATAGAAGGTAGGATAAATCAGGATTAGAAACGGGCAATACTGAATAAGTTTGGTAGGTTGTACTTAAAAAATTGTTTGACGCTTGTGTATTTTGCCAAACTGAATTGTTTAATGCTCTTACACGAGAATGAGTTGGGTATGCATAATGATAATAACTATCAAAAGCCAATTCAGACTCTGTTTTTAATGAATTGTAGTTATTGGTAGAAGTAATTTTTTTAAACCCAGCTGTACCTGATCCTTGTATGTCAATGGTTAATTGCTCATATTCATAATATTCCGTAAACTGAGAATTTCCATTCTCGGTAGACGCGCCATTGATGGTCTTTCTAACAACTATTGGTTTACCTCCTGCCAATTCAACAAAAGGATAAGTGGCATTGCCTGTTAAATTATAATTGGAAGTGACCAAGCCTTTGGACAAGGTTGAAAACGTGAATAAGGTACTATTTCCAAATCCATCCTCCATTTCATTTACTATATCAAAGTAAGGACTGAAATAAAAATCTACAATTCTCTTGTTCGCACCGTCCTCAGTGGTCAATAATTCGGACAATCCATCTCCATCGAAATCCCCAACTAAACTTGATACTCCAGATTGCATGCTCAGTACGCCATTACTCGTAAAATCATCAAAGTAAAGGCTTGTTCCATTATTAGATGAAAGCCAATAATACGTTTCGCGTCTAGAGAACACGTCTATGTAACCATCTCCATCAAAATCACCGAATTGTAATTCTTTCTGAGGTATATTATTATTCCCGGGGAAAGGTCCAAAAGAGCTTAACGCACCAGTATATAATAATGAGGAAACTGCATAAGATCCACCTGAATAACCTTGAATATCAAGTCCCTTACCCGTATAAATAAGCCAAGAAAAGCCTTCATCGTTGCTAATCAAAAAGTCAGAAATCCCATCATTATTTAAATCTTGAACATAAAATAGGTTTTCCTCTTCATTAGAGTTGAACGCTGGAAATTCCCCATTTGAATTATACAGCATGGTCGCTACACATGAGTAAACTCCAGATGAACTTTGAGATATATCAAGATCTACCACAATTACATCACCATTATTAGTCACACTAAAAATTTCGCTATCACCATCTCCATCAAAGTCAATTACCACTAATTTTTCCGGAAAGATTGTAAGAGCACCAGCAGCACCAATAAATTGGACTTCAATTTGGTGAGCAGAATTTATAGCGCCACCATCTAAAGTTACAAATGCTTTCTTAGCGCCATTAATGTCTTTGAGAACATAAAAGATATCTGACTTAAAGTTACCATCGAAATTACCAAATTGCAGAAGTGAGTTCTTAGTTAAATATTCTTCTGGCACATATTTATAATTACCATAAATAAATAGTTCGTTGGAATTACCCCATGAACCAGTGCTGCCATTTTGCGTGAAATCGGAATGAACACCAATTTTATTAAGTAGCATACTAGAATAATAGGAATTTTCCAATCCTAGAACAGGGTACACAAGATCTGTACCTCCATCAGCATTAATATCGATTGCTGAGAAATTAGTTTGTTCTACTGCATATGCAAGACCAGCAATCCCCGTATATCCTGTAGAACCTTGGTATAAACCCTGTTCTAGTTCGGCTTGGAATTGTCCGTTCTTTTGATTTATATAGACATATTGTACGTTGAAAGCATTACCATTTTGAGGATAATTAATATTTTTTCCAAATGCTATATAGTCAGTAAATCCATCACTGTTGTAATCTCCAGCAATTTCTAGCCAATGTTCTGGAATATTTGAAAGAGTTGCAGAAGGTATATTGGTACTCACCTGTGATGCTATACCTGGCATTTCGGTACCCGTAAAAAACAAAATCGGCTCTAAATCTCCATTAGGAGTTGATTCTTGAATTTTCTGAAGAAGAATATGTCCTTGAAGCTCTGCATAATACAATTTATAAGTTCTTATAATTGAGGAATTTAAATAAACATCGACTCTATCTATCACTTTTTCATTCCAAGCTACAGGAAACCCATTACTATATTTTTTTGACTCAAAAATGGAGTGATTGGCATATGTAATTCGGATTTCATACATATGACTTGTCCCAGCATTCAAATTGCCACCGTAATAGACATTTGTCAGGTATAATTGACGCCCACTATTCATATTATTATCATAACGATAGTCAATGTAATTACCATCACAATCAGAACTTCTGCTCAAGGCCCAAATTAATTTAGTTCCGTCAGAATGAAACTTAACCGCATCAGAATTATAATCAACGTCATTTCCATAGTCAAGCTTCATCCCTCCTGCAGCTTTCAACTGAAACCAAGCAGGACCAGTTGATTCAGCGCCAATTGCCTTGACTATTGTATTATCGTATGCTCTTTTGTAATATATAGAGTTCGCTTGACCATAATTACCCGCATAATGAACCAGCCTCTGTCCGTCAATATAGTATGCATCTGCCGAAACATGACTTGGCGCGCTTATATTTTGATCAACGAAATATTGATCACCCCCCCTAGAAATAGCGGATAAACCTGAAAGATTCCAATTCCTACCCATTATCCCATCACCACCCGCTGAGGAATAAGCAAATGATAATTGAGGAGTCATTCCATTTATTCCACTTGGTACATTAATAGGAACTGACATATTAGCATTTCCAAGAGCATCCACACTTGAGTTTATGAGCGTATTAGCCACTAAGCTATTGGTGCTTCCTATCATATTATCCAATTCTGATAACTGCACTAAATCGATCAACTCTAATTGTGAATAACTCAACGAGGCAATTGACAGCATCGCATAGAGAGTAAACATTTTCTTTTTCAACAACAATCTCATCTCTAATTTATTTAAGCACTATAAATGATATAAACTGACCAACATTTTCTTCCTCGATGGGAATCAAAAAATACTTACCATTACTGTAATTGGAAACATTTAGACTTTTCATTCCAGAAACCGAAAATTCTTGCACAAACCGACCATCTGCAGTATAAACCTGAAAATCAAACTCCATATCATCTTCCAACTCAATGTTTAAGACGCTAGAAGCTGGATTAGGATAAACTTTAAATGTCAATGAATCTTGAGTTAAACCGTCCGTTTTATTTGTAAAAACCGAACGGTAGATTTGATTACCTCTAGGACCAAATATGTAGACTTGAGTTTGTCCAGATACCGCCCAAGATGGGATAGATTGTGCATGACTCGATAATGAAAATAAGCTGGACACTAGGGCTAATAAAAATAAATTAGTTTGTTTCATAGGGTAAAAGTTAGTGCACAATACTATAATATAAATCAATCAATATTTATTCAAGAGCGTTATTTAACAATTAAAAATTATATTCAATTGATTTTCAGCTTTATTAAATTAAAACACAATAGCTGTAAAAATTTAACCTCTCTTCAAGAGATTAGACTATTACCCAGAACAAACTTCACAGATCCAACTAATC
>Ga0100380_10005800_pt1 | contig 12691 bp, 12 predicted proteins | sample CryGeymeta201504_FD_80417 | JGI IMG/M metagenome (GOLD analysis project Ga0100380, IMG submission 80417) | Groundwater microbial communities from Crystal Geyser aquifers in Utah, USA - Crystal Geyser metaG 2015-04 | ecosystem: Environmental > Aquatic > Deep subsurface > Groundwater | place... | reverse complement strand
TGTTTTTTGTTTCTTTTCTATGTTTTCTTCAATTTTGCAGTATTTTTGTATGTTTATTTTTGAGATTAAAGATATTTTGTCTTTTGTTTTAGATTTAGAATTTGCTAAAAATTAATTAGTAAACGTTATTGTAATAATATTTATTACTTTCTTTATTATTATCTTTATTTCCTTTATCGAATTCTTCATTATCAATCGAAATAGGATTACTAATAATTGGATAATCTTTATAAACTTGTCTTGCTTTATTTAATCGAAATTCTGCTTCGTATTTTATGGGTTCAACTTTTTTTTGTGTTGTTACTTTAGTTCCCATATACTTTTAATTTAATTTATTAATTTTGTGAACAAATAATTAATTACTTATAAACATAATATCATACTTTTATATAAATAAAATAATTAAAAAATTATAATATTGATACAATCTTAAATATCCCAACCAAAAACTATACTATTCTATTCATAATAAACAATAAATAATTATTATAATCTTTACTTAATCAATATAATTTTAATAAGAAAATATAATTTAATTTATTAAGTATTAAATTTATTAAAATCATAAAAATTATTTAACGACTATCAATCATCCACTCATCTATTCTCTAAAACTATTGATTGATATTATCAGCATTTTGATTTGCAGTTGCAACATTATTATTACTATCTGAAACTATTTGAAAACTAAGTCTAGGTATATCTTCACAGGCATATATGGATTTATTTTGATATAATTGCGGACGTTTTCTAGACAAGTGTACATGTTCAAATATTTCTACTATTTCATTTAATAACTGTTCTAGAACCATCTCTGAAAGCTCTATTTTAACTTGAGTCTCTTCTAATTCATAATTTTTCCAAATGTATTCAGTATCATTTAACTAAGATTATTATTATAATAGTATGTTATATCAAATATATTGTATTCATACCTCTTTATTAATACTTACTATCATTCTTTTTTCCCTTTCAGCGTTTAATGCTTCTTGCTCCATTTCATTATTCTCAACTATCATTCCAAGTTTATAATTGTAAATTGTTGTTAACTATTAATAGTAAATATAAGAGTACTTACTTCTTTTTGCATTTTCTTTTGAAGTTTATTTTTAGACATTTCTGTGTCTTCGTATTTATAATTTATTGTTCTTGGTCTGGTACTCCATGGTAATGGTATTCCACATAATCCGTAATATCTATAATATAATTAATATTAATTGTAATAATAAGTTAGATTACCGTTCGCTTTCTAGTAATTCTAATGCAGTATCAAATATACACTCGTTATAAATTTTATCGTACTTCAAGTGTTCACTGAAATAATTAGATCGCTCTTTAATATTGTAATTAGTAAATTCTTCGAGAACTTTGTTTTTTCTAATATAACCTTCTTTATTTTTTGTAACTGGTGAAATAGAAGAAGGAAGATTTCTATAGTTACTCTTTGTTCTAGCTTGATCCTTCATAACAATAGAATGTATTATTTCAATATTATTATGTCTGTAAGGCTCTTTCAGTAGAGAATATATTCTTTCATAATTATCTATATAATTTAGTTATATATAAATATATAAATATATCAATATATTAATATATTACCTCCAACTTCTTCTACAATCATATTTATCAACTTGCTTGCTATTTTCTCATTATAAAATTTATTTGAATACTCTCGTTTATCATCAAGAATAGTTACAACTGAATTACTGTTTGATATTATTGAATTATCTATTATTATATTAAAATTAATAGTTAATAGTTACTTTGTCCATTAGGTAAATAACTAAGATTTGCAGAGTTACTTAATGAATTAGTAGATTCATTTAAATTATTGGAAGATGCCATAGCCTTAAAGTTCTTTTGTGGAATTAAATGAGAAACAGAAAATATTTCTGTTTGAAAAATAGTATTCATAATAGAGTTAGTTATTTCATCAGCTAATTTGAGTGTAGTTTCATCATATACTACTGGTATTAACTCGGGTTTGATATTTTCATTTAAATCAATTATGTCTGTTGGTTTGTTTTTATAATAGTCAGGGTTAGAATTTTGCTCTTCTAAATTGTTGTACCTATTATTTCCATCATTTTTCTTTGGTAAAGACTCATTCCTTAAACTTCTAGCAGAAAGTTCATTACCGTCATTGATCTTTATTAGATCACCTGAGCCTGCAGAATTTTTTAATATTTTACCACCTGAAGGCTTAGTATCATAAATATCGTTAGTATATTCTTCGATATCTATTTGATTTTCGTTATTTTTTTCAATACTTATATGGAGATTATTTTCATCTTTATCTTCATCATAATCAGAAAATAATGGAATATTTAATTTATTATTTTCCAGAATTTGATTTTGGTTTTGGTTGTCGATGATTAAGTTCATAGGAGACATTTGAATATTATTTATTGAGTCTCTAGATTCATTATTATTATCGTTTTCATTTCTGTTTCCACTCAATATAGGAGTGGTCTTAACGTAATTTAAAATATCGTCTTCAATTGGATCTACCTCAACACCACCACTTACTAAAAATTCGTCTTTGGAATATATAGAATCATCACTATTCTTTTGTTTTTTGTTACTATCCTTAAAATTATTATCCTTAACCTCATCATTTTCATTGATTGTATTTAAATTAAGATTATTCATTGTATTCTTCTTTTCTTTTTCCTTTGATAGTAAAAGAAGGTTTTCTTGGTTAGCAATTCTTTCTTCGAAGTTTTTGGCTGATGAACGACCTGATCGATCTAAAACTAATTGCCAGTCTATATCCCCACTAGTGACGCTATCAAAGTTAAGCTCTTTGTCATCTGTTTCAACACTTTTGACTCTTACCGAATAGTCTGATCCTAGTAATCTACTAGGAGAAACACTTTGTTGTAAACTCATTTTTTCGGAAACTCCACGATTTTCTTTGTCTCCTGAGCTTTCCTCATTACTTTGTCGAAGATTTACACTTATTGCTGGATTAATGGTTATAGTTGGAATTGTTATAGGGTGATTGAGTTGATTTGGCTGATTAGATTGGTTGGGTTGATTGAGTTGAACGTTATTTAATGGTAAATTAATTTCGTTTACTTCATTCTTAATTTTGACTTCTTTATCTGTAATATTTGTGTGATCAGAGTTAGAATAATTATTTGTAATATTAGATGGTTTATTTGGTAAGGAGACTTCTATATTGGAACCATTTGTAATTGAATTTGAGTTCTTTTTTTGATCACGATCAGATGCACTAAGCTGATTAGATTCTTCAAAATCTTGATCATTTTTTTTAACTTCATGATCTCGATTATGACGACTATTTACATCTGGTGCTTTAGAAAATGGAGACAACGGGGAAATATCATCCCTGATTCTATTATTTCCAGTAATTTTTGTACTTTTATCTTTATCAGAAGATACATCTGAAGGGATAATATTATCAACAGATATTTTAATTGCGTTAACAATACTTCCGCTAGATTCACCTACTCTTGGTAAGTTTTCTATACTTTCTACACTTCTTTCTTTAAGTTTGTTTGATGTTGTAGGGTCAATTTTATTATCAGAATTTTCAGGAATAGTATTTGATAAGTTCGAACAATTGACATTCTAAAAACAATAAATAGTAAAATAATAAATTTAATGTTTATTATTAGAAATTTACCTTTTCATCTTTAATATTATCCCTATCTTCTCTTTCATTAAATGATTGATTAGTAGGATTAAAATCATATATTTCGTCTATATTCACTTCTTCAACTTTTTCATCTTCATTTCCTTCAATATGGACTCTATCTTTAAAGATATTATAGCCATCTTGTAATTTTTGATCAAGTTCATTTTCTTCTTCATTGCCTCCTTCATTTAAATCATTTATTTCATTCTCTTCATTGTTTTCTTCGTTGTTGTTTTCTTCATCTTCCTTTTGCCTATAATAATTAGATTATATAATTACTTTTTAATAAGTTCATGTATTCTATGAAGTCTTGGAGAATCAAAACTATTTGGAGAAATTAAAACAGAACTATTTCTACTTGAGGAAGCTCTGATGACGGAATAGACAACTCTTGATTTAGCACTTCTATAACTTGATTGTGACATTTGAACGCTTAGTGATTTCCTATGTGGTTCATTTTCGTTAGTGTTTTCGTTTATACTTCTGTCTTTTATATCGTTGTACTCTTTATTACGTTCATTCTCTCTTGCACTATTCTTAAGATTATCTCTAATATCTCTATTACTTAGCGGCTTTTCTCTATTACTTAAAATCTTTTCTCTATTACTTTGAATTTGACTATCCCTTTCTCTATTACTCAATTTTTGACTATCCCTTTCTCTATTACTTATTAAGTCTTCTCTACCACTTTTCTGACTATCTCTATTAGATTTAATTTTATCTCTATTTGATAGTTTATTAAATTCATTTGAGCTATTAGATAGTTTAGATTTTAATTCTAGCTTACTCTTCTTTTGTGAACTACTATTACTCTCTCTTCCACCTTCTTTAGGTGTTTCTTCTAGATTATTTGCAGGATTACATGAATTGGATACAGCCACCTTTTGATTACGGGATAAGTTAGGTGAATCATTATTTGCATTAGACACATTATTAGATCTTACTGGACTTAAATTTGATTCGGTGTTTATATTATTAGCATTGTTATCGTTGTAATTATTTGTATTTACAGGAGACAAGTGAGATTCTTCCTTATTATCTTGGTCTTGGTCATTGTTGTTAGTAGGAAAGTAACCTGTTTCGATTACTTCTTCTATATCTTGACTCTCTTGCCTCCCAGTCTCAAAATCCATTCCTTCGTTATTATTGAGACAGTTATTGTCGTTGTTTTGACTGGTTCTTATGTTATTATCGTCGTTATTTTCTTCCTCTTCTTGGCCATCAGTATTTTGTATATTGTAATCGTATTCGTTGTTGTCGTTATTATCGTTATTCTCATATTCTTCTTCGGTATTTATAACTTCGTTTCCGTCTTTGTCTTCCTCGCCGTCGTTTACATATTCAGGGTAATGTTTTCTCATATAGTTTACTTTAATGAAGTTTTGAATAAATTTAGCAGCTTCGTTGTAGTATAAGAATTCTTCTTCGCTTATTCCCTCCTCTTCACCATTATCTTGATCATTAACTTCCTCATCACCTTCATACTGACCCTCATCTTGATCCTGACCATCATCTTGATTTGTATCTAGTCTATTATTAACTAAATTTTTATTCTCTTCATTTTCATTTGCGTCGTTCATTTCAAACTCCTCTTCATTATTATCATAAACTTCCTGATTTTCTTCTAAATTATGGTCTTGATTAATCTTCTCCGTTAAAGAATTTTCTTTTAATGTTTTTTTCTCACAATAATTAGAACCATTCATACTATTCTCATTAATCATATTTATAAACCTTTGTTTGACTTCTTCAACTTTTTTCTTAATATCATTTCCATTTCCAGCACTGCTGGCTTTATTACCAGAGTTTAAATTACTATTAACATTATTAATGTTTAATTTAGGGCTTTCCTCTTTAGTATTTTTTGAACTTTGTTTACCTACTTGATCTGATTTATGAGATTCTATATCGTCTGAGTTTAAAGTTCGTAAGGTAAGTTGTTTCTTCTTAGAATCTAGTAGGCTGATAAAATTTTCGTGTGTAGCGTATTTACCAGTATCTTTCTTATTACTATCAGTTTTTCCTTTATTATCAATAACATTTTTATATGCTTTCTCATTTTTCTCTTGTCTATTTACATTATTTGCATGCTTATCATCATTGTTTTGTTTTTTATCTTTCTTAATAGGCTTACTATCTTTACTTTCAATCTTATTCACTTTGTTATTAACTTTAACTTCATCAGGTTTATAAATACTTTCACGATCACCATTCTCTATTTCTTTTTCTTTAATAATTTGACTATTTTGTAAGTTCTTTCCTTTTCCACTTATCTTCACTTTTAATTTTGGATATGGATTATTTTTTAAAAAGTCATATATCTCATTGAGGTATATAGTCTCCTCTAGTTTGCTTGACTCATTTGAATTTTTCTTGCCATGGTAATGCTCATTTAATATTAATTTTTTAGGTTTAACGTTTGAATTATACTTAGGCTTTTTCTAATGGTTTGTATAAATAAGTTATATTAATTAGTTATAATAGGTTATATAGATATTATACCTTGTTTGCATCTTTTATCTTTTCGTTAATATTATATAGACCCGCGTAGATCTTCATTGTTTTTTCAGTTCTCTCGTTTTCTTCTTTTATCTGCTGTTCTTTCAATTGCATTTTTTTCTCGTACATAAAATATTTAAGATCTTCCTTGTAATTTTCAGGAAATTTCTTTTTTGTTCTAGAAACCTCAACATCATCGTATTCTGTAATTAAACGAGTTTGATAAGTGACCTTTCTATCATTACTTGTATTGGAATTCTCATCTTTTTTTCTTAGCTTTTGAGAAAAGGATTTTCTAAATGAGTTTTCCATTTCACAGTTTTCTTCGATGTTTTCGTAAATCTTTTTCATGTATTCGTTTGGGTCGACTCGTTCTTTAGCCTTTGGTTTGGGAACTTCAGTATCTTGGTGGGTGGTAATTCGTAAACGATCTTCAGCTGGATTAGTAATTCTGGAATTATCATAACTTTCTTCCTTATCCTTCACATTATTAAAATTAATTGAGTTTGTTGCTATCTCCTCTGTTTTTTGCTGCTTTTGTTCTGAATCTTTCTCCATTTCAAAATTTTCAGATATACCTTCATTTTCATTAGTTGACTTTGGCGTATTTAAAATATTATCAAGTAAGTTCTTCTCTCTTAAGCAATTAATTTTCTTAGCATTTTTTTCATTATTCTTACTAGTTTCAGTTTCAAGTTGCTTTCTTGTCTCTTTAAGAGCTCTTGCTTCATAAGCCTCAATTAACTTCGTTCTATTATTATTTAGTTCTTCTTCTGATATTTCAGGTATAGGATTTTTAAACTTTTTGATATTAAACATTTTGCTCGAGTGAGGGTAATGCTGTAATGGTTTCATATTAATCTTTGTTTTATCTTCTTGTAATGACTCTTCTGTAAATATAGGTTTATAACCAGTCTTTTCTACGAGAAGTAAAGGATTCTTTAATGATTTATCATAGTCTAATATTTTCTTACGCTTAGAAGAATTAAGCGAGGCAGTTAATGTGTTAAGTTTATTGTTAGAATAGTTTGAATTAGCGTGTAAGGATTCGGTTAAGGATTTTTTAGTTGCGTTAAAGTTATTATTTTGTTTGGATAATTTTTCAATACTTTCTTTTTTATTTAAGGTATTCACATAATTAACATTATTCACATTAGACTCAGAAGTTGGCAAAGTATTGGTCTTATAATTTACATCATCATGCTCATTTGCCTTCTTTAACTCTGACTCTCTAAATGTATTTGTATTCGAAATATTAGACTCTCTGTTTGACTCTTTTGAAACTAATATAATTTGACTTTTTTTCTTAGGCGAACCAGCAGTTCTAGAAAAGACAATACTTACTTCGACTTCTCTTTCTATTTTAAGTGAGTTGTTAAAATTAATTTTGCTTTGGTCATGTTTTTCCTTTTGAATTTGATCATTACGTTTAAAAGGTCTCTTTTTAATATTTTCTGGTAATTTTTTAGTCTTTTTAGGCTTATCTGATACATTACAACTTTGAGAAGGCTGTTTAAATGTCTTTTGTTTTTCATTTTCTTGTGTATTCAATGTTTCAATATTTAAAGCTGAGTCCATACCTTCATACCCTGATGTTGTATGAAGATAATTAGGATTATTTGACATTTCTAATAAATTTGTAATATTTGATCTATTTGAATAAGGTCCGTTCGGATCATTATCTTTTTCTATTGATGAATTAGTTAATTGGTTAATTGGTTATTAGTTTAATTAGTTCATATGTTATAATTACTTTTTGTAGTTATCATCTTCATAGTATCATATTTTCGTAATCTATCTCTTACCCCACCATCAAACATTGGATCATGTTTAGACTTACTACTTGAAAAGTCTTTGACATCTTTTAGAAATAAAATTTCTGCTTGATTAAATTTTGATGTATTGGAAATTTTATATTCATTTTGGGACTTTATAAATCGATTTTCAAGATTGGAAGAAACATTAGTTGAATTATCACTATAGAGTATAAATTATAATTACAAATTGAATTTACCTCTGTAAGTTATTTAAATAAGAGTTATTTTCCATCATAATTTTATATTAATAATTAAATTATATATTAATATTTAAAAATAATAAAAAGTATTATTCAGACAATAAATTATATTAAGTTTAGTATATTATTTAAATTAGTAAATTTGATTACATTAAAAATTATTAAATTCACAGTAATTTCTTTCTAACAACTCGTATAACATTTATTAAATGCTTTATTCATACACTCTTTATTTAACTCAATTATTTTTTCTTTCCAGATGGCTTCTTTCCTTTCTTCCCTTCTTCTAAATCTAACTTTATTGATTCTTCCGGAGATATAACACCATCAGACTCTATCAATTATATAATTATATTATATTAAGCATATATAACAATATATTGAGTTAATTAAGCTAAGCTATTTACGTGTATATATAAACTTTAGTTTTGAATTGAAGTATTGTTGCCCGTTTACTGTTACGTCAACTTCCATTTCATGATTTCCAGGTGGTAGTTTCGGCATATCTATAATATTATATACTTATATACCTGAAAATAAGCAACTTATTCTATGTCTATTCTTATAAAATGCTGGGAATTCATATTCACATAAGTTATTTCTAAATCTGACTTTTAAAACTGTATTATGTGGGAAGTATTTAGAGTATAAATTTATTGCGTTGTAAGCACGTTTTGGAACTGTATTGATTGCGTTATCTTCATCTGCAAATACTTTTTTCCATGTGTCGTATAATTTTACATCTGATGGTGGTGGGACTATACCTATTGCGACTTTTTCTTCTTCTGATATTGGGTCTTGATTTTTTAAGTTTAAGAACCTGTCTTGTAAGGATACACAATTATCAGGGAAAGTAACATGGGTTATTCTTATTATTTTTGGATCTGTTCATTATGTATTAAGAGATTAGTATAATATTAATTACCATAATATTTATATGAACCAAATGGAATCCAATCAGAGTTATTCATTGTAATTTCTACTTCAAATACAAAGTTTTCATATAATTCAGAAGGAGAAATATTTTTAATAATGTCTTCACTGTTAGTAATCCAAACTAAAGGTTGTGAAACAAGAATAAGTGCTTTATCAACTCTGTCCCATTGTAAATCAACATATCTTTCTCCTAGGTTTGGCTTTGAAGTGATTTTTGCTTTTTTAGTTAATGAGTCAAATAAACCACTTCCATATAGCTAAGATAAAAATAAAGATTAATAAAATAATTAATATGTTACTTTCATTATTAGTCCACCTTCTACTGTTGATATATTAGGATCGATTCTTTCAAATTTGATTTCTATATTTTAATGTTTATATTATTGTTTATATTATAATGACATACCATAAAATCTATAAATCATTGGATATCCACTAAATTGTTGTCCATTAATTGAGATATCTACATTGTATTCAACTTGACTTTGTACAAAGTTTTCAATTTTAGGAATTTGGCAATTTATTACTTCATTCTCATAAGTTCCATATGAACAATACCAATTTGCTCTCTCAACAGTTACATCAATGGGATTAATATCAAGAGGATTTACTGATTGTGAATCATTTATTTTCTCTTTGTTTTTGTTAGAAATCTCATTATTTCCCATATTTGATCTTTCATCAAAATTAGCAACGGATCTTGATTCGTCAAGGTTATCACCTAATAATTTAGTTTTCTTTCGCTTCTTTCCGAATACACTTGTTTCTTCCTTAAAACTTTTAGCTTGGAATCCTATTGTTAGTGTAAATAGCATTTTAGAAGGAATATTATCTAAATTAATATTAATTTGGAGAGAGGAGCCACCGCCTGTTGGACCGCATTTTGGAACAATTCCAGTAATTTTGGTTTGATTGTCTAAAAAAATAAATAAGTACGGTTAATATTAGTTAAGAATAGTTATTTTTATTGATTATTACTATAAATAAAGAATGGATCAGCATATTCTGTAAAATAGTATCCATCAAATGTGATTTGGATTTTACAATAGCAAGGAAGCTCTAAATTTGAGACTAAAGAAGTAAATACTGGAGTTCGAACAAAGATAGTAGTAGTTACTTTGTCAAATGTAGCTTTAACATCCTATAAGTATGAATAAATATTATTAACTTAAATATTGAAATGAATAAATAGTAAATATGGTAAATATTTTATATTAATATAAGTATTTATATTTACATGCTGTATTCCACCAAATATAAATCTGACTGAAAGTTTCGAAAAGTCCTTGAAAGCAGAACCAATAATTGATAGAATAGTATTTCCATTACTTGGCCCACAGTTTGGAGATATTGAGAAAATCTTAAGTGGACAAAACACAACAACACTATTATCATTGCAAAATATATCTGAGTAAGTTCTATTTCCTACTATTTGTTTTGGAAGCATAAATACACCCATATCTTCATTTCCGACTCTTTTTGTTTCTCCATGGCCAATCTCGCCTGATCCACATGTATATAGTTCACCTTTGTCTGTAATCATAAAAGTTCCTGATGTATTGCAGCCTGCCTTTACGACTTTTCCGATATTTTCACCGTTTTCGTTTTTTTCGATTAAATGAGGTTCAAAAGTAGAAGTAGTATTACCCATACCTTTTATATTAAAATATTAAAATATTACCTAATTGTCCATAAATATTTAATCCAAATGTAAGAACATTTCCTTCTTCAGTAACCACAACGCTATGTGAAAATCCTGCAGCAGCAAAACACGCTTTTAACGGTAATCCTGAGTACTTTCTTTCAAAATTGCCATTTAAAATATTATCAGGTCTTGAACATCCTTCTTGATTTCCTGGCACATCTAAAATCGGAATTTCAGTAGGTTTATCAACTACCTGCACTTTTCCAAGCCCAAGTTGTCCTAGCTTATTTTCTCCCCATCCCCACAGTCTTGAATCATTAGTTATGCATAACGAGTAATTATGGCCACATGTAATAAACTTAACAGGTTTCTTATAGAAAAAGTTAACATAACGTGGAGATGAAGCAATTTTATATGGGTTACTTAGTCCTAACTGACCTTCAAAGCCCATTCCCCAACTGTATAAGTCACCATTTCTTGCGAGAGCTAACGAATGGAACATACCACAAGCAATTTGAGATATTTTAATATTTGCTAAATTTGGAATTACTTTAGGTTTTAATGAAAAGGCTGAGCCACCTAATCCTACTACACCAAAATAGGATTTACCTAGTCCATATACTTTTCCGTCTATTGTAAGTTTTAATAAGTGATGTTTTCCTTTAACAATTTGAACTATTTGTGAATCCTTAAAGTTTTGGGCGCTTTTTAAAAACTCTTCTTGAGTGTTGTTTCCAGTCCCTGAATATTTGGACGAATAGTTATTTCCATCTGTATTAGGTGTAAAAGGTTTATCTTGATATGACTTAATATCATTTTCATTATTGCTATTTTGACCTAAGTTATTATCAAAGCCTTGCACTTTTGAGTCTTTCTTTGTAAGGCTAATACTTTTGTCACTCATTTTCTTATTAAACTCTTCATTATTATATTTGTAATCTTCCATATTATTTCCCATACTCATTCCTCCCATGCTCATTCCTCCCATTCCTGTACCACCCATGCCCATTCCTCCCTCATTTAAATCCATATCATTATGATTAATAAAATCTTTATCGTCAATATATTCTCCCATTTCATCGAATTGACTTGTAACCTTATGTTTCTCTTCTGGTTCATAGGGAGGGTCTTCTTCTAATTCAATGTCTTTTTTCTTTTCTAAAATGGTAGTTTGCTTTTTAACTAATTTATTTGGGGATTGCCCAGAGATTGTTCCTTCTCTATCTCCATCAAATTTGAAGTTGTATTTACTTGTGCTTGAACTGTCTTTTCGTTCATTTACTATATTTTCTTTTCTTGAATAGTTATCGTCTTTATCGAAATCTCTTTCATTTTCTTGTGCGATTTCTTTTTCTTTGTCTTTGTTTGCGAATTCTTCAGGGAATTTTTGTGTGTTAAGTAACGACGGAATTCCTCTTGATTGTATTGATTTAACATCATTGAACACTCTATCCTTTTCTACAATTTAAATTTATATTTAGGGTTGAAATAACAATTAGCAATACCTTCTACAATATAAATTTTATCGCATCCTCCTCCAATAGTGAGGATAAGTTGTCCTACAAAATGTTTTAAAGATTCGAAGCGACCTCCTGTGTCTTTGTTGCATATTAGTATTTCTCCGACTAAAATAAGTTTAATTAAATGATTATAGAAGATTATATTTGATTATATAAAGATAAGTTAGTTATTGTGATGATATTACCTCCTAATTTAAACTGATTTTTGTAATCTGTCATTTATAATTATATTAATTTATGAATAACAAATTTAATTTTTTAATTGTTTGTTATTTAATTATTATTTAATTTAAAAGTTATAACTTACAATATTAAAATTATTAATACAAATAATGGGGATTGGGGATTGGGGATTGGGGATTGGGCCCAATCCCCAATCCCCAATCCCCAATCCCCAATTAATTAATATA
>Ga0100380_10005795_pt1 | contig 12698 bp, 16 predicted proteins | sample CryGeymeta201504_FD_80417 | JGI IMG/M metagenome (GOLD analysis project Ga0100380, IMG submission 80417) | Groundwater microbial communities from Crystal Geyser aquifers in Utah, USA - Crystal Geyser metaG 2015-04 | ecosystem: Environmental > Aquatic > Deep subsurface > Groundwater | place... | reverse complement strand
CGTCATTTCTCCGAAACATGTATACCTACTTCCGTGGCGCTCATTCTGCGCGGTCGTCGGATCGAATCGGAGGATCTCGAACTTATCCGATCGTTGATCGTCGCGAAAGGCCGGCGCGGCCGCTGCTACATCTCGCGCGAACTGTGCCGCCGCTGGAACTGGACCCAACCTGACGGCTCTCTCAAGGACGCAGCGTGCCGGGCTCTGCTGCTGAGCCTCGAAGACCGTGGATTGATCCGCCTGCCGAAGCGCCGGCGCGGGGTCATCCATGGACGTCCCCAGGGACGTGGTCCGCGTCAAGTCGAACTCCCACTCGCAGAGCCTTCCGGCCCCGACCTCGGCTTTCCCGCCGCCGTGTCCTGGCGTTCGGCCAGAGAGGGCGAAGATCTTTCCCTTTATAAGGCCCTGCTCGATTCCCGCCACTACCTCGGCTACCAGCGAGCTGTCGGCCACACTCTGCGCTACCTCGCCTATGCGCACGACCGGCCTCTTGCCGCCATCGGCTGGGCTGCCGCAGCTCAGAAGGTGGCAGCCCGCGACCAGTTCATCGGCTGGTCCCCGGGGCAGCGTCTCAAAAACCTTCACCTCGTCGCTTGCAACACCCGCTATCTCATCATCCCCCGCGTTCCCCACTTGGCCAGCCACCTGCTGGCCGCCAACATCCGTCGCTTGGCCGCCGACTGGAAATCCCGTTATGGCTACGCTCCGGTGCTGCTCGAAACCTATGTGGACACCACCCGTTTTGCCGGCACCTGCTACAAGGCCGCTAACTGGATCCAGGCCGGATTTACGCAGGGCCGGGGAAAATACGATCGGCATACGCGGCGAACTAAGACGGTCAAGGCCGTTTTCCTATACCCCCTGCGCAAGGATTTCCGCGACATCCTAACCGATGGCGAATAGTCTGCTCACGCGGGACCCACCAACGGCCGCCGCAGCGAGGGCTCGCGGTGTCTCGACGGCCCCGCCTCGAACCGAACCTCTGGCGAAGAAATCCCCGGAGCAGCTCTGCCAGGAACTGCTGGCGCGCAAGCGCGCGCTCAGCCGGCAAGAAGCCGAGCAGATATCCGCTCAGGGACGAGAAGCGGTGGTGGGTGTTCTTGTGGAGGTGTCCGCCCAATTCGTTGAGAAAGCCACGGGGACCAAGCAGCCCCACCCCTCGACCCCTTCGGGGATGCTGCCCATCTACGAAAAGCCTCCGACGGGCAAACGCCCGCGCAAACCTGGGCGCAAGGAGGGCCATCCCGGTTCCCGGCGCTCGACCCCACCCGAGATCACCGCTCGCAAAGAACATGTCCTCGCTGTTTGTCCCGACTGCGGCGGCAATCTGAGCCAAAAACCTTGCCGCCGGCGCACGCGCACCATTGAGGACATCCCTGAGGTGAAACCCGAAGTCACGGAGCATACGATCTGCGGCTCCTATTGCCGCCGCTGCAAGAAAATCGTCGAGCCGGTGGTCACGGACGCGCTGCCGGGATCGAAGATCGGCGTCTATCTCTTGGCGCTGACGGCCTGGCTGCACTACGGCGTGGGCATGACCCTTTCGCAAATCCTCCTGCTGCTCAACTGTCATCTGCGCTTTCCTCTGAGCGCGGGCGGCCTGGTGCAGATGTGGTACCGGCTACAGGAAGTCCTATATGCCTGGTACGAACAGATCGGCGAAGAGGTCAAGGCCGGCGGGGTGGTTTGCGCCGACGAGACCGGCTGGCGTGTTTCCGGGATACTGCATTGGTTGTGGTGCTTTACGACGAGCACGGCGACCTACTACATGATCGACCGCTCGCGGGGCCAACCGGCGCTCAAGAAGTTCTTCACCGAAGCCCTCGCCGGCGTCTTGATCACGGATTTCTGGGGCCCCTACGAGCACGTCATAGCGGCCTTCAAGCAAAAGTGCTTGGTGCACCTGCTTCGGGAGCTCAAGAAGGTGGACCTGCGCAACCGCTCGCCCGGCTGGCGCGCCTTCCGCAAAACTCAAGCGGCTTGTGCGCGACGCGCTGCGCTTGCCCAAACGCGAGGATCTCTCGTCGCAAGAGTATGCCTCGCGCCGGACCAGACTCGACTCACGCCTCGATGAAATCATCGCGACGCCGTGGAAAGACGCCGACGCCAAGAGGCTGGTCAAGCGGCTCATCAAGTATCGGAATCACCTGTTTACCTTCCTCGATCACGATGGCGTCAGCGCTGACAACAACCACGGCGAGCGCGAGATTCGTCCGGCGGTCATCATTCGCAAGAACTCGCTGTGCAACCGCAGCGAGAAGGGCGCCGACATGCAGGCCGTCATGATGTCCATCTACCGCACCCTCAAGCTGCGCGGTCACGATCCCATCCGGACTGTGGCCGCCGCCGTGCGCGCCTATCTTCAAACCGGAAAACTGCCCCTGCTTCCGGCTCCGGGAACTTCACTCCGGTAAAGTCTTACAATGTATCACTGCAAAAAGTAAAAGTCAGCCCGACTGCAAAAGTCCTTTTTCGTGATTTTTGATTACTTTTAGTGCAAAAGCGTCCAAGAGGGGCGGGAGATCGCCCGAAAGGTCGGCCTGAGCGCTCCCGCCTGCCACGAAACGCTCAAGAAACTCGACGCCCGGGGACTCGTTGAACTGAGACGGGTTTCGAACGTGCACCTCTACAAGATCAATTCCGAGAACTATCTCGTCAGGAACGTCTTTGCATTGCAATTCGATGCCGAGGCGGCCATGCCCAAACAGATGGAAGCAACCATCACGAAGGCGTTGACGCGGCGGGCCAAGCCAGAGGTCGTCTCGCTCGTGCTCTTCGGCAGCATGGCTCGGGGGACGAAGATTCGCGCGAGCAGCGACCTGGACCTTCTGGTGGTCCTTCCCTCGAAGGAGAGCCTCAAGGCCTTAGAGCCCAAGCTGGAGCAACTCAAGGAGGCGCTGTTTCGGCGTTTCCACGTGCCCCTCTCGCCCTACGTCCAAACCCTCCCGGAGTTGAGGCAGAAGCACCATCGCAAGCTTCCCTTGATCGGTGAGATACTAAAGGACGGCCGTACGATCTATGGGAAAGATGTGAAGGAGCTTCTGGCATGACCCCGAAGAAATTTAAGACGCGCACCGTTTCTCGCGAACGCTCTGGGACGTATCTGAAGAAGGCGGGGGAATTCTTCCGTGCCTCGGAGCTTGGACCACCTGCGGAGTTATTTCGACGCTCTCAGAGGGCGCGAGCGGTCCTCAATCACCATCGACCGGACTTACGGCGGTCTAAGGTGTTTCTTCCGATACCTGGCTCAGGAACGGCTGATCCCGCAAAATCCATTCTCTCTGGTCGAGCGCCCTAAGAAGGGCAAGTCGCTGATCCGGCCGCTCAGCATGGACCAAGCGCGGCTACTTTTGGCTCAGCCTAAGATCAAGACCTTCGTTGGTTTTCGAAACTGGGTGATGATGCTGACGATGCTCGATACGGGTCTTCGGTTAAGCGAGATTCTCGGGCTTCGCCGGGATCAGATCGATTGGCCGGCGAGCCGCTGTTTTGTCCAGGGTAAAGGGGATAAGGAGCGTGCGGTTCCCTTCGGAACGGCGGTTAAAAAGGCTTTGTGGGAGTACGGGCAGTGGCGGGGGGAGGTTGCGGGGCAGGATATTTTCTTTTTGGATCAGTTCGGGGGAAAGATTTGTTGTCGGCATGTTCAGATTGCGCTGAAGCGGCACGGGGATGCGGCGGGGATTGTGGGAGTGCGGGTGTCTCCGCATACGCTGCGGCACTATGCCGAGTTCGGCATAGCGGGCATACCTTCGCGACCCAGTACATCCGCAACGGGGGGGACCCCTTCAGCCTCCAGGCGATCCTGGGACACTCGACCTTGGAAATGGTCAGGAACTATGTGAATCTAGGCAGCCGGGATGTGGCGCAGCAGCACGGTAAGTTTTCGCCGATGGACCGGCTTCTCTCGCCGCCGATCGGCGCGGCGCCATGAGGGCGGATTCTGAGAGATACGCGGGAAATGGCATAATTTCATATTCAAAAATCGGTGCCGTCGGGACGCGGCGGCCAAGGAACTTGTGATTCGACAAACACCGTTCGCTAAGTCGCGTGTATTCGCGCCCGACTCTCTCGCCCGCGAGGCTTCACATGTCCGCTAAGCGGCGATCGCGCTCAACCGATCGCCCGCTTGCGAAGCGGTCGTCAGGCCTGAGTATCGGCCTCCTGGAACGGGCGATCGTCGATATTCACGGGCGGCTTAAACTTCGCGCGGCCAAGGCCGTCAACGTCCATTTGACGGTGCGCAATTGGATGATTGGCTGCTATATCCGGGAGTATGAGCTAAGGGGAAGCGACCGGGCGGCCTACGGCGATAGATGGTCCAAGGTCTTGTCGAAGAAGCTTAAGGCGCGCGGCGTCTCCAATTGCGACTGGCGCCAGCTTTACCGTTACCGCGACTTTTACCTCGTCTTTCCGGAGATTTTGGGGACGCTGTCCCCAGAATTGGCGTCTCTGGCGCCGAAGCATCCTACGGAGAAGAAATTGGGGACACTGTCCCCAAAATCTGCCCTCCCTCCCGACAGGCTGCTTAACGGCCTTTCTTACAGCCAGTTTGAGGAATTGGCCGCGCTCAAGGAGCCCCTCAAGCGCGCTTTCTACATCGTCGAGTGCCTACGCGGAAACTGGTCCGTCCGCGAACTGAGGCGGCAGATTGACAGCCTCTACTACGAGCGCGCCGGCTTGTCGAAGAACAAGAAGAAGCTCTCGAAGTTGACCCAGGCCAAGGCCGAGCCGCAGAGCGCCCGGGAGATCGTCCGCGATCCCTATGTCTTCGAGTTCCTGGGTCTCAAGTCCAAGGAGGTCATGGGCGAGTCGGACCTGGAGAACGCCCTCCTCGACAAGTTGGAAAACTTCCTGCTGGAGCTTGGCCACGGATTCTGCTTCGAGGCGCGCCAGAAGCGCATCCTCATCGACGGCGAGCACTTCTTCGTCGATCTCGTCTTTTACCACAGGATATTGAAGTGCCATGTTCTCATCGAGCTCAAGGCCGACGGCTTCAAGCACGAACACCTTGGGCAGCTCAACACCTATGTCAGTTGGTACGGCGAGCACGAACGGGCCAAGGGCGACAATCCGCCGATCGGTATTCTGCTCTGCACCAAGAAGAGTCACGCTCTGGTGAAGTACGCGCTGGCGGGGATCGACAACCGGCTGTTCGTGTCGAAGTACCAGCTCGAGTTGCCGAAGAAGGAGGAGATACAGAGGTTCATTGAGAAGCAGATTGAACGCGTGGCGGATAGAGGAAGCCGATGGGAGCCAGAGACGAAGGGGGAGCGATGATAAAACGCCAAACACTTAAGAAGCCGGCCCAACAGGGTCAAGTTTACCAGCTCAAGGTCGCACTGGACGAGATCACGCCGCCGATTTGGCGGCGGCTGGTCGTGCCAAGCGATATCAATCTATTCAAGCTCCATGAGATCATCCAGGTCGCGATGGGCTGGACGAATTCGCACCTTCACCAGTTCATAGTCGGCAGGACCTTTTACGGAATCCCCGACGATGAAATTGAGGGCGCCATCGAGATTAAGGACGAGAGGAAGCACACCCTCTCACAGATCGCGAAGAAGAAGGGTGCGAAGGTGGTGTACGAGTACGACATGGGCGACTCTTGGGAGCACCACATCGTGGTGGAAGAAGTCCTTGAGCAGGGCGGGAAGACTGGCCATCCCAGTTGCCTCGATGGAGCGCGCGCTTGTCCGCCTGAGGATGTGGGCAGTACGCCCGGCTATTATAATTTCCTGGCGGCGATTAAAGACCCCAAGCATCCCGAGCATAAGATCATGATTGAATGGATCGAGCGGCCCTTTGATCCAGAAGCCTTCAGCGTCGATGACGTCAACGAAGATCTGATAGATTTGCGCAAGCGCGGTCTGCCGTCGGTGGAGGACTTTTGAAAGCGTCCCCGGAGCTATAAGATCAGGGGAGGGCTGCAATGGCAGGAAAACGAAAACGCGCTCGGAGGGTTCCCGCCGTCGTACTGAAGGCCGAGAAGGCGCTTCAGATCGCGGTGGAAAATACGATAGAGGAACATCGCCTGAGCGGTGATCCGATTGTCGTTTGGGAGAATGGCCGCGTGGTCAAGATTCCCGCGAGCAAGATTCCACGAAAGAAGTCGCGCCGACGGCCGAGGCGGTAGTGACAACCGACCAGTACATCCGCAACGGGGGGGACCCCTTCAGCATCTTCTTGATGATCGACGAGCGAGTATCGTGTATGGCGCGACCAGCGAAGAAGAGAAGGAACACCGCCAACGGGGCCGGCCTCGGTTTTGAGAACCACGGGAAGGTGGGCTAGGGGTTCTAAGAAAGTGCGGACGCTGTCCGCACAATCAAGCCGCCGAGGAAAGCGCCTCGTTTCCGAGTTCGACTCCCTGCTTGAAGCGATTGTTGGAAAAACTCTCGGAGAAGCTTCAGGGCAGGGATGTTCCGCGCACCGATGTGCGGGAACTGCGTCGCTATAAGCAACTCTACTCGGTCTACCCTCAAATTCGGGAGTCACTGCCTCCCGAGTTCAGGGGGGCGCACGCTGTTTGGCAGTAAAGGCTGAATCTCTTAGGCCGTCATTTTCATCTAATGATGGTATTGAAAATTATCATATGATAGTGTATTATGGTATCAAGAGTGAGGCGGACGCTTGATGGCCGCCAGCCGAAAACAGGTGCAAAACTTCTTAACCAATTTCAAGAAGGCTGCCCAGCAGGAATTGAGCGTGATACCGAGAAAAATAAATCTTGAGTTCCTGACCCAGCACGGCTTGACCCCCAAAGAACGCAAGGAAGTCATCCTCGGCCTCACGGTCAAGGACTATTTCAAAGGACCAGAAGGGGACGAACGGGCGCCAGGGCCGCAGGACATCTGGTTCTTCGGAGTCGAGTATCAGTACCTGGAGATTTATATCAAGCTTCAGTTGGTAGAGGAGAAGGAGGAATCAACCGGTACCGCAATCAAGCATGCTAAGTGCATTTCGTTTCACCAGGCCCAGTGGCCGATGCGGTATCCGTACGAGGGGGAATAGCCATGGACGAAAAAAGATTTTGCCCGAACTGTGATAAGACCCAGCCCGTAAAGTGCGAGCAGAGGGAAGAAACTCTTACGGTCCGCGATACGCCCATCAAGGTAGCCAGCCTGGTTACGGTGTGCTCGGCTTGCTCGGAGGTGTTCGCGACTGAGGCGCAGGAAGATGAGAATGTTCGAAAGGCTTACGACGAATATCGCAGGCTCAAAGGGCTCCTTTCACCCTCGGACCTCAAAGAGATTCGCGGCATGTATGGACTCAGCCAAACAGCATTCAGCAGGTGGTTGAGCTGGGGCGACATCACGATTCATCGCTATGAGGCGGGGAGTCTTCAGGATGCCGCCCATAATGAGACCTTGATGCTGCTGAAAGACCCCCGGAACGCGGAGAAGATTCTTGAGAAGCATCGGAACAATCTCGACCAGGCTACTGCGGATCGACTTGAGCGCACTATTGCGGCGCTGCTCAATGCCGGCGTAGCCAAACTCGTCGAATCCGACATAGCGACTTCACTCGGGATGGCGGCTCCTTCAGAATTGAACGGTTATCGGCGATTCGATATCGATCGCTTCGAGAACTTGGTGCTTCATATTCTCAATACGGTTGGGCCAACCTTTAAGACTGCGATCAACAAGTATCTCTGGTACATCGACTTCGGCTACTTCCGAGAGCAGACCTGTTCGATTACCGGCTCGCAATATCTTCGGTTCGCTCATGGGCCTATTCCGAAGAGCTACGACTATTTATTCGCGGGCATGTTTGAGAAGGGCATGATGGAGACAGAGGAAGTGATGTTTAAAGATCATTCGGGCGAAAGGTATTCGGCGACGGTCCCGGCGAACACCGATTTATTTCAGGGCAATGAATTGAAGGCGATCAATGCATGGACGTCGTACCTGAAGGGCCGCTCGTCACGGCGCCTCAGCGGTATGGCGCATGAAGAAAAGGCTTACATGCTGACGAAAGATAGGGAGCCGATTTCGTACAGGTTTGCGGCGGAACTTAAGGTCCGCCCCGCGGCACGAAAGAAGTCGGCAGCGGCGGCCTGATACCCGGTTGCGCCCTCGCGCAAGGCGGCGCTGAGAAACTGGTAGAATCGGGAGGGCAGATTCATCCCGATGAAAAGACGCCGTCCTCGCCACCGACTGTTCGCCGTATTCCTTTTTTTGCCGCAGGCATCCCGCGCGGGGCGGCGGCCGTTGAGATCTCCTCTCCTGAGATTCGCTCCCGCCTCACGCTGAAAGAGACGGTCCGGCTGGGCATCGAGCGCAATCTGGACCTGCTCGGCGAGCGTCTGGCCAAGAAACGGAGCCGGTATCTCTCCGAGGCCGCCTACCGGTTCGTCTCGCCGACTCTGTCTTTGGGCGCGAAGTACGATTCCACGACCGCCGACGACCGACTGCCGCCCCGAGACGTGGGGGCGGACTACAACGCCGGGCTCCAATGGGTGACCCCTCTGGGGACCGTCCTCTCCGCCGGGGCCGACTACGACCGCTTCGTTTCCGGCGATCCCCGCTCCGATCACAACGGCTCGTTCACATTATCGCTCACCCAGCCCCTGCTCAAGGGCGGTTGGGCCTCGGGTTCCGGTTGAGGAGAACCTTGTCTTCTTTGCGCAGGAGGAGTTGAGCTCCCGGGAAACGCTCCTGAAGGCGCGGCGTAAGCTGGCAGAACTGCTCCTCCTCGACCCGCAGTCGCCTTTGGAAACCGAAGACAGGCTCGAGGGACCGGCCCCCGCTCTCCCGGAGGTCGAAGGGGCCGTCGCCCTCGCACTCGAGCGCAACCCCGCGCTGCGGGCCCAGGGGCTGCGATGGAAGCTCGCCGAGATCCAGAGAAAGCACGAGTTCAACCAGCGCCTCCCGAGCCTCGATCTCGCGACCTCCTACAAGTCCAACGGCACGGCGAGCGCGAGCGGCCCCTTGTTTTCGGAGATCCGAGAGGGGAAGCGTCCTGAGAGCAGCGTGGGACTCACCTTTTCCATCCCGTTGTGGCTGAACCCCGACCGGGCGAAGGCGTTGAGCGCCGAAATGGAGGAGGAGCGCAGCCGTGTGGAGTTGGCGAAGCAAAGACAGTCCGTCGGCTTCCAGGTCCGAAACCTCTTAACGACCCTTGAAACGACGGTCGAAAGGCTCGCCTTGGCGAAACGCCGCGTCGAGCTCGGGGAAAAGAAACTCGAAGCCGAGGGGGAGAAATACAAGGCCGGCGACTCGACCTTGGCCGACGTCGTCCGGTTCCAGCGCGAGCTCGACCAGTCGTTGATCGGTGTCCAGCGGGAGCAGTTCAAGCTGCTGGACGGCTGGAACCAACTGCTCCAGGCGCAGGGCGGCTTTTTCCAATCCAACGGCATAGTGATCGACGCTCTATGAGCGAACTGATCCGTCTGAGCGGGATCAAGAAGTCCTACCGCGTCGGGGATGTCGACGTCCCCGTCCTTCGCGGGATCGACCTGACGATCGAGGAGGGCGAGCGGATCGTCATCGTCGGACGCAGCGGATCGGGCAAGTCGACTCTCATGAACATCCTCGGGTTCCTGGATTCCCCGACCTCGGGAGCTCACGATTTCCAGGGCAGGCGCGTCAACGGCATGGACGATGACGGGATTTCCATGCTTCGCGGCCGCACGATCGGCTTCGTCTTTCAACAGTTCCACCTTCTGCGAGGACTGACGATCCTCGAGAACGTGGAACTGCCGATGGAGTACCTGCACGTGCCGCCGCCGAAGCGCCGCGCCCGGTCCAAGGAACTGCTGGAGCGCGTCGGGCTGGGGCATCGTCTCGACCATCTGCCGCGGCAGCTCTCGGGCGGGGAGCAGCAGCGCGTTGCGGTGGCGCGCGCTCTCGAGAACCACCCGACTCTTCTCCTCGCCGATGAGCCGACCGGCAATCTGGACTCGAAGGCCCAGGACCAGGTCCTGGAGCTTTTCGATGCCCTTCACCGCGACACCGGCGTCACTATGGTCGTCGTGACGCACGATCCGGAGATCGCGGAGCGCGCGGGGCGAATCGTACACGTCTTGGACGGCAGGATCGACGGAGGCGCCCCGTGAATGCTCTACGCCGGTTGAGGCCGGCTGCGGCCGCGGTCCTGCTTTGGGCATCCGCCTGCGGGTGCCGCGCGCGGGACGGTTCCGCGAAGCCGCCTGAGACGGTCGAGGAGCTGTTCATCCTGGGGCGGGTCGTGGCGGCGAACGCGACGGTGGTGCGGGCCCCTTCCAACGAGTTCCGCGTCGGCGGCTGGGGCGGGGGCGGGGGCGGGGTGAAGTTCACCGAGCTCAAGGCGGACGGCGCGAAGGTCAAGGAAGGCGAGGAGATCGCGCGGTTCAAGTTCGATTGGGAGCAGGCGCTCGATTACTTCCGTCAGCGTTTGGCTTCGGAGAAGGCCGCGTCGACCCGCAGCGAACTGCAGCTCGCGAACAAGGAGCGCGAACTGCAGTCCCAGCAAAAGCAGGTCCGCTTCGGGGTCCAACTCGCGAAGATCGACACCCTCAAGGGGGACGCGGTGCCCAAGAACCGTCTGAAGTATTTCGAGGGAACCTACGAGCTCCGGCGCTTCGAGGAGGGCGCGATAGAGAAGCGGATGGCCGCGTTCGAGCGGCGGCGGGAAGGGGAGGACGAATATTACAAGACCCGGGTGGCGCAGGCTCAGGCGACGATCGAGCAGTATGAGCGGGTGAAGGCGGGCTTCGTGCTGAAGGCCCCCCACGACGGCGTTCTCCGCCATCTGATCCATCCCTGGAACGGGCGCAAGATTCAGAAAGGGGACAACATGCAGGGCGGAATGGAAGCGGTCTCGGTCGCGCGCGACGAGACTTTGGCGATCGAGCTCTTTGTGCCGGAGCGAAAGCTTAAGCACTTCCGTAAGGGAGGCGAGGCCTATGTGCGCGATCCCGCCGACAACAACCGGCGCCACACCGTCGTCATAAAAGAGATCGAAGACTTCCCTCAGGAGATCGGGTTCCTCATCCACGACTCCAAGGTCCCCCAGGCCCGGGAGAAGGCCTTCGTCGTAAAAGCCGCGTTCAAGAAGCAGCCCGCGAAGCTTTCCGTCGGCGGCGAGGTGAAGGGAGAGATTCCTTGATCGGACTTTCGCTTCTTCGCGGAAGTCTGTTCCAACTGCGGACGAACCCGCTGCGCACGATGCTGACCTTGCTCGGGGTCGTCTTCGGGGTCGCTTCGGTGGTCGCGATGATGTCGATCGGCGAAGGCGCGCAGCGTGAGATCCTCTCGGCGATTGAGGCGATGGGCGCGGATGTCGTCCATATACAGGCGAAGAAGATCCCCCCTGAAAAGGTCGGCGAGTTCATCAACGACAGCGTCGGGCTGAACCGGTCGGATATCTCGGCCGTTGAGGGGTTGCTCTCGGGGGTGCGCGGCGCGGGCTACCGCAAGACGATCGAACTGAAGGTGAGCGATCTCGACACGCCCGTGCATGCCTTTTCCCTCCTCGCCATGAGCGAGGAGATGCCCCGCGTACACGATCTTCGGGCAAAAGAGCAGCACGACGCTGCGAGTCGAACAGCTCGAGATCGACCAGATCAAGAGCAAGGTCAAGGAGATCGAGGGGAAGCTCGCCAAGCTGACCGTCCGCGCTCCCAAGGAAGGCGTGATCTACGGGCCCTTCACCCAGATGAATTAGGTCCGGGGCAAATGCGCACCGGGCAGCGTTACGCGCTCGGGGGACAAACTCCTGGAGATCCCGGATTTCGGAGCCTACGACGTCAAGTTCTATTTGCGCCAACGCGACGCCGGGTTCATCGCGGCCGGCGATACCGTGACGGTGACCGCCGCCATCCTCCCCGACCGGGAACTCAAGGCCGTCGTCAAGACGAAGGCCACCTTCTCCACGACCCGCAACGAGCGGACCGGAACGAGTTCCCCTGAGGGCAACCTCAAGGAAATCGAAGTGATCGCCGAACTCGCCGAGGCGCCCAAGGAGCTCCGCCCCGGCGGGACCGCCACCGTGCGCGTCGAGTCCACCCTGAAGAAGGACGCGCTGCTGGTCCCGCTCGCCGGGCTTAAGGAGAAAGACGACAAGTACTGGGTCACGGCCGTGGGAAAGGGGGAGTTGGAGGTCAAGATCGGAAAGATCTCCACGACCTTCGCCGAGGCGTTGAGCGGGGTCCAGGAAGGGGATCTGATCGTCCAGTAGCAGCGGCCCGCGCGGACCGCGGCCTGAAGGCGCTGGGCGGCCCGGCCTAAGTCCGCGGCCGGCGGCAGGTCCAGATCATGTGCTGGTCGTGCCCGTTGTTGTCCGCACCGAAGGTGATGCGTACCGGCACCTGGCGGACATCCTTGAAGCCGGTTTTCTTCAGGCGCATGTAGAAGGCCGGGTCCTTGAAGGTCGACCAGACGGCCAACAGGCCGCCGGGTCTCAACGCGGAGTAGGCCGCGTCGAGGCCCTCTTCGGTATACAGCCAATCGTTGCCGCCGCGAACGAGTCCCTCGGGGCCGTTGTCGACGTCCAAGAGAATCGCGTCGTATTCCTCCAGTTGGGTCTGGAGCAGGCGGCCGACGTCTTTCTGAGCGACGGCGACGCGCGCATCGTCCAACGGGCGACCGGCGAAATGGCCGAGCGGGCCGCGGTTCCATTCGACCACCTTGGGAATCAGTTCGCAGATCGTCACGCGGCCGTTTTCCGGTAAATCCCGAAGCGCGGCCGCGAGCGTAAACCCCATCCCCAATCCGCCG
>Ga0100380_10005790_pt1 | contig 12705 bp, 8 predicted proteins | sample CryGeymeta201504_FD_80417 | JGI IMG/M metagenome (GOLD analysis project Ga0100380, IMG submission 80417) | Groundwater microbial communities from Crystal Geyser aquifers in Utah, USA - Crystal Geyser metaG 2015-04 | ecosystem: Environmental > Aquatic > Deep subsurface > Groundwater | place: USA... | reverse complement strand
AAGTCTGACCAAGTTAAAATACGCATTTCTGATTCCAAAAGGCTTATTTTGTCCAAGTCAGACCTAAAGGTACAGACTTGAACAAAATACAAGATGGCATTTGTCGCTAAAAAGTCGGAAGACCCAGAAAAATAAATAAATAAAAACACCACAACATATAATGAACATTACCAAAATAACAAAAGTCCTTATTGCCAATCGTGGCGAAATTACGCTTCGAATCATTCGCTCTTGCAAAGAAATGGGTATCAAAACCGTAGCTGTTTTTAGTGAAGCTGACCGCCAAGCTCCTCATGTTCGTGCTGCCGATGAAGCCATTTGTGTAGGTGCGCCTCCTTCTTCTGAATCCTACCTTCGTGGAGATAGAATTATCGAAGCTGCCAAAACCACAGGCGCACAAGCTATTCACCCTGGATATGGATTTTTGTCAGAAAATGCAGATTTTGCACGAAAAGTAAAAGCAGCAGGACTTATTTTTATTGCGCCTTCTCCAAAAGCGATTGAGGTAATGGGAAGTAAGTTGGCTGCCAAAAATGCCGTTTCGAAATATGATATTCCAATGGTTCCCGGAATTAACCATGCTGTTGAGGATATTGCAGAAGCAAAAAAAGAAGCTGCACAGATTGGCTATCCAATTTTGGTAAAAGCAAGTGCAGGAGGAGGAGGAAAAGGAATGCGTGTCGTGGAAAAGGAATCAGAATTTGAAGAGCAAATGAAACGTGCAGTCAGTGAAGCGCAATCGGCTTTTGGAGATGGTGCTGTTTTTATTGAAAAATATATTGGTTCGCCTCGTCATATCGAAATTCAGATTTTAGGAGATACGCACGGAAATATTTTATATCTTTTTGAAAGAGAATGTTCAATTCAACGTCGTCATCAAAAGGTAGTTGAGGAAGCTCCTTCGGCTGTCGTTGATGATAAAATGCGTAAGGCAATGGGTGAAGCTGCCGTAAATGTAGCTAGAGCGTGTAATTATTACGGTGCTGGAACGGTAGAGTTTATTGTAGATGAAGATTTGAATTTTTATTTCTTAGAAATGAATACTCGTCTGCAAGTAGAACATCCAATTACAGAGCAGATTACAGGAATTGATTTGGTAAAAGAGCAAATCAAAATTGCAGAAGGAAGAGAAATTTCCTTCAAACAAGAAGACTTGAAAATTAATGGTCATGCAATAGAAGTGCGTGTGTATGCAGAAGACCCAGCCAATAATTTCTTGCCAAATGTTGGAAAAGTAGTTGAGTATCAAACCCCAAAAGGTTTGGGAGTTCGTGTAGATGATGGTTTTGAGGAAGGGATGGAAGTGCCTATTTTTTATGATTCAATGATTGCCAAACTTATCACTTTTGGAGCAGATAGAGAAGAAGCAATGGACAGAATGATAAGAGCGATTGACGAATACAAAATTTCTGGAATTCAGACAACGCTACCTTTTTGTAAATTTGTGATGCAACATGAGGCTTTCAGAAGTGGAAATTTTGATACAAAATTTGTAGAGCGTCATTTCAAACCTGAATATTTAGATGCCGATACTTCAAAAGAAGAAGACGAAATTGCTGTGGCGATTGTAAGTCAGCTTTTAGAAAATGGAAAAGGTAAGAATAGTGTCGTTGCTGATTCTTCTGAAAAAAATACTAATTCTGGTGGAATGAGTGATTGGAGAAAAAAACGTAGCGTTTTTTAAATAAAAATTTTCTTTTTTTTGTGCGATTCATTCACTATTCTGTAATTTATAATTCGTAATTTTTCAAAATGTATACTATTTTCTCACAAAAAGAAATCAAAGAAAAACTACTCATCTTTTTACCTAAAGAAATTCCTAATTATGCTGAAAAAATAAAAGCTATTCAGAAATTTCAAAAGGCAATTTTGAGCAGTAAAATCAAAACAACGAAAGAAGAAAGTTTGCAAGCTGATTTCTTAAATCTTTTTTTTGGAGAAATTTTGGGCTACGATTATCAAAATCCTAAAAATTGGTCGCTAGAAAAAGAACTCAAAAGCAAAACTGACCAAACGAAGGTAGATGGTGCATTGGGTTACTTTTCTATGCGTGATAATACAGAAAATAATCAAAAACCAATTCAAAACATAGATGTAAGAGCAATCATCGAACTCAAATCTGCCAATTATAATTTAGATAAACCTCAATATCGAAAAGATTTTAAGGGTTCGGCTGTTGCACAGGCTTTTTCGTATGTCAGCAAACAGGGTGGAAATTGTAAATGGGTACTGGTGTCTAATTTTTTGGAAATCCGTTTGTATGCTTCTAATGACCAAAGTCGTTACGAAAAGTTTGATATTTTAGAGCTAGACCAAGACCAAAATTTTAGATGGTTTTATTTCTTGCTTTCTAAAGAACGACTATTCAAAAAAGATGCGATTTCACCTACTCTGCATCTCTATCAAAATAAATTAGAGAAAGAAGAAAATATAACCAAAGAATATTACGCACATTATAGCGAACTGCGTGTACATTTTTTGCAACATTTGATTGAAAACAATCCACATCAAAACCCTTTTGATTTATTAGAATATACTCAATTAATCATAGATAGACTTGTTTTTGTGTGTTTTGTAAAGGATTTAGAACTGATTTCTATTTTCATTTTGGATAAATTACAGAAAAGTGTAAAAGAATTATACGACCGAAAACAAGAAAAATTTTGGCACGAACTCTTAGATTTTTTTGATGCTTTGGATAAGGGATTTAATGGAAGAGTGCCTGCTTTCAATGGTGGACTTTTCAAAGAAAAAGAAGAGCTAAAAAAGATACATGTAAAAAATAGTGCTATAAATAATCTATTTCAACTCACAAAATACGATTATCAAAGCGACTTGAATGTCAATATTTTAGGGCATATTTTCGAACAATCCCTTTCAGATATTGAAGCCTTAAAAGAACAAATTGCTCAAACAGGAAATGTAACGCTAAACGAAAAACAACTTTCACTACGCAAAACCAATGGTATTTTTTATACGCCTGAATACATTACCCAGTATATGGTAAAAGAATCGGTTGGAGTTTGGTTGGAGGAAAGAAAAGAAGAGCTTTTAGAAAAAAATACGTATTCTGTTGAAAAAAAACAGTTTTGGCTAGACTATAAAACGCAATTAGAATCTATCAAAGTGCTTGACCCTTCTTGTGGTTCGGGGGCTTTTTTGGTACAAGTCTTTGATTTTTTGTGGGCAGAATGGCAGATTGTAATTCGTGAAATTGAAAAATTTAATACAAAAAATGAGGCTAATTCATCAAAAACAGCACAGTCATTAAATTTAGTAGTTTCTTCTGATGAATTTTCGGAAGATAAAATAAAAAAACATATTGTAAGTAAAAACCTTTTTGGTGTAGATTTGAATTTTGAGAGTGTCGAAATTACTCGTCTTGCTTTATGGCTCAAAACGGCTTCTAAAAAAGAAACATTAGCCGACCTTTCGCCTACCATAAAGCGTGGCAATTCTCTAATTTCTGACAAAGCGATTTCAAATTTTGCTTTTGATTGGAAAACCGAGTTTTTACACGGCTTTGATGTCATTGTTGGAAATCCTCCGTATGTGAGTCATGAGCGTATCGAACACAAAAGTTATTTACAAAAAAATTATCAAACTTTTGAGGCTTTTGGCGATTTGTATATTTTGTTTTATGAAAAAGCGATTTCTTTATTAAATTCAAAAGGAGTTTTGAGTTTTATTACTTCCAATTCATTTTTAAAAGCTGAATATGGCTCTTCTTTAAGAAATTTAATTTTAGAAAATCATCATATTTTACAACTTATCAATTTAGAAGGTTCAAAAATATTTGAAGATGCAACAGTAAGTCCGATTATTCTTATTTCAAAAGAAAAAACAGGAAAAGAACCTAAAGAAATTAGGGTTTTGAATCACTCTTTTTCTATAAATAATGCTATTTCTTTTGACAATTTTGTAAAAGAAAATCAATTTTATTATCCCTCTACACAAACGAATTTTTGGACATTAAAATCAACTAAAGAAATCGAACTTTTGGCAAAAATAAAAGGAAATCATAAAACGTTAGAAAACTATGAAACCAAAATTCGTTTGGGAATTGCCACAGGTGCAAATGAGGTTTTTATAATTGACGAAGAAAAGCGACAAGAATTTTTGAAGAAAAATTTTAAAAATAATGAAATTATAAAACCTGTTTTGAGGGGAAGAGATATAAATAGATATAGGTATGAGTTTGCAAATTTGTATGTTTTGCTTACGCCTAATGAAATTGATGTCAAAAATGAATATCCAGATATTTATAATTATTTGGATAGTTTTGATGAAAATTTTAAAAATAGAGGGGCAAAAGGCAAACATTGGACAAATTTGAGAGCAACTTCCTTTTTAGAAGATTTTAAAGAAGAAAAAATAATTTGGATAGAATTGAGCAATCAAGGGCGTTTTGCACTATGCAAAGAAGAAATTTATTTACTCAATTCGGCTTATTTTCTTATTCCTCCAAAAGAGTTTGAAAGCAGCTATATTTTGGCTATTCTTAATTCAAAACTTATTCAATTTTATCTAAAATCTATTGCCAATACAAGTGGGGCAGGAACAAGTCGTTGGATAAATCAATATGTCAAATCATTTCCTATTCCTTTTATTCCTTTAGAAAATCAGAAAGAAATTTCAGAAAAAGTAACTCAATTTTTAAAAATTCAATCAAAAATTGAAAAACAAAATAAAGGTTTTATTCAACTTCTAAAAACTGAATTTGAAGAAAAAATAAATACAAAAAAATTAGAAAAATGGATTGACTTAAAAACAAAAGCATTTATTCAAGAAATCACACAAAAAGAAATTTTATCTTTAAAAAAGAAAAAAGAATGGCAACAATTTTTTGAAGATGAAAAAAAAATAATTGTATCTCTTTATCAACAATTAAATCAATTAGATAGCCAAATAGACACTCTTATCTTCGAATTATACCAAATAAATCAAGAAGAAAAACAAATTATTTTTGATAGCTTAGATTAAAAAAAATATGTCAGTTTCTAAAAATTACGAAAAATCACTACAAAAAACAAAACCCTATAATTTAAAAAAGTATTTTGCATTTATCTGTATTCAAAATCCTATCAACCGACAGCTCAGCGAAGCTAATCCTTAACCAGTCAGTTCCAGTATTTTCATTTATAATTAATTATTCACAATTCACAATTTTCCCCATGCGTTTACATCGTAATTTAGTTTTGGCTCTTATCGAATCGCTTTCTCAAATTTTCAATCAAAAAAAACAGGCTGATAAAATTGTTGCCATTACATTAAAACAAGACAAACGTTGGGGCGCAAGAGATAGAAGTTTTGTAGCAGAAACCATTTACGAAATTGTACGTTGGAAACGTTTGTATGCAAAATTAGCAGGTTTAGAAAATGCCTATCAAAATGATAGTTATTCTACTCAAAATCTATTTCAGCTTTTTTCTATTTGGACAATCTTAAATGAAATTGAATTACCAACTTGGGACGAATTTGAAGGAATAAAGTATGATAAAGAAAAAATAAATCAGAGTTACAAAGAGCTTCAAGAAATCCGAAAATTTAAAGAATCTATTCCTGATTGGTTGGATAATTTGGGAGAAACAGAATTAGGAAATGATATTTGGACAAAAGAAATTGCTGCGCTGAATAATCAAGCACCTGTTGTTTTGCGTGTCAATACTTTAAAAACTAGTGTCGATAAACTTCAAAAACAGCTTTCAGAGCAAAATATTGAAACTAAAAAAGTAGCAGCTTATCCAGATGCAATTCAGTTAGTACAGCGAAAAAGTATTGTCAGAAATGCGTTATACAAAGATGGTTTTTTCGAAATTCAAGATGCTTCTTCACAGCTTATCGCTCATTTTTTAGATTTAGAAAGTGATAGTCAAGATAAAAATAAGAAAGGCTTACAAATCATTGATACGTGTGCAGGTGCAGGAGGAAAATCGCTTCATATCGCTTCTCTTTTACAAAATAAAGGACAAATAACGGCAATGGATATTTATGAAAATAAACTCATTGAACTAAGAAAACGAGCCAACCGTGCAGACGTTCATAACATCAAAACGCATACTATAAAAAGAGAAGGTCAGAAAATTAATTACAATCAATTTAGTCAGTTTCATAATTCGGCTGATAGAGTTTTGATAGATGCGCCTTGTAGTGGTTTGGGGGTTTTGAGTAGGAATCCTGATGCAAAATGGAAACTTAGTCTTGCCTTTTTGGAAGAAATAAAACAAACTCAACAAAATATTCTACAAGAATATTCAAAAATGACCAAAAAAGGTGGAAAGCTAGTTTATGCAACTTGTTCGATTCTTCCTTCTGAAAATCAAAAGCAAGTAGAAACGTTTTTGAATAGTGAAAATGGAAAAGATTTTAAATTGATTGAAGACAAAAAAATACTTTCGCATCAGACTGGTTTTGATGGATTTTATATGGCTTTGTTGGAGAAGTTGTAATTTATTGTAACGGGTGCATAACAAATTAGCTACGCTGCTCTTCGGGTGTCGCTTAGTCAATTTGTATTACGTAGGGAAAAGACAAGCCTTTTCCTTCCATACAGGTATTTTTTTGATACCAACAGCTAGTTTAGAAAAAGGCAAACCTTTTCCCTACTAAAAACGACATTTTGAGATGCGCCTTGCCTAATTAGTTTGACAAAATACAGAATAATTACAGATTCATTTTTGTAAAAATAGTTAATCAATCAAGAAAACAAGTTTCAGTCTTCAGAAACTACTTTTTGATAATCCTATTTTATAACTACTTTTGATTCCTTAAACAGAATGCACAAAAAACGAAATGTATAAAAAATTTCTTTCTCAAACAGCCATTTATGGACTTACTGGAATAATTAGTAGATTACTAAACTATTTACTTACACCTTTCTACACAGGAATTTTTCTTCCTGACGAGTATGGTGGTATGTCTGTTTTTTATGCTTATGCTGCGCTTCTCAATGTGATTTATACACACGGAATGGAAACGACTTATTTTCGTTTTATAGCTAAAAATGAGGAGAACGAAATAGAAAATAAAAACAACCCTTCAGCTAAAAATGGAAAGCCTTACAATCTTTCTTTAAGTTCTGTTTTGTTTACTTCGCTCATTTTGAGTTCTTTGATGTGGATTTTTGCTCAACCAATAGCTACTTTTTTAGAATATCCAAATAATGCACAATTTGTAAAATGGTTTGCTGGTATTATTGCCATTGATGCTGTCGTTGCGATTCCGTATGCACGTTTGAGAGCCGAAGGAAAAGCGATGAAGTTTGCCTCTCTTCGAATGACAGTTATTGTTCTTACTCTTTTTCTCAATTTTTTCTTTCTTTATTTTTGCAAAAATAGTGTCGAAGGAACACAGTTTTTATTTTTTCAAGATTATGCAAAGCTAATTTATGACCCAGAAATTGGTTTGGGTTATGTTTTTTTAGCCAATTTGATTGCAAACTCTTCTGTTATTCCGTTATTATGGAAAGAATTTAAAGATTTTAGTTTTACATTTAATTGGAAAAAGAATTGGGCAGATTTCAAACCTATGCTTATTTATGCCTATCCGTTGCTTTTTGCAGGAATTGCGTATGCCATTAATGAAGTAATTGATAGAAGTTTATTACAAAAATGGCTTCCAGATAATTTTTATGAAGACAAATCTTCCATGGATGCAGTAGGAATTTATTCAGCCTGTTACAAACTTTCTATTTTTATTACTCTTGCCGTTCAAGCCTTTAAATATGGTGCAGAGCCATTTTTTTTCTCACAAGCAAGTCAGAAAGATTCCCCCAAAACATTTGCTACTATTACTCATTTTTTTACGATTGTTTGTGTTTTGATGATGCTAGGAGTGAGTTTGAATATGGAATGGATAGCCAATATTTTTATCACAAATAAAGCCTATCACGAAGGACTTTTTATTGTTCCAATTCTGCTTTTGGCAAATATTTGTTTGGGATTATATTATAATTTTTCGGTTTGGTTCAAGGTTTCTGACCGTACACATTTTGGACTTTGGATAAGTCTTGCAGGTGCAGCTATTACGATTAGTTTCAATTTTATTCTGATTCCTTTTTATGGCTATTTTGGAAGTGCGATTGCTACTTTTTCTTGTTATTTTACGATGGCAGCTTTGTGTTATCTTTTGGGACGAAAATACCAACCTATTCCTTATCCAATTTTGAAAATGATTTTGTATTTAGGAATTTCTACAACGCTTATTTTTGTTTGTTTGAATATAGAATGGACAGGATTTTGGCAAAAACATTTGATTCAAAATGGATTGCTTGTGTTGTTTTTAGCTGTTACTATTTTGGTAGAATATCGCACTTTTAGGAAATTGAAGAAGGTAGAATAATTTAATTATCAATTATGATTTAGATGGTAATGCCTTTGTTGGTGTCTTACCAACGACAAGAATTAATACCTTTTCAAACTCTATCTTTTTTAGACGTTTGGAAAGGTAATTTTTTGTAATTTTACAATCAAAAGTAGCAGACAGCTTCCAAGCTGTCTCTAGTAATAAATATTTTTTACGACACTTGAAAAGTGTCGGCTACAGAAATACAATATATGCAACTTCTTCGATTAGAAATAAAAGGATTTAAAAGTTTTGGCGATAAAGTAACCATTCGTTTTGACGAAGGTATTACGGGTGTCGTAGGACCAAATGGCTGTGGAAAATCAAATATTATTGATGCTATGCGTTGGGTTTTGGGCGAACACCGTACTCGTCATTTACGCTCCGATAAAATGTCGAATATTATCTTTAATGGAACAGCTAAAAGAAAGGCTGCCGATGCTGCCGAAGTTTCATTGTATTTTGATAATCATAGACAACTTTTGCCACCAGAATACAAAGAAGTTTGCATTACAAGACGTTATACTCGTTTGGGTTCTAGTGAATATTTTTTGAATGGCACGCCTTGCCGTCGAAAAGATATTACCAATCTTTTGATGAATACTGGTGCAACTTCAAATAGTTATGCCATTATTGAGCTAAAAATGGTCGATGATATTCTGACCGATAGAGAAGATGCAAGAAAGGTAATGTTTGAAGAAGCTGCTGGGGTGGCTCAATTTAAACAACGCAAAAAAGAAACACTAGCAAAACTAGAAGCTACTTTATCCGATTTGGAACGTGTAGAAGATTTGATGCACGAGATAGAAAAAAATATGAAAGGTTTGGAACGTCAAGCCAAACAAGCCGAAAAGTATTTTTCTACAAAAGAAGCCTACGAAAAGTTTAGTATTGCTCTTGCAAAACGTCAAGTAAAATCTAACTCTGATGATTTTGTAGATTTGAACAATCAAATCAATGAGATTTTACAGCAAAAAAAAACATTAACACAAGAACAAGAAGATTTAGAAAAATCTATTGAAGACCAAAAAAATACAGCAACAGAACAAGAAAAAATTATTGCAGAAAAGAAACGTTATTTGTCTTCACAGATAGAAAAAATAAATCATATTCAAAACGAAAAGGTCAGAAACGAAGACAGAACACAGTTTTTGAGTCGTAATCGTCAGCAAATTGAAGAGCAATTATTGGAAGATGAAACTGGGACGAAACAAGCAGGAAGTAGTTTGGAGAGTTTGCAGCAAAATCTTGAAAGTCAAGAAAAACAGTTTTTGGAAACTCAAGCCGTTTTAGAAAATTTCAAAAAATCACATTCCGAAGAAAAAGTAAGAACTGAAAATTTGCGTTCTGCGATGCAAGCAGCACAAGAAAAATTCAAGACACTTCAAAATGATATTCTTATTCTTCAAAAAGAAATTGAATTAAAAGAAAATCAACAAAGTGGTTCAAAACAAGAAAATGACCAGATTGCACTAGATTTTTCTGGTCAAGCTGATGAATTACAAACGACATTAAAGAAAGTTCAAGAAATTGAAAATGATTTAAAAACGAGAACAAACGAAATTTCTGAACTAGAAAAAATTGAAACCGAAAGAACGCAAAAAATAAATTCTCTCACTACTCAAATTGAATCTTTAAAAGAACAAATAGGAACAAAACAGCGAAAAGAAAGCAGTTTGAAAGCCGAACAAAATCTTACCAAATCTTTAGTAGAGAATATGGAGGGTTTTTCGAATGCGCTCAAGTTTCTCAATAAAGATGAATCTTGGTCTGAAGAAGCCGTTTTATTGGCTGATATTTTTACGGCACAAGAGGAATATAACGATGCACTTTTTTCAATTTTAGAACCCTATCTCAATTTTTATGTCGTTCAGACAGAAGAAGAAGCACGAAAAGCAATTTCATTATTGACAGAAAATGAAAAAGGAAAAGCAAACTTTTTTGTCTTGGAAAAATTAGAAAATGGTATTCCAAATCTTCCTCCGATTGATAATGCTGTTGCAGCTTTGGCAGTTATTCAGTTTGATGAATCGTATAAAAAACTCGCTTATTCACTTTTTCATAACGTTTATTTTAGTGAAAATGACAATTCGAATGATGTTGAAGGTTTTACGATTGCGCTCAAAAATGGGCAGTTTGTAGCTCGTGCTGGTGGAAACTGGACAGGTGGAAAAGGAAAAGAAAATTCAAATCAAAATTCTCAACTTGGTAGAAAACAGCGTTTAGAGGAATTAGACAAAGAAATTATACATCTTGAAAATGAAATTTCTGTTTTAGAAAATCAAAGACAAGATTTTTTAAGTCAGATTGAAAATCTAAACGAACAATCTAAGTTTGAAGAGTTACGAAATTTAAAAAATGAAACTAACCACGTTTCACAACAAAAAATTTCACTCCAAGCAAAAGCCGAACAGATGCAAGAAAATGTTAGGCGAAGCGAAGAGCGAAAACAAGCAGCCCAAGAACGTTTGAGTATTTTGGCAGAACAAATTGAAAAATTAAAGCCAAAAGTAAGTCAGAAAAAAGAAGAAGTCATCGAAGCCGAAAGAGCCTATTATGATTTGAATGATAAATATTCTAATCAAAATGAGCGTTTTCAAGAAATTGCAGAAGAATTACAAGAAAAAAATATGTCTTTTATTCAGTTTGAAAGTAAATTAGAAAATCTCAAACAAGAAATAAAATTCAAACAAACCTCTCTTTTGACAGGAAAAGAACGCATTACACAAAGTCAGCAGCAGCTTCAAGAAATTGCAGAAGAAGTAAATCAGCTTAAAGAAAAAGTTACATTACAGATTGAAGAAATAACTTCGTTAGAAGAAATAAAAGCCGATTTGCAGGGCGATTTATCCGAAATTGAAAGTCAGTTTTACAAATTGCGTGAAGAAATAACGAGAGTAGAAAAGATAATCAAAGAATTGCAAAGACAGCGAGAAAACTGCGATACTAGAACGATGTCTTTTCAAAATAAACTCAATGAAACAAAACTAAAACTAACAGCAACAAGAGAGCGACTTTCAGCCGAGTTTGAAATCGAACTGACAGACGAACTTTTAGAAGCCAAAACAGAAGAAGACGAACTGCCAGACGAAACACTCATCGACGAAATAGAAGCAGCAAAACGTCGTTTGCAACGCATCGGAACAATAAATGCAACAGCAAAAGAGGCGTATGACGAAATAAAAGGCAGACATGATTTTATTACAGAACAGCGAGGCGACCTTTTCGATGCTCAAAAACTTTTAGAAGATACGATTGCAGAGCTTGATGATGCTGCCAAAACAGCCTTTTTAGATGCTTTTAATCAGATAAGAGAGAATTTTATTCGTGTTTTTCGTTCTCTTTTTTCAGAAGAAGATAATTGTGATTTGACTTTGACAAACCCTGAAGACCCACTTTCTTCAAAAATTGAGATTATTGCACAGCCAAAAGGCAAGCGACCTCTTACCATAAAACAGCTTTCTGGAGGAGAAAAAACGCTGACAGCCGTTGCGCTTTTGTTTGCACTTTATCTGTTGCGACCTGCGCCTTTCTGTATTTTTGATGAAGTAGATGCGCCTTTAGATGATGCAAATATTGATAAATTCAATAGAATTATTAAGAAGTTTTCAGAAGAAGTACAGTTTATTATCGTTACCCACAACAAGCGCACCATGGTAAGTACAGATGTCGTTTATGGCGTTACGATGCCTGAAATTGGTGTTTCGAAAGTCTTGCCTGTGAATTTGAAAGGGATTTTGGTGGAGTAAAATTCATAAAAATCAAAATTTTAAACTTAGAATAGCTTTTTTACGTTGATTGAGATATATTAAACATAATTTAAAAATGAATACAAAAATTTTATCAATCGATTTTCCCTCAGATATTCTATTAGCTTTAAATAGTTCTGAAAGTGAATTAAAACAACAAATCCAAATTTCTTTAGCCATTCGATTATACCAAACTGAAAAACTAACGATTGGAAAAGCTGCACAGATAGCAGGTTTATCAAGATTAGGTTTTGAAACATTACTTTCTGAAAATAAAATTTCTATTTCTTCTTTGTCTGAAAAAGAGGTTTTTGAAGATGCTAAAAAATTAAAATAATGGAGAAAAATGGATTGGTAATAGCAGATTCTGGAGTTATTTTTTCTCTAGCTGTTTTGGATAAATTGGAAATATTAGAAGAATTATTCGATGAGATAAAAATTCCAATAGCAGTATGGAATGAAATTACACTTGATGAAACAGTCATTTATTATAATTGGAGACTTAGGAAAAGTGTATTTTTGAACAAACCTACTAAAAATTATGAGAAATTATACAGAATATAGTGCTACTCTACTCTCTTGTATCAATGATAGTCGTGTAAAAAAAACTTTT
>Ga0100380_10005787_pt1 | contig 12710 bp, 8 predicted proteins | sample CryGeymeta201504_FD_80417 | JGI IMG/M metagenome (GOLD analysis project Ga0100380, IMG submission 80417) | Groundwater microbial communities from Crystal Geyser aquifers in Utah, USA - Crystal Geyser metaG 2015-04 | ecosystem: Environmental > Aquatic > Deep subsurface > Groundwater | place: USA... | reverse complement strand
TTGGATCTACGACCTGATCCCTGAGGCCGGCTCCTTCAGTGCCGGCGAGACGCCATATGTCATGGAGCTCGAGGGCGTGCGCATGGGCGCCATGATCTGCTACGAGGACATCATCCCGGCCTTCAGCCGCAAGCTCGCCATGCTCAAACCGCAGATGTTGATCAACGTGACCAACGACGCCTGGTTCGGGAAGACCGGCGAGCCCTACCTGCACCTCGCATTGGCGACGATCCGCTCGGTGGAGAGCCGCGTGTGGCTGGTGCGTTCGACGAACACCGGGGTCAGCGCCTTCGTGGACGCGAACGGTCGGCTGGTAAAGCAGACGTCGATTCACGACCCGGAGACGTTGGTCGCGGACGTGCCCATCATGAGCGGCGAGAAGACGATCTACACACGGATCGGCGACCTGATCGCTTGGCTCTCCATGGGGCTCGTCCTGATTGTCCTGGTGATGGCGAGGCGAGGGGACTTCGAGTCGGAGGAGCAGCCGAAGGCGGAAGGCGAGAAGGGCAAGGTGGCTGAAGGTGAGGACCCTGCAGACGAGGATTGAGCCGCTGCTCTTCGTCTGCGGTCTGGGCTTCCTTTGCTCCTCTACGTCGCCCGAATGCACTCTAATTCGTTGACGAATCAAAGAGCCAGCCACAGCGTAGAGGGAGCAGAGTCAGCAGAGGGCGCAAAGCGTCTTAGCAAAGAAAAGAGCCCGAGGCCGCTCGCGCCTCGGGGCTCTTTGCGTTCGCAAGCGCAGTGGTTGTTGCTCGCATCCTGCTCGCAACCCTCGGTTTTCCGCCACGCCGAGCTGCGAGTTCTAGAGCTTGAAGGGGAACTTGACGACTTTTCCAGCGCCGTCGTTCTCGGGGAAGACCATGCCTTTGACGATGCCATGGATGCACTTCTCGGCATCGGTACCAGCGAGGCTTCCGCCAGCGGTTTTGACGCCCCCAACGGCGCCGGACGCTTTGATCTGGAAGGCGACGGTGAGGTCTCCACCGCTGCCGCAGTTCTTGGCTTTGAGCGCGTTAGCTTTGAGTACAGCACCGACCTTATCGCGATCCAAGGGAGGCGCAGAGGACTTGCCGCCATCTCGGATGGAGTTGAGGGTGTCACCGACCTTGTCTTCCTTCTTCTTGTCCTTGGCGACCTTTTTGTCCGTGTTCGGGTCTTTTTTGTCCTTCTTCTCGTCGGCTCTTCGGTCGTCTTTAATGTCCTTCTTCTCGTCGTCTTTCTTCAGGGCGGCGGTGTCGTCGAGGGCGGCGTTGGCGGCATCGGCCGTGGGGTCCTTCGTCGGGCCGGTGGAGCCGTCCACCGGCGGGGTATCCCCTTCGGGCTGGGTCTCGTCCTTCTTGTCGCCATCAACGGCCACAACGCCCTCACCCTCAACTTTCTTGACGGCGGCTTCGGCTCCCTCGACACCCAAGTCTTCGTCGGTGCCTTCCTCTTCGACCACTGCTGCAGATGGAGGGGCCTCTTCTTCTTTCTTGAGCAGCAAGAAGGTGAGGAAGACGCCCAGCCCGACGACGACGAGGAGCAGGAAGCCGATGCCGAACATCAGGCCCTTGTTCGAGCGTCGGGTGCCGACGTTGAAGAGGGCTGGGGCACCAGTCGCGCCTTGGCCGCCGAAAACATCGCTGCCTGCATCGTTGTCAGACGAAATCGGTCCGCCGGCACCAAGCTTGGCGAGGGTGCTCAGATCGATGAGACCAGACTTGTCCGCCTGTCCGCTCATTCCGCCGCCGCTGGCGAACCCTGCTCCGCCACGCGGGTTGGAATCGCCAACCGCGGTCAGATTGCTGAGCGAGAAAAGCACCGAGTTTTCGGCTCGTTGGCTTATCAGCTTGGTGTCGGGCGCGGAGCCCGTATCAACGGACGAGGGATCGCTCTTCTTCGTTTCGAGCAAACTCTCGAAATTCTTATCGGACATCTGCTCACTCCTGACGACACCGGCCGTTTGCGCGTTCTACTCGCTGTATACGCGCTTGTTCCCTACAACCGATTTCGAACAATGCTCAAAGTTTGAAGCGCAATTTGTGTGGTCCCATGCTCACATGACCGCGGTCGGGAGAATAACTCGGTGAGGTTGGGTTTGTCACGGTCCAAGCCAACTTTCGATCCCCAGTTTTTTGCGTTCCGAGCGGTGCGGTCAAGTCATTTGGATTGTGTTGTCTCGCTTTCCGTCGACCGATTTTCGCTTCTATCCGACGAGTTGCGGAGCGAAGTTCGGTCGTCCGCTCGGCAAATTGGGACCGGACCGGGTGTTGTCGGCGTCGACGGGTTTGCGATTGTCAAGAGGCTGACGACAGAGCCAAGGCGATGACGAACGCGCCTAGTGCGACGCTGACCAGCCCGCGCGCTCTCGCCTTCCACCCTCGCATGGCGCCGAAGGGGCCATGGTAGATGCCTGTGACCACCGGAAAGAGCCCAGCCAAAGCGACGGCAGCGCCCATGATAATCCATGAGGCGGTGCGATCGTAGAAAAGCAAAAGGACTCCGACAGCCAGGACGACGAGCGCCGTCCACTGCTGGCGGTTGAGCCAGCGGGAGAAAGCCTCGAAGCGGGTCCACTCATCGTCGGCATCCTCGTCGTCCGTTTCCTCAGGTTCGACGTCGACTTCGGACTCATTCATCTCGATGTATTGCCTCGCCTAACCACGACCGATTCTCGCGTCATTCCGGCTAGTTGCGGCGCGAAAATCGGTCATCCGCTCGACATTGGCGGACCGTTCCAAGTCTCGATCGCGAGGTTGAGCTTCTCTCTGAGCTCCATGAACTGATCGGAGATGCCCCACATCAGCAGAGAGCCCAGCCGCTCTCCGACGCTGCGATTGCTGATGGAGTTCTCCTCCTCCTCGAGCAAGCGTTGGACCATCGCCGGATCGTCGCAGAAGAGCAGGCCGACGCGGTTGGCTGTGTCTTCGGCCGCTTCGACATAGAGCTTGATGTCCAGGTTCGCGCCCGACTCGATGCGAGCGTCCACGATGGTGCGCAACAGCGCTTGCTCGTCGAGCTTGAGCTTCTTCCCCATGTCTTTGGAGATGCGCTGCATGTTTTTGCTGAGGTCGACGTTGAGGTCAGGGCGGAAGGTCTTGAAGATCGTGTAAAGCAGCCCTTCGAGAACCTTGACGCCCCCGAACTGCGTCAAAAAGAACTCAGGTCTGAAGAGGGTCAGGGCCTTGGCGCAGACGAACGCGACTTCCTTCTCGCTGCGGCCGCTCAGGAGGTCATTTCCGATCAAGAAGGCCGAAGGGAAGAGGTAGGCGTTACGCATCCCCTTGGCCTTTTCGCTGCGGTACACCGCAGGCACAGAACCCAAGCCGAGGATCTTGATGACCGACTGATAGGTTTTCGAGAAGAACGAAGGCTCATCGAGGTTGAGCCGCGCGTCTTTCTCTCGCAACCCGTAGTGCTCTAGGTCGTGGGCGAAGCGCTCGACCAAGGCCGATTGCGTCAACCGGAAGAGGTGCAGGAGCGATGGCTCGAGGAAATTGGGTCGTAAGTAGCTGTTCCAAATCTCGTCGGTGAACGCCACTTCGACCTTGGGCGCTCTCGGGCTTCGATAGCGCTCGACGATGCGTCCTCCCTCCTCGCCCGCGCGTCCGAGGGTATCCAAGACCCTAAAGACGCACAGCGAGCGGTCGAAGGACTCCATTTTGCGGTAGAGATTGGCCAGCGCGTCGACGGACTCGAGGCGATCGGGGGCGAGGCGCAGAATCTGGCGGTGCTGATCGATGGCCAAGGCCAGCGTCTCGTCGTCCAAGGCGTAGAGATCCGCCAGGATCTGGTGGAATCCCAGGTCGTCCGGGAGCAGGTCGCTGGCTTCCTGATAGGAAATGGCGGCGCGCTTGGCGGAGTTGAGCTGCTTGAGCTGCAGCTCACCCAAGTTCCGGTAGAGCACGACCAGCACGTTGGTCTGCACGGACTCGAGCGCCTTTTGCCGAGCGATCATGTTCTCGTAGTTGGCCTCCAGCGAGGTCCAATCCTCCATGTCGAGGAGAAGACGGGCGATGGCCTTGAAGCTGTCGAGCTGCAGAGGGTCGATGTCGAGGATCTTGTTGTAAACCTGGATGGCTCTGGTGTGCTCGCCCAGCTTGTCTCGATAGACCACCGCGGCCTTGGACAGGTACTTCACCTTGGCGTCGGCTTCGTCGGCCACGTCCCCCAGGGTGATCAGCGAGCGCACCGCGCGCGACCAGTCTTCCTGGCGAATCGAGAGGTCGGCAACCCGCAGCAGCGCGGGCTGGCTCGTGGCGCACTCCGCGAGAGCGCGCTCGAACGCGTCGATGGCTCGGTTCGCATCGTCGAACTTCTTGATGTAGTCGTCGCCGATGGCCACCAAGACCGCGGCGCGGCTCTCGGCGTTGGTGAGCGTGGTCAAGAGCTTCTCGCGTACGGCGAGAACGGCCTGATCGTCGCCAGACTCCTCGGCGACGCCGAGCAGGGCGTTGATGATGCCCATGTCTCCTGGGCGCACCTCGAGAGCCTTCTCGTAAGAAGTCCGGGCGCGCTCGAGATTGCCGCTCGTCTTGTGATAACCCGCGATCGACACGTAAATTCGGGCGACCATCGAGGGACGCAGCGCGTAACGGTGGAACACCAACAGACGTGTCATCACCTCGAGAGTGTCCTCCGACTCGGCCCCTTCGAGCATCACTGTGGCCAAAGCCTTCAGCGTGTCGAGGTCGCGGGAATCTGAGGCGTAGGCGGTGACAAACGAGCGAAGTGCCTCGTCATCCATTCCGATCTCGCCGTAGAGATTCCCCAGGCTCCGATAGACAAAAAGATTCTCTGACGCACTCCGAGTCGAATCGGCGTGTTTGACGGTGCCCTCCAGGACCATCTTGGCCTTGGACAGGTCGCCGCTTTGAAGCGCTGTAGAAACGGCGCTGCGGATCTCGTGGTAATCGGTGAGTTCTGCGCGGCGTGGCTCCATCGATCGCTCCTTCATGCTCGCTCTTGAGACCGGACGGGTCAGTCAGTAGCCCGCTAGGACACCACGGATTCTAGAAACCGACAAGCGTTCTGAGGGCCGAATTTCTCAGTCTCCACAGGCAGCGTGCGGGATGACCCCATTCATTTTGCACGCAACGTGATTTGACACGGGTCCGTGACCGTAAACTCTCGCTCGGCGACCAAGACCCCACTCTGCATCATCTCCACGTTCACCTTCTTGCCGACGTCGAGGTCGATGTAGGCGGTCTGACCACGCTTGTCGAGCGCCTTGCCCTTGTAGACGATGTCGCCCCATGGCTGGGCCGTCACTTTGCAAGAGACCGTTTTCTTCTTCCCGACCCCCTCGTCCCGACGACCGCTCGTTTTCTCGTTTGACTTCGGGTTCTTTTCAACCTTGACAGGCTCGGCCTTGGGCTCCTCAAGGGGAGAGGCGGATTCGTCAGGGACTTTGGGCTTCTCGTCCATGACCTGCCCCTTCTCGTTCGGTCCCTCGAGCAGCCCGTTGGCACGGGCAATCGCGGGCTCGACCTCATCGGGGCCGGAAGGCGCCTCGACCGCTCCATTGTTGACCGGCACGTCGGCCAAGTCGTTAGGCATCGCCACCACAATCGGTGCCGCGGTTTCGCTGGTCTGTTCCTCGGACTTGGGGTCGGGCGAGGCGGGTTCGGACTCGTTCGAAGCGACAGGACGAGCCGCTGCCTCAGAATTCGTGGGCCCTTGCTCAGCCGCAGACTCCGCCGAGCGCAGGGAGAGCGCCCAGACGATACCCCCGGCGGCGAGCAGGAACGCTGCAGCGACGGCGATGACGAGGCCTTGGGGGCGCCCCAGCCGCATGGCGGCGGTATGGTCGTCACCATCGGCGTTGGCGTTGCCGTGCGCGAACGTGGGGTTGCGCGTCGCAGTCCCAGCCGTGTGCGCTTGCAGAGGGCCCTTTCCGACGCGCAGCAAAGGAACGACGGGCTCACAATGGATGCCCATGGTCGGGCCCTCGTCGGCGACCAGACACCGACGCATACTGGCGACAAAGGCGCGCATGTCCTGCGGACGCGCAGCAGGATCCTTGGCCATGACGGTCTGCAACCAAGCGTCGATGGTCGCTGGCAGCGAGACGGTCGGAGCCACGTCCGCCACTCTGGGGACCGGCTCCAGGACGTGCTTTTTGAGCACCTCGATGGGAGTGCTGCCCTCGAAAGGCAGGACACCAGTGAGCATCTGGAAAGCCATGACGCCCAACGCATAGATGTCGACGCGCTGGTCGATTTTACCATCGCCCAGCAGCTCGGGCGCCATGAAATGGGGCGTGCCCAGGACGACGCCCGCGGCCGTGAGCTTGCGTCGTCGCTCGTCGCCCTCGCCGCTGATGACCTTGGCGATCCCGAAGTCGATGACCTTGACCACGTCGTCGCTCTGCCCGCGTTTGACGAGCATCACGTTGGCTGGCTTGAGATCGCGGTGGACCACGCCCTGGTCGTGAGCCTCGGTGAGGCTGCCCGCGATCTGCTCCAGAATGCTCAAAGCACGCGCCGCGCCGAGCGGGCCCTCGACGCGAAGGACGTCCTTGAGGCAGGCGCCCGAGAGGTACTCCATCGCCAGAAAGAGCAAGCCCAGCTCGTCATCCCAGCCAAAGTCATGGATGACGACCGTGTTCGCGTGGCCGAGCTGCGAGGTCCGTCTCGCCTCGAGATCGAAGCGCTCCATGACCAGTGGGTCGTCGCAAAGGTCTCCGTGGAGCACTTTGAGCGCTACGTCTCGCCCGACGGAGAGCTGCTCGGCGAGGTAGACCTCCCCATAGCCACCCCTGCCGAGTAGCCGCTTGATCAGAAAACGTCCGACGACCCGGTCGCCGGCAACCAGTTGACGACTCATGTGGAGCTTCCTCCTGCGGCCGGGCTGCGGCCGCGACCCCCATACGGCGGCAGCGTGTGCGACGCCGCAGTCATGCGCATCCTAAGTCAGCCCTTCGAAGCCGACAAGGGGCCCGGGCCGAGCCGCGAGTTTCGTCGTGCCATGGTGGCCTACAGGCGAAGGCTCTCGTCGTCGACCTCTGTGGCACCAGCCATCGCCAGACCAGCGTGCCCGCCTGGGGCAACCCGCCGAACTTCGCGCAGTCACTCGCCTGGGTCGCCGTTCGCGATTGCAGGGCTCTTGTCGAGACTGCCAGCGAGGCGACCCAAGGCATCGGCGGCGTCCATCTTCTGGAATACCAGCCAGTCTCGCACCAAGACCCCCAAGAGCAGCGAGGCGTCGTCGGTCTGGTCGATCTCCTCGCTGCTGCCTAGCCCCTTGAGGTTGCAGGCATGGCGAATGATGCGTCGCTTCTTCGTCACGCTGCTGGCCTTGTCGAGTTTTGCCAACATCTCGGCTGGTTTCGAACAAGAACCCGCCATGAAGGTGAGGTTCTCGGCCACAACCTGTTCGATGCGCTCGGCCCGCTGCTCCAGCGGAGCGGTGGAAACGCCGCCGAAGCCGTCTCTCAGCCCGCTCGGAAGCTCACACGACGCCAGCAGCCCAGCGAGAACGAGCTCCTGTCGTTGCTCGGGCTCAACGGTCTTGGCGGCCTCGAGGAGCGCGTTCAGAGCGGTCGGGTTGCAGTTGGGACCCGCTTGGGCGAGGCCACAGGATGCGAGCAGGAGCAAAACAAAGAGCACAGCGCCGACGCGGTTCGACGGCCGTGGGTCAGGCCTCCTCATCACCCTCCTCCTTGTCTCTGTCCTTGTCTCTGTCCTTGTCTCTGTCCCTGTCTCTGTCTCTGTCTCTGTCCCTGTCTCTGTCCTTGTCTCTGTCCTTGTCTCTGTCCTTGTCTCTGTCCTTGTCTCTGTCCTTGTCCTTCTCTTTCTTCGCTGGCTTGGGCTTAGTTGCCGACTTTTTGGGTTCCTCTTCTTCCTCGACCAGCTCGTCGTCGTCCTCGTCGCCGAAGTCGACGGCGTCCTTGCCATTGCGTTTGACCCGCACCCGATTTTTGATCGACGGTTTGACAAAGGCCTGGTCGTTCGGGATCAGGCGCACCTCGGTGCGGATCTCGAAAGAGAGGCTCGTCAGGATCTTGCGCATCTCGTCGTAGAAGTTCGTCGATTCGAGGAACTCCCGCGTCTCGCGGGCCACCAGCTTCATGAACTCGCGTTTGGTGTTGTCGGCCTGCTGCAGGATGAAGTTGACGATCTCCTTGGGCAGACGCAGGTCCGTGAGGGTCTGTTTGAGGCCGTCGTCGCTCAGAAAGAGGGAGCCGAGGCTGGCCACCAACGTGCGTTTGACGATGTCCGGGACGAAGCCTTCGAGCTTCTTGCCGAAGCGCCGCTCCCAGAAGCTCTCGCGCTCCGAATCGTCCAAGTTCTCCCGATCGTCGCGCCCCTTCTCGCCCCTTGGCTTCTCGTCGTCGAATTCGTTTTCGAACACGTCGTCGTCGTCTTCGTGGGGTTCATCATCGGTCATAGTGGCACCTCGACAGTGGGGGGGACAAGCTGTGGTCGCTGTGGTCGATCTCACAAACCAATCTCTGCAAGACCCAGCAAAGAAGAAGCCCTACATGGTCCCGGAAGCCACCGACAGCTGGTCGATACGAGCCCGAATCTCTGCGCGGGAGGCATATGCCGCCTCGATTTCGACGGTGCTGAGGTAGAGCTCGTAGAAGTACTTGGCTTGCGATGTGTCGCCCTCGAGTTCGTAGGCCATCCCCATGAGCGCGTAGAGGCCGAAATCGCCAGGTTGGAGGCCGAGCTCTGTCTCCAGGGCATCTCGGGCCTGCACGGGATCGGCCAGGCCTAGGTGGGCTCGAGCGGCGAGCCGGTGCGCTGCGGGCTCCTCCGGAGCCAGGTCGCTCAGGGCTCGCGCGGCGCGCAAGGCCATGACATAGCGGCCTTGCTCGAAGTACTTGGCCGCAAGGCTCTGTCGAGCGTCGGCCTCGCCTTGCAGCGCTTCGTCGTCCAGAACCACGTCGACGGCCATGCGCATCTGCGCGCGGTGGATGTTCTCTCGGGCGGTCTCGAAGGCTGGCTCGGTCTTCACGCACGCTTCCCAGAGGTCGATGGCGCTCGCCATGTCGCCTGAGCAAGCGCGCGCGACTGCCAGCTTGTAGTCGAGCTCGAGCGAGCTGCCGAGACGCGCCCGCACCTCGGTGAAGAGGGTGTTGGCCATGCTGCAGTCCATTGCGGCCATGGCCATGTCGGCGCGTTTGACGAGCTCTTCGGTCGGTTGGTCGGCCAGCGCAGCGTTCACAGGCGCGACGGGCTCGTCGACCCCTGCGATCGCCGCTTCGGGCTTCTCGGGCAGGCCTTCGGCCGTGACAGGAGGCTCCTCGACGACCGGGGCGAGAGCCCCCTGGGCGCGAGCGGCCTCGATGGAGGCGATGAGTTCCTGTGCGCGCTGCACGTATTTCTGCTCCTCTGGCCGTGTCTCCAACTCGATATAGCGCTGGTAAGCTTTGAGTGCCCCGACGTCATCGCGCATGGCTTGCAGCGACTCGCCCAGCCCGTAGTAGGGATCTGGGTCGTCCTTGGCCTTCTCGATGGTCTTGCGGTAGTAGCGTACGGACTGTTCGTAGTTCTTGAGCTTCTTGTAGCAGATGCCCAAGCGGTAATAGGGGTCGGACTCGTTGGGAGCGATCGTCGTCAGCGACTCATAGGTTTTGACGGCCTCTTCGAACTTCTGCAGCTTCTCGAAGGCGCGGCCTTTTCCTAGGCCAGCATCGTAGTTCGTCGGGTCCAAGACGAGCGCGTCGTCGAAGGCCGCGATGGCCTCCTCGTACTTCTTGTCTTTGTAGGCCGCCCGTCCGGCATCGACGGCGGCCTGCGCGTCGGCGTTGAGCGCGTCGCTGGTACCCCCAGTGTCCTGAGCCCAGCTTGGGGTGGCGCACGAGAGCAGGGCGACTACGGCGATTACCGTCGCCCATTGAGTTGGTCTGTCGAGCCTCATCAGGACCCCACGTCTTGGTTTGTCGTCTTGAAGCCAGCGCCACGAACGGAGTTCGCGCGCCACTCGGCAGTCAGCGGTCTCGAAGCGAGCCAGGTTCGTGCCTACGCGCGATTGAGCCTGCAGAGTCTTGCACTTGGGACTCACAGGGTCAAGGAATGCCTTCCGTGGGCTCCGGGGGCAGCCCTGAGGAGGCTGCGTCACCTATTGACCTATGTTCCCTTGCAGAGCTATGTTCCTTGACATCGTTCGGTCTCCCCAATAGAGCCCGAATCCTAAATCCGCTCGGCCTGTTCGAGGTGTCCGCGGTCGGGTTGCGGGTCCACTCTCCCTCGGTCCAGTTCGGGGGCGACACGCAGCCGGGATCTCGGGTCGAAGGCCGGGAGGGCTACCCATCGAGGCAACGCTATGATCACCGACGATGATGCCATCCGTTATCACTCTTTTCCCACTCCCGGAAAAATCGAAGTCAACCCGACCAAGCCGTGTCAGACCCAGCGAGATCTTGCGCTGGCCTACACGCCGGGCGTGGCCGTTCCCTGCCTGATCATCGAGAAAGACCCGTCCGAGGCCTATCGCTTGACCTCCAAGGGCAACCTCGTCGCCGTCATCACGGATGGCACGGCGGTCTTGGGACTTGGGAACATTGGAGCCCTAGCTGGCAAGCCGGTGATGGAAGGTAAGGGAGTCCTCTTCAAGAGGTTCGCGGGCATCGACGTCTTCGACATCGAGGTCAACGCCAAGACGCCCGACGAGTTCGTGGCCGCCGTCAAAGCCATCGCCCCGACCTTCGGTGGCATCAACCTCGAGGACATCGCCGCACCCCACTGCTTCGAGATCGAGCGCCGCCTCAAGGCCGAGCTCGACATCCCCGTCTTCCACGACGACCAGCACGGCACCGCGATCATCGTCTGCGCCGCGCTGATCAACGCCCTCGAGCTGCAGAAGAAGAAGATTGGAGACATCAAGATCGTCATTGCCGGCGCTGGCGCCGCAGCGATGGCGATCGGACGGCTGATGTTCTCGCTGGGCGCAGATCCCGGCAAGACCCTCATGTGTGATAGTCGAGGGGTCCTGCACACGGGCCGCACCGATCTGACCTCCTACAAGATGGAGTTCGCCCGCGAGACCGCTGCGCGCAACCTGACTGACGCCATGAAGGGCTGCGACGTGCTCGTCGGCGTCTCGGCTGCCAACACCGTGACGCAGGAGATGGTCAAGAACATGGGGCCGCGTCCCATCGTCATGGCCTTGGCCAACCCCAATCCCGAAATCTCTTTCCCTCTCGCCATCGCCGCGCGCAGCGACCTCATCATGGCCACGGGACGCTCGGACTACCCCAACCAGGTCAACAACGTCCTCGGTTTCCCGTTCCTCTTCCGCGGCGCGCTCGACGTGCGCGCCACCTCGATCAACGAGGCGATGAAGCAGGCCGCGGTGCAGGCCTTGGCCTTGCTCGCCCGAGAGCCCGTGACCGACATGGTTCTGCGAGCCTACGGCGTCGACAAGCTCGAGTTTGGCCCCGACTACATCATCCCCAAGCCCCTCGACAGCCGCGTGCTCCTCTCTGTCGCGGCCGCTGTGGCCAAGGCCGCCGTCGCGAGCGGGGTGGCGCGGGAGGCGATCACCGACTGGGAAGGCTACCAACGCCAGCTCGCCGCCCTCCAGGGACCGGGCTACTCCGTGCTCGAACCCCTGCGACGTCAGGTCTACCGCCTCAAGCGGCGAGTCGCCTTCGCCGAAGGTTCGCATCCCAAGGTCATCAACGCCGCCATTACCCTCGTGCGGGACAGCAATTGTCAGCCCGTGCTCGTCGGCAACCGCCAAGAGATTGAGGCGACCGCCGCCGCCATGGGGCAGTCCATCGACGGCATCGAGCTCCACGACCCCATGACCGCGGGGCACATGGACACTTTCTCGGCCGCCTACTGGAAGGTGCGACAGCGCAAGGGCATCACGCTCGAGAGCGCTCGCGTCAAGATGCTCAACCCCTTCAACTACACGGTCATGATGCTCGAGCAGGGGCTGGTCGACGGCGCCATCAGCGGCATCAGCGTGCAGTACCAGGACGCTCTGCGGCCCGCGCTGCAGATCCTCGGCAAGACCCCCCACGGCGTGCCCTGCGGCGTCTACGCCTTGGCCTTCCGCAATCGCCTGATCTTCGCCGCCGACTGCACGCTCAACATTGAGCCCACGCCGGAGCAGCTGGCCCAGATCACCTTCCAGACCGCCAAGGTCGCGCGGGCCTTCGGTGTGGAGCCGAAGGTGGCCATGCTCTCCTTCTCCTCCTTCGGTTCGGCCCAGCATCCGGCCGCCACGAAGATGGCCAAAGCGGTCAGCCTCGTGCGCGACATGAAGCCCGACTTCCAGGTCGATGGCGAGCTGCAAGCCAACCTCGCCTTCGACGTCGTGCTGCGCGACACGAAGTATCCCTTCTGCGATCTCAAGGGTGAGCCCAACGTGCTCATCTTCCCCGATCTGCAGTCGGCGAACATCGCCTACAACTTGCTCTCGAGCCTGGGCGGCGCCACCGCCATCGGCCCCATCCTCGTCGGTGTGAAGGGCGCCTTCACCGCGCTGCGGATGGGATGCGACGTCGAGTCCATCGTCAACATCGCGGTCATCACCGCGGCGTCGGTCGGGCAGGGTGGTTTGAGCAACGGCAAGTAGAGAGCGAAGCTCCGCGCGTTCGAGCCGGGTCTGGTGGGTCTCCACCAGGCCCGGTTTGGTTTCGGCTCCCCTTCGGCCGGTGGGTGGGTGCTGGTGCGCTTGGGGCTTGGGGTTCGTTCCTGCGAAGCGGGTTCCGGTGGGCTGCGGGTGGATGAGGCGCTGCAGGTCATCTCAAGAGGCGCGAAATCTGG
>Ga0100380_10005783_pt1 | contig 12713 bp, 8 predicted proteins | sample CryGeymeta201504_FD_80417 | JGI IMG/M metagenome (GOLD analysis project Ga0100380, IMG submission 80417) | Groundwater microbial communities from Crystal Geyser aquifers in Utah, USA - Crystal Geyser metaG 2015-04 | ecosystem: Environmental > Aquatic > Deep subsurface > Groundwater | place: USA... | reverse complement strand
TCAACTTGTTGATACTATAAACTATATAAGTGTGAGAGGAAGAGAGATTCGGACATCCTGATGTGGAACCGGAAACCAAACCAATGAGGAGTCTTGGTTTCCTCCAAGCGTCCTGGATCAATGTGACTATCTTGCACCATTCATCTCGCCTGAGTTGTTTAAAATGGTTGCATATTTGTTTATGCAAACAGGTACGACCTGTCTGGTTGCGTCAAGTGCAGTGTTGTTGTGAAGTTGTTCACTAGTAGCTACTACTACTACTAGTAGTAGACCTAGCTACTACAGTAGCTACTTTTCGTTCTGTGTCCGCGTATTCACATGTCACACTCGTGATCAAATTGAAGTCTTGGAAAGTTCCAAAACGAAACCAAATTCCAGATTGAGGCAAATAGGCACATACCCGAGTACTCGAGTACTTATTACATGTAGAACAGCAACGACATCTACCATCTACTAATATTAAACTTCATCATCCCAAGTAAACCACCAACCACAAGGCAGACATCACAGAAGTGTCACTAAAGCACCATGTCAGACGACAAAAAAGTTACTGCACACTCTTACGGTGCCTTGGATACCGAGGATGTCCACAGCGAGTGCTGGCTTGTTAGAATCCCACCCAGTTTAGCCCACGTTTGGAATGCCGCGCCGGAAGGAACTAATTTAGGAGATTTAGTGTTTACGAAGGGCGGTCCTCCTCCTCCTGGTACCAACAAAAGCGCCAAGCCAACCAAACCGGCGCTCGAAATTCGTGTAGCACCAGAGATGCTGCAAGAGCTAGACGAAGTTAATCCTGAGGACGACACACCAGTTGTGACGGATACCCAGCTCACTATTCCGCTCAATTACAGCATGCAGGCCATGACCAAAAAGATCCCGACACTGCACCCATTCTCGAGGAACCCACAAAACGGTAGTGTCAAACTGTGGGGGACTGTCACGCGTACGGCTAACCTCCAGGTCGAACAGGATCAAAATTATAGGCAGCTGCTTCAGCAGCGCCTCGTTCAGACCAATATGAATTCTAGCCGGTTCGTTAAGCCTGTTGATGCTCCGCAGAGTGTTGTTGCCAAACAACAGCGAAAAGTAGTTCCAAAGGTTACTGGAAAACGCAAGAGCACAGATGATGACGCTGTCGCCGAAGAGGAAGAACCGCAGTCAGCGACGTTTGCCAATGCCGTGTACCAATTTGGCAAAAAGAAATTGGAAGCCCAACAAATGAACGAATCGGCTCACAATTCCATGCTTGCCGGTGCCCAACCCAACAAACGATCCCGCCAGTTCTCGCCGGATCAACCCCTGCGATCCGTTATTTTTGAACTCTTCGAAACCCAAAATTATTGGACCGTCAAGGACTTGAAGTTGGCAGCAGCAGCAGGAGGAGCCACGGTGGGTGCCAAGAAATCGGACACGGAAATTCGAGATATTTTACGAGAAATCGGCAACTTTCACAGGAGCGGCGACCACAAGAACATGTGGGAATTGAAAAAGGAATTTCAACAGCAATCGTAAATGAATTAAAAGAGAGAAAAATATTGTTTCAACCGACTTTGTCGTTATTGTTTGTAGTGTTTTCGGTTAAGCAAGAGCCCTGGTTTCTCCCCAGCTACAATACAAGCAACGCGGCGAGACACATGAATTTGCAAACGGCGTGTTATAAGAATGGGCAAGACGATACTAGTTGCTTGATCATGAAGTATACGTTGCGTATTTGCGGCATTATTAATTGCTTTGGGTCTTCGGTCGTATCGGACAACATCATTCATGCGGAAAGGAACACGACGTTAGTCAGTAACATCGACACCAAACCAGTCCTCACAGCAAGTCAAGCCTGCAAAATTGTCAACTACAGCAACAGATGCTGCTGCAACAACCTAGCGTGTGCAGAGCGGAATCAACTTTGTTCTGTCTTTACATGTCCTCTCACTCCTGGGAGGCAGCTACTAGCTAGAGTACTAGTTTTGCTGAGGAAATTTCTCAGTTTGTAGTAATGAGTTGTTAAGGCTTGATTGTGAGACTGAATTGCAATTTCCACCCTGAGTCACGGAATAGTCGTCATTACTAGTACTGTAGAGTACGCACGCGCTTTCTCCATTATTTAATTTTCTTTCATCACACCACGCAACCAATAAAAGAAGGCAAACCAACCAACCCGGGTTTGCAGCAGCGACAGTAGCAATTAGCATTGCTTTTCTTCCTCACAACGATGAGAAGAGCTCACGCAGTGTAACTACTATAATAATCATTATTTTAATAGCAGACAGCCCCGCATCAATAAAACTATAGCCATGGCAAAGGAAGCTGAAGAAAAGAAAGAGTACGATCTTGAAGAGATCTCCAAGCATACAACCTCCAAGAGCTGTTGGTTGATAATTGGGAATGCTACCAATGGTAAATTTGTTTTTGTTTTTGGATTGGTTCCAGACTGGATGAAAATGAACACCACTCCTTTAGAAAATCGTACTTTGTCTTCTTTTGTGTGTGTGCGCGCGTATGCTTTTAAAAATTGTCCTGAAACCTGCAAGCCCAACTAGGTAAGTAAAACCTCACCTTTTCCTTTTTCGAATTTTTAAATGCCGGTGCTTTCAAGGCGGACCAAAGGTGTACGATGTTACCAACTACTTGGATGATCACCCAGGAGGTGCTGAAGTTATGCTAGACGTTGCCGGACAAGATGCAGACGAATTTTTTGAAGATATCGGGCATTCGAAGGAAGCGCGAGAGGAGCTTGCTAAACACTATATTGGAGAATTCCACATGGACGAAGAAACCAAAGCCAAGCTTGCGGCACAGGCTGAAGCCTCCAAAAATGCTGCCCAAAAAACACCCGTCGGTGTCATTGTGGTCGTCTTTCTGTTCGTCGCTGCTTTGGCGTACCAAGTTTTTTTGGCACCGAGCAACGACAATGAAGCTACTAGCGAGCTTTAAACAAGTATCAAGAGACGATATAGAAATATATTTAAACTTCCTCGTGACAAAAGAACCAGAAGGAATCACCGGATAACTGTATAGAGAAGGAGTTCTTGTTATCTGACCATATGTTATTGGAAGGAAATGGCTGTGATGTCGAAACAGTCGTGGGAAGTGGTTGCATACGTTGGCGGGAGCAAACTTTGGATGATACTGGAGCTTCTAGTGAACATGGTCGGATAGCAGATAGCAGTGTTTCTTTTTTCGCGACTTACACTGGCTGTTCTTTCAAATTTTGGTTTCTACTAGTTCTGTTTCCGTCCACTTAAAAAGTCGGCTTGGTTTCAATTTTTTAGTGTCGTGCACCATCGTTGTCGAATGGGAGTACGCCAGGAACAGGAACCCTTCCACTGTCTGTGTGTGCAGGTGTTGTAGCTATTGGACGTTCGTACTATTAACACATTAGCGCATCATTTGCGGCCCCATTCAAATACAGCGAGCCAGCGTTTGATAGTACTGCTGTGTTCCAACATCAATTGACGCTACGGTCGATACTTTCACAACTGCAAGACAAGCGAATAGACTTTTCGTGTACGGTATGTTCACGTTCGTCGTCGCAAGAACTCGTTCGGATGGTTCAATTACATGCATGTTGTCACCCAAGCATTGGCAGGCTAGCTACAGAATGTACTGTGTTCATTCATGTACTAAAATATGGCACGAATTACCATTTCAATTATCATTGTAGGTTTAGATTGCATTGTGTCTACGAGAAGGTACTTTGTGATGCTTAATGGTCCTTCTTTTCGATAGTCAGCTTCATATCATCGTCATTGCCAAACAGTTCTCGTAGAGACTGGCCCTCTACCATGTGTGTCCGACCTGGTCCGACATTCGACTCGTGACCCCCCATCTCCAAACTACGCCGGTAGCAGGCCCACATGGCATCTTTAATGACAGTTCGGAATTTGCCGTTTTCCAATTCATATAATGCACTCGCAGTAGTTCCTGATGGGGAGGTTACATTGTTTCTTAAAATGGCGGGATGTTCTCCAGTTTCCATGGCGTACAGTGTGGATCCAAGGAGTGTGTGGTACACCAATGTTGTCGCCTTGTCGCGAGGAAAACCCATGTGCACACCGGCATCAATCATTGCTTCCATGAGTATAAAAATGTAAGCTGGACCCGATCCACTAATACTTGTTGACATGTCCACATACTTCTCATCGTCGACGTAGATCTGTGAAGAGAAACAAGCCAAAATATTGTTAGCTCCTCCATTTAATCCTACTTTTACTAAGTAATATTCGTAAACGTCTGACCCTGCATTTTTGCAGTCCTTACCGTCTTTCCAAGGCAACTCAAAACATCATTGATGACATCGCGTTCTTTCAGAGTCAAATTTTCCGTGCAGCACCATACCGTCATGCCTTGCCTTTGATATTGATAGAATAAGAGAAGTTGAGAAATGCGCGAAAAGATTGCGACGATCTTCGGCCTCGTAAGGCAAGGCAATACAATATGGGTCAACACATTTTTTCGAATCCAATTGACTTACCCTATCATTGCGGGAGTATTTGGCCTGGACAAGCACAGAGCAGCAAGCAAGAATACAAAACAAAGTACCAGTTAGTCTTCCAAAGAAGGCAAAAGCTTTCGAATAAACAAAAGGCTTCGCTCGAAACTTACATGGACCGTACAATTTTCTTGTAACCTGTCGAATAATATCTCTCCAATGGAAGTCCAGCAATGACGCTCAGAAATGTCGCATTTTCGGGAACGTTACCCTTCTGTAGCTCAGTGCACAATCCGGCATTAATGTTATGGGGTTTGACAGCACACACGACAAGATCGGCTCCATCCACCAGTTCCGAAATAGATTCTGCCATGATAATGCCTTCGTGCTTGGCTTGAACGACTTTCATTTGGTTGACACTCACATCAAAAATTGAAACCCTGTCGACTGGCTGAAGGCCTGTGTTGATGATGGGATCAATGATCGCTTGCGCCATCTTTCCAGTACCAAGAAAAGCCACTGTAGTTGTTGTACAGATAGATGAAAAGACAAAAAAATTAAAAGCAGAGAGTACTGGTAAGTCAACAATCCTGCAAACACTGGAACCTCATAAAACGAAAATAATGACCCACAAGTGCTTTCATATTAATATGTGCTCATGGCTCATGGCTTACCCTTTTCAAAAGCTCGCTCTCCATCTTTCCGGGCCTTGGAACTCGATTTTCGTAATGCAAATGGTATACCATGGTCTGCTGCTGCAGTTGTTGGTGCCGTCGTTGAATCAGACACGGTCCCTCCTCCTCCTCCTCCAGCACGGAAAGCAGACACATATCGTGCCTGAAATCTTGTGGTCAGCACTGAAGCTCTACCAGTGTGGGAGGCGAGTCGAAACATCTTAAATGGAACGAATTACTGTCAAAAATTAATAATGATACCGTGGCTCGATGAAGGTTTAAAAAATAATGGATTTTGTCGACTCGGCTCAATCGTTCTACAGTAGAGTGCTGTTTTCCCGGAAGGAAAGTACTGTAATGATAATGGCTCCCTCGTTTATTAGTTGATCCGGAATCTTTGATCTTGATTTGTTTTTTGATATCCTTGCACTTTTCCGTGATTGTGATTGTTCTACGGTCATCTGCTCTTCCAGTGATTCCACGTGGAATCTACGACAACAATAGAGGTACTACTACTACTAGCTAGTACTGGTAGAGCTAGCTAGCTCTACTACTAGTAGTAGTAGCTATTAGTAGTAGGTAGCTTAGCTAGCTACTACTAGTCTACTCTAGTAGTACTCTACTAGCTAGTAGTAGCTACTCTACCTACTAGCTAGAGTAGTAGTAGCTAGTAGCTGCTACTAGCTAGAGTAGTACTGTAGCTACTACTAGCTAGCTAGCTAGCTACAGTAGCTACTTGTAGAGAGAGCTAGAGTAGCATGTAGACAATGCTTCTTTAAACTACTACCGGTGCTACTCAGAGTACTACTACTCTAGCTACAGTAGCTTGTATCTTACATCACTAGTACGGGGTTCTAACTCTTATTATGGACGAGTAGACCGAACATGATACTCTTTGGCTACTAGAGTTGGGCCTTCACTCTTTGTCGTCATCGATGGAAGCTGCGATACAGCTAGCACACGACTAGGGAAGACCCTACCGTTCAGGGAGTCGGTAGATAGATTGTGAAGTAGTTGGGTGGAGAATAGCAACGAAATCCAAGTAAAAAGCATAAAAATGATGAATAAATGAAAACATGAATGATTGAAAATAAATAATGAGGCGTTCTGTCTTAAAAAAAAGCTGTATCTTTCCAGGCATTGCAATCCTATGTACAAAGCTAGAGTCTCACCACGGCCAACCGAAGAGCGCGGGTTTGTATCGTTCCTTCGTCCATCACTCTATTATAAGTACTAAGCTGAATACATTAGCTTTACCACGGCAATGTCACTGAATCGCTTCATCAATTCCTTGAGCTCGGCAGCACGGAAAGCGCTCAGCGTAAGATATTCATCGGAAGAAACAACCTCGGCCACGTCCAAGGCCCTCTCCATCCAGTATCGAGGAGATAAAGAACAGGACGAACCGCTAGCATTGTCCAAGGCATCCAGTACCTCTTTGGGGCTTGCTCCCAAGTTGGGTGTTCCATCCAAGAGCATCGTCCACATCCATTCGGCCGTACCTTCACAGACATCGTGAAGGAGTTTGACGGTGTGTGGCAATAACCGGGAACGAAGAGTTTCCATCTGAATTTTGCGCAGACTGTCTTCATTGCTCGCAGGTTCTTCGTCTCCCTCCTCGAAATCTACAAGCCAGCCACCATCATGGAGGAGCACATTCAAATTAAGTCTGCGCGCGGCGTCTGCAGCTTTGATGACAACCGCACTATCTTCTCGCTTCTGGAGAATTAGATTGCGACGCTCCATCGACTTAGCGATCGTTTGTTCCGACTCGTTCAGGCCCATTAGCTCCACTTTCTCGTCGGCGCACTCGTTTGTAGCCGACACACTGGCGACAACTTCATTCCATACTTGGTTGGCACGAAACGCGTTGAGATAGGATATATAAGCAGTATACTCGGCTCGTGCTTTACCAATGGTAGCCTGGTAGCGCTCATCGTCGGCGATCGCATCTTCGTTGTCTACGTTCAGTACCGTAGACTTCAAAGAATAATTCAATACAGTGTCAACAACTTCCGATGACAGAATATCCTCTACAAACATAATAGCACTGGCAAATTTGTTTGCCAACAGGAACTTTCGAAGGAGAATACTAAAAAAGGTCGAAACAACAAATGAGATAAGCGTCAGACAAATGGAATTTTTCATACAGCAAACACTCTACACAAAGTATTCTGACTCAACACAACTTACTTCGCGGCAACCAGGGCATCACCAAAATGCTCTTCGTAGCAGCACAACCATTGAATCGATTTCATCTTTCGTACATCAGAAAAAGATGGAGTCTCACTGGTACTGTCATCAATTGCAGCCGCCACTTCGAAGTCATTATCACCTTCCGCTAACAACAACCGAACAACGGATTTCAAGACCTTCAAGTCGAGATCAGCACTAGCAAAAAAAGATCGAGCTTGCTCTACCATCATTTTACGTTCGTGTAATCCTTCCACACGAACTAGTTTTGGGGGGAAGTATTCCATGATCACTGTCTCTGGCAACAGACTTGCATAGAGGACGAGAAAGCACCATAGGTCTTCGTGGCGGGAGAGATGATCCACGTACGCAAAAAGAGCTCGATTTTTGAGGTCTTGTATTCCCTCCAAGGTAATAGGAGTTGTGCAAGCCCCCAAAGAATCGAGGTAGAGCAAAATGTGAGTAATGAAGCGTAAGTGATACATATCTTGATCCACTTGTCCATCGTTCAAGCTGCTTGAAGTGGTCAGTTTCTGCGTATTATTAGCAAGAAAGTCGACCAAGGAATATCGTCCAGTCAGCAACGCGCCAGTAGCCTGACAAGAAAGTACGCGCCCTTTCATTTCGACAAATGGCGAAGCCGCCAGCATTTCGACAATGCCTTTTTCCGTCATATTTTTCAGCTGACAGGTTGCCTGAAGCTGATCTTTTTCTTGCTGTTCGTGTATCGTTCCTGGAAATGGCGTAAAAGCCTTGCGCCGATTGTTGTTCTGGAGATGCAGCAATTCGTCTTCGGTGCGTCCCCACTTGGCATGCATCAGAGCGTAGAGGCCCTTTTCCCATGTTCGTAATACCGGATTCTCCATGGCATTGCGGTAATCGTTCGCCAGTAAATGGTGAATTGCAGCCTCTTCTGGAGTGACTTTACTTTCATCGCCATTGCCACTGCGACTACCACTAGTGCTCATCTTAGCCGAGAGTTTCCACATTTGGCGTTTCCACAAGGAGCGATTGGCATTACCGACCTTAATATCTTCTACTATCGTTTCACTTCCACCCTGTCTCTGCCCGTCAATGGCCTTTGCCGCACCTGCGGGAGCTCCGCCACCCAATTTGGCTGCCATCCACGGTTGCCCTGCCTTTCGGAGTAGTAGGCATGCATCATGTACACGGCCCGCAAGAACAAGAGAAAGGCACGACTGCATCACCTTGTCCATTTTACGACTACCAGCGGGTACAGCTGGAGTGCTGCTACTAGACATAAATCCTTCTTGTCCTTTGGAAGCCGCCGCGGCCATGGAAACAGATGCCTTGGTTTCCGCCGTAACGAGTTTTTCCATACAGTGTTCGAGCCATTGTAAGACACGTTTACGCCGCTTTAGGACTAAAGGAGCATCCAAAATAGTGGTATGTTTTGAACCCGCGAGTTCGTCTACAAGTTGTTTGGGTGTGGCATCCGTACGACTTGCCTTGTCCTCCAAGTACGCCGCTTCAATACATTCATTTTGACGAATGGAAGCTTCATCGTCGGCCCACAACATGGCAGCAAATCCCAGGGTCCGTAGTTCCAACAAAAGTGCCCAAAAGTTTCCTTCCCGACGAGCTCGTTGGGATAGATCTTGTCGTTGTTCCCAACAGGTCGATTTGAGAGCACCAAGGAATTCCAAATCAACCGAGATTTCTTCCTTCCACAACTCGGGATCGGTGGTGGTTGACGCAGACGTAGGAGCCAACATTAAGCCTTCGAGAGTCAATCCTTCACCTTCGTCGTTACCGGTATTCTCTTGCATGGTAACATCGTTGTCTTGGTTGTTGAGTGCAGCCTCTTCACGATCCATTCTGATACGATCGGAAAGCTGTCGTCGGGCTTGCAAGAATAACTTGAGGCTGTCATGATACCGACGATATTCGTATTGCTGACTACGAAACGGTGCAATTACTCGCGGTGTGTTGGTACCGCTGTCAGAGGTTCTTGGTGTTATGGACGATCCTCCAAACAAACCGCGTCCAGCAGTGTTGGCCGTTGCCAGTGACAACGGAGCAATGTCGGTCATTTCTCCAGGAGTAGTATAAGCGTAGCTGCTCCTGCTAGCTGCAATGGTCGCAGCCGGTGTCTCAACTCCCAATGGTGTCATGTCGGCTTCTGGCAGTCCTCGTCGTTCATCACCCATCATCATGATTGCTCGATTCGCCTCTGCAGCAACGATCTTGGAACGATTATTGATTTTCTTGCGCGAAGAGTTGCTCATAATGGGTGTAGCAGCTCGTTCTGCTACGGCGGTAGCTGTTTGCTGCTGTTTGTTAGGAGACAATACAACCGCAGAGGTGGACGTGATACGTAGTATACCAGGGCCTGCAGCATTGAGAGGAGCCACCTCGTCTTCCTCCTCTCCCCGTGTTGCCGTGTCTGCTGCTGAGGCGCGACTGGTTGTTGAATTTCCAAACAGACTGTTGGCATTTTCGTCGCCACTGTTCCGGCTAGCTCTCTCTTCTTGATCCTCATTCTCGTCGTCGTCGTCGTCGTCATCATCATCATCACTGGCGGATTCATCGTACTCGGTATAGTTGGAAACATCGGTCCACGGAATTTGCTTAGCAGGACTGCGAGAAGGGGCCCACTGTTCCATCTCTAACTTCATCTTATTGTACGCCTTCATGGCCGGATCGTCGTCGTCCATGGTTATGGTTTGTGGTTGTGGTGTTGTCCGAATGTGCTCCTCGTTGCTCCTTTGTTTTGACTTTGGTCGTTCCTAAAACGGTACGACTCTATCTGTTTAAAGTTTACAGGAATCAATGGTTCGTAGTTCGTATACTGTACTTCTGGGGGCGTGTACTATCAGTCGCTTTACAAAGCTGCAGAAGCAGAGTGGCAGATGAGTCTCGCTTTTGTGTGTGTTTGATGGTCTGCGCGTACGATGGAAAGATTGCTGTCCGCTGTCGAAGGAGTAATTGTAGCCCAGGTAGACGTAGAGACTGTTGAGTGGGAGCGAGCGAGAACCGGTTTAACGAAATTCAAAATTCAAAACTGTCGTAATTAAACGTCATTATTTATTTAGTATTTGTTACTATACTCTATGATCAGCTATTATTTTATTATTTTATTAGTAGCCAGTACTCTAGCTAGCAGCTATCATTAGACTACTACTAGACTAGTAATTTCTTCTGCGCTGCAGCACCTACCTCCTCTTCCTCTCAGACAGTACCAACGTACTAGTAATAGTCTAGTAGTCTACTAGTAACTGGTACCAACAACTTTGCTACTACAGTTGTAGATAGAACTACAAAAACCATTTCCTATCACCATGTCTTCGGCTGCTCAACTCATCCTGACCCTTGTGGCCGCATCCACTTGCATGCTATCATCTGAAGCTCAACTTCCACCAGAGTTTCAAACTGTTACTACACAGACCCAATATAATAACTGCACACCTTGTGATATTCCCCTTTCGGAAGAAGCTGGTGCCAAAGTCTTTGGTGCTTTCAATTGCAGTTCCTGGTACGATGATGCCACCTACGATGATGCTGGTTCCGAAATGTGCAAATTGAACCGCATTGCCGGAGTTGCCTTTTGCGGTTGTGGTATTCCCTCTCAAGTTACGGAGAGCTGCTCCCTCTGTCCGAATGGGAGCATCGACATCGACCTGGCACGAGAACTGCCGGATGTGCCCGGTGTGACCTGTGGAGATATTCTCTCCATCCCCAAAATTGATGGCGACGAATCCTGTGATTTGTTACAGTCCAAGTATGCCTTTTGGTGCGATTGTCCCAGTGCCAAACCTAGCTGCACACTCTGTCCCACGTAAGTTTCATAGTTTAATGACAAATCTGTGCCCGTTCTTTGGTTGAGTACCCCTACACTTACTATTATTATTTGTTCTCATTTCACACAACTGATCCGTTTCGTTACTTTTATTCAGGGGGTCGTTTCCTCCAAAGCCCGAAAAAGCGTTGCCCTTCGATGCCAACATCTACTGCGGAGATATTGCGGTACGTCATCACTATAATACTACATTACTTTTCAATGACGGTATCAGGACGAGCAATACTATGATTATGGCTCACGGTTAGCACCCTGTTTCACTCCACCCTCCGCAAATCCCATTTAACATAGACGGAATTCTTGATTTCCACATCCCAACAATGCTCCGAATTGAAATCAGAAATCCCCGTAGATTTGGCCAGTTTTTGCGAGTGTCCCAAAGCTACTGCACCGGAAACTTGTGCACTTTGTCCGTCGGGTTTCGCTATTAATGATGACGTTGTCGTAGAAAATGATATAACCTGCAATAATATCCATCAAATGGCACGCTTCTCGTTGGATACAAACATCTGCGATGTTTTGGCGGATGTCCAAGACAAGTGCTGCACACCATTGTTTGGCGAAGAAGGAGCCAGCGCGGCGCCAACATCAGTGCAATTTTTGGGTTCTGTCATAATGGTACCAGCAATTGCCAGTTTCATTACAATTTTCTTTGCATAGATTTCGTTTCAGTTAACAGAACGAAAGTTGTTGCTCATTGTGAACTGGTATTGAAAGGCGAGACAAGGCGGTGAGGATTTTGTCAACTGTCGACAGTATCGTTGCAACACCACCGGACCAACGAACGCTCATAAGTGTTGAGTTGGCTGCCACTTTCCGACATTTGATAGCATTATATTGGCATACAACCAATATATTTAATTTTTTCATTTTGGTACACATTGACATGAGATTTGCGATTTTGAATGCATCAGCCTGCAATCAGCACATTTCAGTTTGCTCAAGTCAACATTCAAATGTGTCGAGATGCATATCCATTTAGTGCTTATGGTAGTTGGATCTATTGACCCTCGCACTCTGTACTGCCTCAGTTTTTGCTTTATCTGAAAGGTGGAAGAAAAAATTGGTCTGGTTCCAAGCACAGTTCCGATTGACTAACATTTTCATATGGTTTTTTCAGGTTCGGTTCACTCATGTCCAAGGTCGGCTACACGAACAAATCCAACTACTAGACTAGGACTACTAGTCTAGTACTATCGTAGACTACTGCAGTACAGCAGTAGAGTACGTAGTAGCTACAATAGGGTCTACTAGTAGCAGTAGCTGCTGCTCTACTACTACAACATCATCTGATCTACTCTACTCAGTAGACATTATCGCTAACCCTAGTGAATCGGTAACGCTTTTTCCAAAGATCTGATCGGTTATCGCGGCTAATTACTAGTAGTGCTTTTTTTTTTCCTAGCAAGTTACCCGCGGTAACCGATCTTTTGAAAAGCGTAACCGATTCACTAGGGTTACGACTAATATTTTTGTCAGCGCGAGGGAACGCTACCGCGTTCTCTCGACTATGCCAGCTCTCTAGGGCTACGTTCGGCTAGGTAGGGTGGTTTGGAGAAACTCGGCAATTTACTAGGGCCGACCTTTTCTCCGTTCCGAG
>Ga0100380_10005779_pt1 | contig 12714 bp, 11 predicted proteins | sample CryGeymeta201504_FD_80417 | JGI IMG/M metagenome (GOLD analysis project Ga0100380, IMG submission 80417) | Groundwater microbial communities from Crystal Geyser aquifers in Utah, USA - Crystal Geyser metaG 2015-04 | ecosystem: Environmental > Aquatic > Deep subsurface > Groundwater | place... | reverse complement strand
CATTTGCCTTGTCAAATCGCCATCGAATAAAAGCTTCTCATTATTTTTACATAAGGAAATCGACAACCATGACCCTACGATACAGACTTACTCTCGATGAGTCCAACAGTTGTAAATACTTCTACACTACTGCTAACTGGTAAAACTTGGAAGGTCACTACAGCACCATCTATCTAGAAAGAACGACCGAAGAAATGAAAAACTCATGTCAAGACTGGAAGAAAAGGTAGGGTACCTTAGCTTTGAAACCAGAGGACAAGGCTTGGATATATCAAGTGCAAATATGGTTTGAAGGAGACTGGTCAACGATCCCTGAAAAAAAGGAATTCAGCGGGAAAATTGTCAGGGCCATATCCCTGAATGGAAAGAAAGAAGATGTAATGGTCAAAGGAGAAAAAGTAATTTGGGAATTGGAAAAAAAGCTCGAAATCAGAGAATCAACCCAGAGAGAGAAATAGTTGGCAAGAAAGTATGGCCTGTGATTCATATAATAATCATTGACTTTCTATCTCGCTATCAACCTTTCACCTCTGCCACATTCATTGTTATTTTGCTCTTTTTGCCCCAGTCATGCCATTGCTTATTATTTTTTATCATGAACAATATATCTCCAGTAAAAACATTTGACATTGACAAAAAAGTGACTTTTTGATGACTCGAACATGTTGTATGCACTTGTTATGCCATTTATGATTCTTCTTTTCTCTAATCTTAGACAAATTCAATAAAAAATGAAGAACTCTCTCATCACAATTTTGCTGTCATGTATGGTTTCAATATCTTGACGTTGCGAGGTCCAACTGCTCATTGGCTTATTTCTCTTATCCCATTTCTTTTGCTTTCACTGTTTATATGGAGATTCAAATCTTGACAATTGCGATATCTTTCCAATAGCACAAACTTTCCTTTCTTTTTGTTTCTTCATAAAAATCATCCAAAATCTTGCCTGGTTTTTTGCGGGTCTACTCAGCTACTTCGCTATCACATGTTTCATTATGTCTATAAATTCAGGCCTGCTCTTGAAAGTGACAAGAACATCCACAGATCTTTGCTATTTCGGCTTGTTTGGCTGCTTTTATTTGACCGATGCTATCAGTTCCCTTTTATTTTTCATTGACGATGAATAAAAACATAGAAATATAGGATGATAGATGGTTGAAGCTGAAAGATCATTTTTTAGCTACATACTCGGGCTTGAGAATTCTGACTTCTGGAGGTTCTGCCACCCATTCTCCCATTTATTCAGCATATTTCTGTACAATTAGGCTTTCTCTATGGGCCTGGAATGCTTCCATACTGGTGTAAGATTCAAGCCAGACAAAAGTGCCTGGCTCTTTGGAATCCTGATAGCCGTCATATCGTAAATTTCCAGGTTCCTTTCTTACTTATTCAATCAACTTTTCAGCAACAGGCCTAACCTTATCGATGCCTTCCGGCTTCATTTTAAGAACCACAAGTATATCGACGTGATCGGAATGCGAGCAGTGTTTAGGATCGGTGGGTTTATTGCACATTCAGTCGGATGAGAAGAGTGAGGGCAGTGGGGATCTTTTCCGTCCATTCAAGATATTTTCAATGATAGTAATGGGATTAATATGATGAGGTTGTAGCGCATATCATTTCTTTGCAACATTCTCAGCCTTCAAAATTCTGATTTCAGGAGGGCTACTCACAAACTCTTGCAAACTTGCCCCTAATTGCTTAAAGTGATCGCTTCCCATATGAGCCTGAACAGCCTGCATATTGGAGTAGGCTTCAAGACCAACGAAAGTTCCAGGTTCTTTGGCATCTTGATACCAATCATATTTCAGATTTCCCGCTTCCTTTCTAGTCGCTTCGATCAACTTTTCCAGAACAGGTCTGAACTTATCAATCATGTCAAGCTTGATTTTGATGACAGCAACAATGTCGACTTGTTAGGGATGCTCGCAGTGCTTGGTGTCAGCTGCCTCGTTCCAGTCCTTAGGGTTGGAAGGTTGTGCACAGTGAGGGTCCATAGATAAAGTTTCTGATGATATTATAAGCGAATGAATTCGAGTCGCCTATTTATGCTTCTTTTGGCCTTGCAACTCTTCACAAACTTTCTACAACCTGTTCATTAATTATGATTATATTAATAAAGAACTCTCTACTTTACAGTCCAAAATGAGTGGGAGGGTTTTAGAAATGTTGGCGTTAAATCAATATATATTTGACTTAGAGTTTTGACTTTGAATAATTGATATATATGTCAGACATCTCCGACGAAGAAGCACTCAACCTTTTTGAGGAACTCGATAAACAGAACGACGTAAAGCAAGACGAAGACAGAGAGGAGCCTGAATAGAGAAGTCGCAAGAGATTGAAGAAGCACAAGAAGGACAAGAAGAAAAAGAAAAAGAGGCATATCGAGGAGTAGTAGCTATAAGAAGAAGACTACGACGATGAGATGGACTATGACGACGGAGTGCGGGGCTTGATCGAATAATAAGCTTCTGAAGATTCATAGGAAGAGTCATAAATAAATTCGAGCGCATAATTCGAAGAGGAGGAGCAGAGAAGTAATCTCATTTTCATATAGGACAAATCCAGCAAATTTACAAAGTTGGCGAGAAGAGATAAACTGAACGTTTTTTTGACAGAATCCGAGGAAAAGATGCCGATCAGATCAATAGACTCTATCAGCAGAAGGTGCACAAAAGGCGAGAAAATGAAGCTATGTTGCCATCTGCTCGAGATTTCCAGATGTACTGGGTGAGTTGCAAGCAGGGAAAAGAGGAAGAGCTTGTAATGTCGATATTGAACAAAACAGCTTTTTATGAGCACTCTCACAATGAAAAGTATAAAATGCAGATTGGCACTGCTATGGCTCTCAAGAAAAAATATCCTGGCAAAATATTTATAGAAGCTCTCAATGAAAAAGCAGTCAAGGATTCCCTCCAAGGGTTCATCGACTGCAATGTGGCAAGAGTCAATGCCATGGATACATAATTCTACTCCAGCCTATTCGAGGTGAAGGAAAACAAAGAAGTGCAGTTCAAGTAAGGCAATTTTGTCAGAATCACCAAAGGAGTCTACGAGGGCGATTTGGGCAAGATCGTCAAAGCAAAGAAGAGCAATGCCGACGTGATGATTGTCCCCAGAATCAACATTCAGGACATTTTATCGAAGATGAGAGAGGAGTCAGCCAAAAACGTTTCAGAAAGGTAGGAGATATAAAATAAAGACTAAATTTTGAAAAGATACACTAATCACAGAATGTACTATCCTTCTAATTTGCGACCTCCCAAAAAACCACTATCTCTGGATGTTTTCAAAGAATTTGCAGATCTGCCATCCAACAAAAGATTCAACATTACACCAAGTGGTCTCATCATCATGAACTTTAGATATGATGAAATAGCTAAACCTCAAGGCACCATGTTGCCCATTGAACTTCAGTTTTTCACCAAAACAGGAAACGTGACTGAGGAAATTTTAGAAGAGGAAGACCGAAAGAACTTCAAAATGACAATAAAGTTAGAAAAAGGTGAGGAAGCAGAAGTGGTGGCTGGTGAATTGACAGGGTGTTATGGCTTAGTTATTGAAGTCAAGGAAAACACAGCTGTCATCAAATGCAGAAACAAAGAGATGGCAGGTAAAACTATTGAAGAGCCGATCGATCATATTTGCAAACGGTTCAAGTAATCTCAAAGAGTGAGGGTTGTGTCAGGAACATAGAAAGGCAAAACAGGTATAATCCTCAAAGTAGAAGGTCCTTACGCGGAAATATGGACAGAAAACTAGAACTCTATCAAGATCAACAAGAACAATCTTGAAGTCTATCTTGGTCAAGCAGTCATAGTTGAAAATTTGCTCGGTCTGAAGAAGGATGACCTGATCAAGACCACCAAAGGAAACGTTGGTATCGTCATAGCAACGAACAAAGACAACATCAAAATGCTCGATGTCACTAATGTAATTTCCATCGTCAACAACCTCGACTATGAGTCCAAGATGAACACCAAGAACCTCGTGGCTAAAAATAGATTTGGAGACGAAATCAAGAATCAGACAATAGTCCGAATTAGAGGTGGAAACCATGAAGTAACTATATTTTTATTCAGGGCGTAAGATGTGAGGTCAAACATATATACAGAGATTATCTGTTCTTGTTCAATCCTTAATTTGATAAGACCTGTGGAGTTACTGTGTAAAAAGCTGATAATTGCACAGTTGTCGCCAAAAATTTATAAAAAATGGGGAGAGGGTATGTCAAACCTGGAGCAAAGCCAGCATTCGGAGGTGATGATTAAGATCTAAAGGTCGGAAAATCAATTACGATTGGAAGTGGACCTCTCAAAGGATATAGAGGTGTGATCAAGAGTATCAACAAGGACCGAATCTAAGTAAGAATTCCTCAAAAAAACTGTACCGAATGGATTCAAAGAGACAAGATCACCCAACCTGGCAGTGGTTTGGACTACGGTAAAACTCCACATAGAGGAGTATCGATGACAGCAATGTACGCCCAATCGCCAATGAACTATTGATCTTTGTTAACGTTGAATAATGATGATTGTAGAACTGAATCATTGCTTTTGTTTCTGAAGGCCGTAGGTCAAAAAATTACCGTAGTAGTCCAACAACCTCATCTCCTTTCTAGCTAAGATCTGCAATTTGGCCAAATAGTCAAGAGATCGAGTTTATTTGTAGTTGATGATGTCACGATGAACGGCTATTGCCGAGAGGGGGAGACACATGCCCAGGAAGGCTTCATTTCTTTCATATTGAGAAATATTTGTTTCGAGGTCTTTTTGTTGAGTTTCCTTGTTACCTGAGGTGAAGATGGATTTGAAGGTTGTTCGGCCTGCTTTCAGTTTTTCGAGTTCTTCTTTGCTGTCTCTGCGGACAGTCTAAAAGTTATTCTTTCTGTTCTCGAAATGCTTCCTTGATTCGATAGCTTCTAGGAGAGCTCGAGCTTATCTGATATCATAGTCCATCAGTTCAACGTAGTCTTCGAGTGGGTTGTCCTGGCAGAAAAAGAGATACTATTCAAGTCCAGCTTGACAAAGCTCGTTATTGCTGATGAATTCGCTGTTTCCACTTTAATCATGATGCCTGATAAACTATCTCTCGAATCGAGGTAGAACTTCTTTGAAAACGTTGCCTATATTTCAACTAAAATACTGTAGTCTCTCACAAACTGATTCTTGGCTTAACAAACTCCAAGGGTCTGCTCTTTGACGGTTGTTAATGTTTTTTATATGCTCTTCAAAATGTCAGCTTATTTCTAGAGTTCGATCAGCACCTTTGGCATATCGGCTTCTTCGACATACTTACGATACTCGACGTCATAAACGTTGGCTATAAGAGCATATTCGTGAGAAGATATATGTCGGACTGCCTGAGTGAGGGATTTGTTACTCTTTGGAAGTCAGGGTCGCCTCTGATAAAAGTTTGGAAGACATCTGAGTCGAACAAGAAAGGTTTTTATGCTATTTTTTGACAGAAGTAGTGCAAAAATCGTCTCCTATGCTCGACGAATCTTTCTTCAGTGGTGGCCTGACTAATAAAAGTCTTACTGCTCTTTTGGTGGGAATGGGAGGAATGTACATGCCATTGAACCTCTCCACAAGCTTGCTTCTAAGCAGATAGAACTATCTATATCTCCTTCTGATATTGAACTATCCATGAGGGTCGACTCCACTGACTTCGAAAGTGACATAAGGTGGGATGTTTTAGTTTCTAGGTTGTTGGAGGACAGGTTAGATGACTTTAATGACAGCGTAGGGTCCTTTTTGTTCGTGCTATTATTACATTCAAAGATATTATTCGATGACATAGCAATATTCATCTGGATTCACCCACTCAATCAATGTAGTGGATGAATACTACACAACGATACTGTGTTGTTTATTGATTCATTAAGCATATCAGATTATATACTTTTTATCAAGTACGTCACTACGACTCATACTATTTGTCATAAGACCTTGTTGATAAATAGAAGTAGGATTATTCTCGGATTAATAATATATCATCAGGAAAAAAACAATGGACGGAAAGGCTAGTATCACCACCGAACATGAAGGAAATGGATTTTATATTGCTCAGTTCAAAACACCTGAACTGGCTATCTTTACATACTATTTGGAATCAAACAAATAGGCTATCATCATCGACCCTACCTATGACACACAGATCTTCAGAGATCTTATCAACAAAAGAAACTCTAATTTAAGATTAACTCTGTTGACACACTACCATGCTGATTTCCTAGCTGGTCACACACAGTTTGAGGCTCCCATCGCCATGGGCCCAAAATCCAAGAAGGAAGCTAATAAATTCGAAATCAAGGAACATGAGTAAGGATCAACCATTAACATTGGTGAGGTCAAGATTGAAGTCATCCATACACCTGGACATACCAACGAAAGTTCATGCTACTTGCTCCATGACAAAGATGGCAAGCCAGCTTGCTTGTTCACTGGAGATACCCTTTTCCTTGGGGACATCGGAAGACCTGATTTGGCTGTTGATCCCAATGCAAAAGTTGAGGACCAAGCTGCAATCATGTTTGACTCGCTCCAAAAATTGAAGAAATTGGATAAGGAGCTTAGATTTTATCCAGCTCACGGAGGAGGATCAGCATGTGGAGGCTCAATCGGTGGAGGAAATTATTGTACCATAGGCACTCAGCTCGAAAAGAATAAATTCTTCAAACTGACCGACAAGTAAGAATTTGTCAAATCTTTGGTAGCATCTGTCTCAGAAGCTCCTAAATATTTCAAGTTTGATGCCACAATGAATCAATCTGCTCTGAGCCCTTACACTGAAAAACTTGCTCAAGTCAACCGGCCTCTGTCAGTTGAGGAATTCCAAAATCTCTCAGAGACTTTACCTGTCATTGACAGCAGGATCAATCCTGAAGCGATCATCAAGGGAAAAAATGTATACTGGCTTACTGCTAAGGCTACCCTTGTTAACTGGGCAGCAAACTTAGTGGTTCCTTCCCCTGAGTCACAATTTTTGATTTTCACTGAGCCAGGAAAGTGGGAAGAGACTGCTGAAAGGCTCATCAGAATCGGATACTTCAACATCAAGGGTTACAATAATTTCGACATCAAGGACTGGAAAGGTGAAACCTGGAAACCTAAGATCGTTCACTATGACGGTTTGAAGCAGATCCCTGATGCAACTATTTTAGATGTTCGAAAAAAGAACGAATGGAAAGAAACTGGAATAGTTGAGGGTGCGGTGACTATTCCTCTCCAGACATTAGAAGAAAGAGTTGGATAAGTCAAAGACAAAAAGAATCTTGTTATTCACTGCCGAACAGGAATGAGAGCTAGAGTTGCCCATTCCATCCTTGCCAAGCACGGCATTGAATCCACAGTTCTGGCTGAAAGTACTTATTTTATTATGTAGCTGTGACTGAATTCAAGGAAAAGGGAGGTCTCAACATGGTTGACTACAAGGAATGATCTGTTGACATAATGTAAAGGATATTTATTACTATTGCCATATTTTGTCGATATGATCATCAGGGGTAGAGAGGAATTTCAGTGGAAGGAGCCTCATAGGTTCTGTCATAGGCGGGGTAGTGAACTTCAGTGTTGGTCTTGATGCCCTTAGCGAGTCTTCTTCTCTTGACTCTCTATTTGGCTTCATCGATTTCCTTCTGGGTGATGTCAGCATATCTGTCATCGGCCCACATGGAGGCAGGTCTTAGCTTGGATCTTTCTCCATCTTCCCAGGTCTTATTGGGAACATCAGCAATAGTTCTTCCCTGGTTATAGTCGGGAACTCTCATAGCTTCTCTGTATTTTTGGTTGGCTTGAGCTTCGACCTTTTGTTTGAGGAGATTGTTTTCTCTCATCTTGTCAAGAGCCCAAGGAGGACAGATGGCCAAGATATCGTTGCCTTCACCTTCGCATTTTTGCTTGTTGTCGTCGTTGGCGATGAGGCAGGTTTGGTAGGTCTCCACAGTTCTGGTGCAGTGCCTGGGGAAGTATTGGACTGTGAATTGAGGCATAGGGGAGATCAGCTGAGCATTTTCAGGTCTGGTGTACCTGGGATTTTTAAAGGGATCGTAGTGGCTGGAGTAGAGATGGAGATCTCTGACGACTCTGCTGGGATAGGGCTGAATGAAAGAGCGGCTACGTCAAGGGAGAACCATCTTTCGCCATATTTAGCACCTTGGGCAACGCTGTTGGTAGTTGGGACTTGTTGAAGGGCGAAAGGGTTAATGGGAGCAATAGCTCTTTTGAAAGCGTCTGGATAGATGGAATGATACTGAGGTAGGGGGTGATACCGCCGAGTTTGTAGTTAATGTAGGGATGAACGGTTCCGTAGAGTTCGGCGCGGGGATCTTCTCTGTAGACGGCAGGAGTGGGTCCTCTTGGTTCTTCTGACATTGATAATAAATATAGAGCCTCAACTCACAAACCAACACCTGCCTGTTATATCCAACATATCAATATATCTCACAAAATCTTTCTTCCTCACTAACCGATTCCCACTCCTTGATCTCACTGAATACATCTCATTTCTTACTCTGATGATCCTGTCGATTCCATCGATTTATAAACTTAACAATAATGAATCATAACAATTATGACTATTTGTTCAAATACATCGTGGTGGGAGATGCCAGTACATAGCAGATCTATTCAGGTGTAGGAAAATCTTGTATCATCCTCAGATATACTCAGTAGCTCTTCAAAAATGATCATGAGCCTACCTTGGGGGTTGAGTTCGCATCGAAAATAGTCAACATGGATGATCTCACCATCAAGACGCAAATCTGGGATACTGTAGCTTTGTGCTCATTCAGGCTGGACAGGAGTCATTTAAGGCTATTACCAGGTCATACTACAAGGGATCCATAGCTGTTTTTCTTATCTTTGACATCACGAACAAAAACAGCTTCGATAGTTTGCACAAGTGGCTATTCGAAATCAAAAATCATTCACATGATCGTATCGAAATTGTCCTCCTCGGCAATAAAATAGATATCAAATCGAAGTAGAATTTAAATTATTTAGGAGGCAGGTCACTTTCGAATAGGCGTAGACCTTTGCCAAAAATAACGGATTCAAGTATTTTGAGGTATCAGCCTTGACAGGTGAGCGTGTTTTTGACGTCTTTGAAATCGTCACCAAAAGTATTTTAAATAAGGTACTCAACAAAGAGCTCAACACAGACGGATAAACAGTACCAATGTTGTGATGCAGTCATTAGGGGTACGTAAGGGCAAGAAGCAGAAGAAAGAGATAATTACTCGAGTCAGCAGCGGGTTCAACTAGACAAGAGAAAAGAAAAGTGGGTGTTGCTGAGGGTTTGATATTTTAGGTGATTTACTATGATTGGCAGTGATTCATTCTATAATTTTAGAGCGATAAATATAATAAAGATAAAACTAAATGGAGATCTAGACGTACGACCTGACGAACTTGTAAAAACAATTTCAGGAGTTACACAAGGACAAAAAGAAATCAACCTTCAAGGCCCTATAATTCATCCTTGAGCTCAACAAAAGGATAAGAATAGATGAAATACTGATCAGAGAGGGCTACGAAAGTTATCCTCATAAGGCCTAACTTGAAAAAAACGACAAAAACAGAGTGTTCAATCAGTACAACAATTTTTTCCAATATATGGTGGAAAATCTAGACACAATTGAATAAAATTATCTGAAAGAGTCCAATGAAAATTAACAAATCTAGAAAGCCAACAAAGAAAACCCAAGTTAGTACAATTTTCTTCTCAACAAAAACAGCATATCCAAATTCATCAGAGATGATGCAGTACATTTCCAAAACACTGTCGAAAAATATTTGTAAGTAGTCGGTGAGGATGATGAGCAAGGAGTCAAAACTAAGAACATGCATCTTCTTTTCATCGATTTGTTCAAAAATCCATATACTAATGTCGTCAAAGATCAAGGGCCTTTTCTCTAAATTTCAGAATAGGAAATGGCCATCTACATTGGCAATGTTCTAATAAATTATGCCAAGGAAGTCAAATAAATATCCACTGAGGAGGCTCAGAACTAATTTTCAATTAACTAGTAATAAATTCTTGATTTTTTGACCTTTTGGCTTAAACAAGAGGCCAGCAATTCTCTCTTTGTGCTTTATACCAGAACAAAGCAAAGGTTAAACAATGAGTCGAATATTCTAATGGATAAAAATTATGCTGGACTGAAGATACATCCTTCTCGAATGACCAAGGATCAGATCAATTAGATCAAAAAATAACAATAAGCCAAAATATAACTGTAAAATAGCAAACCAGAAGAAGATATAAGAGTTACTGATCGCCGGAATAATAGAAGCGGTCTTTCTCAATTTCGATCAAAAATGTATGAACCGTATGAAGAGGAACAGAAAACACCTTCCAAAGGAGATGCAGGTAAAGAGGAGCAACTTCGGAAATAGATGAAGCAACTTTTTAAATTTGGCTGCAAGAGACGTTATAAACTAAACAAAAATAGTACATTTGATGACCTTCAGTTCGAACTCACCAACATGAACTTAGAAAAATTCATGTACTTCTGTCAATTCTTCTAAATCCAAAAGAACATCTCCAAAGACCTTATCATCGAAGATTTCAAATCATTTGCCCTAAATTTTCGAACTATCGACCTTCCTAGGTTCTAACAAATCATTATGAAGTTAGTGAAGACTGATCCTCGACTGCTTGATAACTTTCTGAATAAAAGCAAATTTGAGACAAAAACCAAAAAGAATGAGATCAACTCATCCAAGAAGAACCTTGCAAAGCCCTCAACATATAAATTTAAGCTCAGGCCCATCAATGGAAAAGATGTTTCTTCAATCGAGAAAGAGCTCACTTATCGGAAACTGTAAAAACAAATATAGATGGAAGAGAAAAACCATAGAGCTCTTGCCAAGAGATAAAGACTGGATAAAATGAAAGATAACATAAGGAGTATCTCCAATCTTGGAGGTTCAAGATTTGAGGCCAGCCGTGTGTAGAGAACTATTGAGCCTTCATTTAATCCATAGAAATTTATAGGTATTGAAAAAGATAACGATGACTTGTGGGACGCTTACGAGGCAAAGATATGGAAAAAAGAGCCACAATCAACTAATAAGACTCTGGAAGGAATTCTATCAAAAAGGATCAAGAAGGGGACATCAATCATCAACAAAATCAACTCATAAAGATCTTTGCTTTATGAATGATCAAGTGGTTTATTATAAAGGCCTTTTATGTAAACGACCTTAACAAAAAGCTAGAGTAGGTTTATATCCAATAGAATATTATTTTTGGGAGGTGGTGAGGATATATGGTATTTGCAGTCACTTAAATCTCGGTATAGGCGTATTTTAAATTCTATAATATTAATATCTTGGAAAGGGAAAAATCTGGTGGACCAGAAATAGTGCTCAGGAGACTGAAAATGATGTTTATCAAACTCAATCATTCTTAAGATTGATATTGCATGCTGCGTAAGTGGTTGCCGCAGTCTTGCTGTGACATGGATTTCAAAAGAATCATTTCAACTATCCACCAACACAAGCAATGAAATTCTCTGCTTTCTTAACTCTATCTCCTTGGTGTATCGGGGCGTGCTGGACCCCTCATCCTCTGTTTGAAGGTAAGTGTGATGTTTGTGATGATTTGAATTGGCAGATGAGGTACAATAAACGTCATACCTTATCTCGAATTTGAAAATGTGATGCTTAAATTAATTCCCTTTGATATAGCTTATAATTAATTCGAAGTTCTTCAACAACCAGCCTCTGTACAATGGAATCAAGCCCAGCTATCATGTCAAATACAAACAACGAATAAAATCTTGAGTTTATGCTACAGGAAAATCCCTTTTCTCTCGAAAATGATGACTTTCAGACTGAGCACCCTAACAGAATCCCTCTTGACTTAGAGAAGGAGGCCTACAACCTCCACCTTGACGATATCTTTGCCTTCAAATTCCCGCCAAATATTTCTACAATTTCACTCTCGACTCAATCCAACAAGAGCTACGAGGGCCTGGACATCTCATAGGAGTTTTTCTCAGGAGACTACTCTAGGAACCCACTCTATCTGGAACCTTTGAGCTATGGCTATGGAGATTGCTCTGAGTCAAAATAAATCAGCTAGAGGTCACAACCTGCCGAATAAAAAAAATTCATTCCATAAATTCCGGCAGATAAACTACTACCTGAAAAGGAGACAGAGGAGACTGAGAATGCTCATGACTAGACAAAGAACATTCCTAAGAACTACATCAAGGCTATCTTCACTTTTATTCTGGAAAATTCAAGCTACATTGAAAAATTGTTCAGCAAAGCCAACTTGAATGAAGGTAACTGCAGTGTCTCTCGCTTCATTGAATACATCAAAACTGAGAAAAAAACCAAGAGGTACACCATTTAACGATTAAAAAGTCTCTGGTTGGACCCATAAAACGGTAAGGCCATGAGGATCATCTCTTTCGAGTTTCTCAGGAAGAGGTCTTTGAGCTACATAATGGGCTCTAAAATTGAGAAGAAGGTGCCTCACATAAAGCATCGCTTCAAATTTTTGAAGGCGGTTGGTAATCCATCTGATTTTACCAATATCAAGTGAGACCATAAAGACCGAAGACGAGAGATGATTAAGAATAAAACTATATTAGTTTTTTTTGATATAGCTGTAGAAAATGTCTATAGCCGTATATTCTGATGTTCATATCATTCTAACTTAATAATCTCTTCTTCTATTACTGCTCTCTCGCTT
>Ga0100380_10005778_pt1 | contig 12714 bp, 14 predicted proteins | sample CryGeymeta201504_FD_80417 | JGI IMG/M metagenome (GOLD analysis project Ga0100380, IMG submission 80417) | Groundwater microbial communities from Crystal Geyser aquifers in Utah, USA - Crystal Geyser metaG 2015-04 | ecosystem: Environmental > Aquatic > Deep subsurface > Groundwater | place... | reverse complement strand
GAAATTTATCATAATTAAAAACACTAGGATTTTCAGACTCTAAATTATTTAATTCATTTTGATTTTTAGTATTTAAACCTAAAAACCAACCAAAAAGAAAATTTAAAACAAAAAACAAAAGTATTAAATATATTTTTAAATAATTCTTTGTTTTTATATTCAAAGTTCATTATAATATATTTTGGATGTAATAAGAATGAATCAATTTCTAAACTTTTAAATAGTAGTTTGAGTCCTTTTAAATGTTCGTTGAGATCTAAATAAATTTTTCCAAGGTATAGATATGCTGTTTCGTATTCTGGGTCAATTTCAAGTGATTTATTTAAAATGTTAATTGCTTCGTGATAATTACCCATTTTTGCTAAGTCAAAAGCATAATTCTTGAATATGTACTTATTTAAATCTAATTTATTCTTATTATTTTTATAACTTTGTTCTGTTTCAATTAGTAATTTTCTATTAACTAGACTATTGCAAAACCAGCAATTAACTTCTTTTAATAAACATTCACTTATACAATGTTTTGGATAATCTAATAAATTACTTTCATTTCCGCAATCACAAACAATCATAATACCTTCTTGAATTTGCTTTGTAGCTCTATTACAATTTTTTATTTCAAATTTAGAACAATTGTTAGGACATTTACTATTAATTTTTAACCAGTCTGTAATACATTCACTACAAAATGAAGCCTCGCAACCTGAGCACATAAGAGGATCAACAGGTAAACTTTTATCAATAACACAAATAAGTTGACTTTTAAAATGATCGTAAAAATCTCTGTCTTTAACTTGCTTTTCTTCTATAAAAATCTTTTTAAATTTATGTAATTTCATTTACGTTCTAATCTAAAAAAATAAAGCATTAATTATTAAGAAAGTAATAAATAATTAACTTTTATTTAACATTATTAAAGTATATTATATAAACAAAATTATAATATAAAAATAAATATATATATTTTAATTATTATAAAATTTTATAATAAAAGAAATAAAGAATATATGAATATTATATGACTATTTAAGACAAAAACTTGAGCATCATCTCTTTAAATTCTTTTAATGATATTTCTTTATCTCCATTATCATCAACCTCATTTATAATTTGGTCTAGTAACTTAGCATCTCCTCCTAAGGCTCCTCCGAGTACATCCTTTATCTCTTTTGCTGAAATGCTTCCACTACCGTCTTTATCAAACATTTTAAAAGTAGCTTCTAATTTCTCTTTGTTTAGTAACTTTTGTCTATTTGAGCAAGCAATTAAAAATTCGTTATAATCAATACTTCCACTTCTGTCTAAATCAGCCTCTTTCATAATTCTATCAACTTCCTTAGTTGCTTCAACTTCTCCCAATATACTTTTATAACCTTCAAAAATTTCTTCTCTGCTTAGTACTCCGTCTCCGTTCTTATCGAAAGAACTAAATATTTCATGCATTTCGTTTTTATCTTCTTTACTCATTAAGTGATTTACTATATAAGTCAAACTTGCTTGTTGGAGTTTTCTTTCAGCGTGGAATTTTTTCATGTTTGTTAATGCTCTTTTGGTTAAGTTAGTATCTAACGCTTTATTATTACGTTGTGTTAGCCAATTGTGGGCTAGGCATTGTTGAGCTGAGTATCTCTTTTTAGGGTCGAATTCAAGCATACATTTAATTAGGTCTTTACAGTCTGATGATAAAGCGCTCCATTCTTCTTCAGGGAAACTAAACTTGCCACTTTTTATTTTGGCTAGAATCTCATTATCAGTTTCTCCATTAAAAGGTGGATAACCACAGAGTAAAATATACATGATAACTCCACAGGACCATACATCACATTTCTCATCATATTTTTCAAAGAGTACTTCAGGGGCAATGTAATATGGAGTTCCTGAAATTTTATTCATTTTTTTGTTTTTATCCTTATCGAAAAACCTAGCCGTTCCCCAATCGATTATCTTAATAATATTGTTTTTCTTAGTATCTAAAAGAATATTTTCAGGTTTAAGATCTCTGTGGACTATATTGTTAAGATGAATATAGTTAATAGCGGATATAAGTTGCTTAACAACACTAGCAGCTTCGTCTTCTTTAAAGCTTCCTTTTTCAACAACCTTGTCGAAGAGTTCTCCACCTTCACAAAATTCCGTAATGATATAGAAGTTTTTTTTGTCTTCGTAAAATTCAAATATTTGCATAATATTGGGATGAATGAGTTTTTTCAATATATCTACTTCTAAATACATTCTAGACGAATCTTGTTTAGGGTTTTTCTTAATAATTTTTAAAGCTCTTGTGTTACCGGTATCTTTATGAGTTACTTTTCTTACTGTTGCAAAAGCGCCAGAACCCATAATTTCTCCTATAGTATAATCAGCTTCAATTTGACCTTTTTTATATTGTATAAATGTTCCTTTATTAACATTCATTTGAGTTTCTTTAGAGTCCATCTTTGAGTCTTTCTTGTCCTTTGTTTTATCCATTTTAGTTATAATAATTTAATAAATATTATTTTTTATATACTAAAACAATTTATAATTGCATGTTTATATAAATTATAATTTTATATTATTTAATTATAAGTACTATTGTAATTATTCTAATTTATTATATACTACTTATTAGTTAGAAGTTAATACCAAATATAAATCTGTAATAATTTTGGTTAAAATCCTTATTATTCTATATACTCTTCAACCTAATTTTCCTTGTAAGGAATAATTTATCCTAACATAAAAATTATCCATCATTTTCTTCTTTTGAGAAAATTTATCTAGTTCATCAGATGTTAAATATATATCTAAATCATCGATATTGAATAGTTTCTTTTTTTCATTTAATAAGACTTCATTAACGACTGACACTACAGAATTTAGATCTTTATCGTGATTTAATCTATCAATAATTTCACTTAAACTTTTCATATCTGTCTTTTTCTCTTCTATACTATCTTCTGATTTTTTATCTGTTTGTAAACTTAATAACTTTTTGCTTGTTTCAGTAAGTTTATTAGTCTTTTTAATTTTTATTTCTGTTGGCTGCTTTACAAATTTGGAGCCTAGCTTTTCAAAAGAACTTTTGCCAGTATCATTATCAAACGAGTTGTTTTTATTAGTAATTACTGGTACATCTGGAATTGTCTGTTTCGTGTTAATATGTTCTTCTGTTGTAGTTTTGCTCGATGTTAATGCTAAATTATTAGCAACGAAAAGGTCGTTATGTTTGGTTTCTTCATCGTTTTTGAGCTTATCTAATGAATTATTTATTATATAAGTTATATATTTATATTACCATCTGACATATCAAGTAATTCACTTTGAAGAAGACTTTTTCTTAAGTCTGTTTGAGTATTAAGTCCTTCATCAAGAACTTCCTTTATTATAGAGTCTAATAAATATTAATATTATAAGTCATATTTACTTTTTTTCTTTTTATCATCTACTTCGTCTGATTTTACTGTCATTTCCAAATCAAATGTTGTTTTAACTTTTTTGATAGAGTTTTTATCTTTATGACTAGTTACTAAAGAAGAGTGTTCTACATGGTCATGCTCTGATGATTTAGTTTTATTTATTTCTTCGAGATTGTCATCACTACAACCTTTGCATTCTTCAATTGCCATTTTTTTCTTTTTACTCTCAATGTCTTTTGTACTAATATAGAAGTAGTTATTGTCAACTTGTTTTGATTGATCAACGTGTGTTTTGATTAAATCTAATGTGGAGTACCATTGATTAATCCAAAAGTAAAACTTGACGCCAGAACCTTTTACAGTGATTTTCATATCAGATTGAATGTCAATTTTATCTAATAAGATCTTTATAATTAATAATATAAAATACCAATTTATAATAATATGCAGTTCTATTATATTCATTTATTTTTTCTATTTTTTGAATCTTATTTGGATACTTCAATACTTTAGAAGTAAAATCATGTATAGTAATTGTAATTTCATTTGGAAAATCAAAAGGACCAATTTTAATATAATTAAATACAAATTTGTTAGGATAAATAAAATAGGAAGGATCCTTCATAAAGTTTTGGATAATGTTCTTAGTATTCATATCGATATAATGTTTTATCATCTTAGGTAACATATAGTAATATGGCTGTGAGAAGTTACTAACAAGAAAAGCTTCAAAATATTGAATATACTTAATTTGACTAGGAATAGTTACACCCTATAATAAATATTAATCATTAATTGATAATATCTACTTACCCTTCCATTAAATGTTCTTGTTATTGAGTAATGTCTCATTGCATCTTCTGAATTTTTACATAGTCCAGAAAATATTAGATAACAACATATCATTACTCCAGTTCTTCCTTTACCTGCTTTGCAATGAATGGCACATGAGCCTTGAGGGTATCTTAGTAAATATAATGTTATATCAACACAAAAATCTAGAATGAGCCTATAATAATTTATATATAATGTAATGATTAGAAAGCAATTACTTGATAGGACAAGGATTATGATCTTTACTAGGAAATAATCCTACTGTGACTCCATTAGTAAATAAGGTTTTAGGATAGATTTTGTCTTTTTCTAAACATAAATTGTAAACCTATTAAAATTACATAAATTATTATTATAAGTTTGTATTAGTTTGTAATAGTTTGTAATAGTTTGTAATATTACCTTCACTTGATTTTTATGATACATTGAGAAGTATCCTGCTATATCTGTTGCAGAGTTTCGATATATAGCTTCAAGACCGACTGATGGATAACCCATTGCAATTACTCTTTTTGTGATATAAGATAAATCTAAATCAAAATGTTCATTTTCAATCCTTCTTTTTTTCTTAGATACTAGCCTTTTTAAACACCAAGCATAGTTTATTTTTTTCTTCAATTTATCTTTATCCTTTTTACTTGTTGGGTGTGGCTCAAGTTCATCCCAAAATGTTGAATAATCAATTGGAGCTAATAAATGTTTATTTAAACTACTTACTTTTTTCACATGTTATTTCGTCGTAAAAATAAACCTTATTTTCTTCGCTATCTAACTTAATCGTTTCAACTTCATAATCAAAATCCATCTCAGATTGTTTTCTAAGATCACCATAAAGACCTCTGTCTAAAAATTTTTGTCTGTCTTCTACGTCCATTATATTATTACTTTTTATTAACTTTTTATTAAGTTAATGTTTAATTATGTTTTATTATTATGCTTTAATTAAATTTTAATTAAAATAAAATTATGAATAGATAACTTCCAAAATAAAATAATTATTGTAATATTAATAAATATTATGAATAATGATTAACTGATATTTATGATATGTAAAATTAAGTTATTTAAATCTATTAATATTTATTAGCCTAATCATAACACAACTCAACTCAGTTGTTCTTTGTTATATTGATTATATATGTAATTAGAAATAGTATATCTATAATAAAATATATAAATTAATTTTATATTACTTATATTATATTTTCAGTTTAATATTAATTTATATTAAACGGAGTCATTTTAATAAGTGGCAATAATTACTATATATTAATTAATATAAATTAAAAATTATAAATCTATATGGGTATATGCGGACTCTGTAGAACCGAAAATAATTTAGATAACATAGAAAACAAAGTTAATGATTATAAAACAGAATATAATACTAAAGAATACGAGAGAAAAGTATCACTAAAAGAAATTCTTTACGTAGAGCCTCAGTTACAAACTAATCTCGAGTCGGATCATCAATATTTACTTGGGACGATTCAAAGAACAAAATCAAAGGCAGTCACATTTTATGATGATAGCAACAACAGTATATAATTTTATTTAATATTTTAGATGATAATTTACAAATTCAAGAAACTAAAGAAGATATAAGTAAATTAAATCAAGGAGATAACACACAGTTGAATGTAATAAAAGAAGAAATAATTGAAAAAGGTAAAAAAATATTTTAATTTGTAGATTTTTGTCAAGAGCTTCTTAATGAATTTAATGAATGTAGAACGAATCCTAAATTATATTCTAAGAAGATATTAAAACATTTAGCTTTTGTTAAACTTAATAAGTCATCTGATAAACAACTTCCAGGAAGAAGTTACTATTATATAAATAAAGAAATAAATGGGCCAAAAATACTTCTAAATGAAGGATGGTCCAAAATAAGTGAATTTGCAGAATACTTAAAGAATATGACACCTATTTCTAAATTAGATTTTAATTCTAGTTTGTGTTTAAATATACCAGAAAAGAAATCAGACTGGACAAATAAGGAATTATATTCTAAGTTAATAGAAGATAAAAAGGACGAATTAAATATGAGCCTTATTAAGTATAACTTTCACTTTGATATTGGATATCTTGACGCTGAAACTAGTGCTGTATTGCAGCTAGTTGATGATAATATTGGCTTTAAGGGAAGTAGGAGGACTAATATCCTTAATCCTGAAGCAAGACAAATAGGAATATCTAATATGGTGATTGGGAAAAAAAATTGTACTTATGTATTATTAGCAAAGGATGAATTAAAGAATGTTAATGTATTGATATAGGAAAAGAATGATTTAATAAGAGAATGTTAAAATATTTAGTTTATTGTTTTAAATAATATATAATATATTATAATATAATATATAATTTATTAGATTAACTTCTATTTCTTTTAACTTAATAAACTTAACTTTATTTACATTATTATTTCTATTACTATTTCTCTTTTTATTAATAAAATATTAATTATAATTATTAAACATTAAATGCTAAAAATGTTCAAAGTTTTACTACTTGTTTACTTACAAACTTTAGTTTTTACTTTAGAAAACCAAACTACTCAATCAAATTTAAAATTCCTAGAAGTTAAAACAATCAATCCAAATTTAAAATTTGACATTAATCCAATATTAGAATTTACAAATGGACTCGTTGAGGGTATCGAAATTCTTAAAGAAATTCCTGACCTACAATTTTGTACTGACAACAATAAAAATATTTTAACAGACATTACAAAACTAATAAGCATTGTTAAAACAATTCCACAGGATATTCCAAAAGGCTCAATAGAGTTTTTCAACTGTTTATCAAGTATGTTTAATAATGTTTATCTTGTCTTTTCGGTTTGTAGAAAAATCCCTGATGAGTTTACAAATATGGTTCAAGATTTAAAAAATTATTTTTCTAATCCAAAAGCCTATATCCTTGAGTTTATTAAAAATTTTGCTTATAATTTCTTAAGTTTAGATGAATTGTATGTTAGAATGAAAGTGTATAATGAAGAAGCTATGTTTAGAAAACTTGGATTATCGTGCGGTAGATTGATTAAAGGGGCTTTATTACCAAATTTCTCAAAGAAGTGAATGCAATAATTTAGTTTTAGAAAAAATATAGGTTATTGTTAAGATTGAAAATGAAAAATAGTGATTAAATAATAAGATAAGATAATAAGTTTATAACAGATTATTTATTTACTTGTTTATTTTATTATGTTATTATGTAATTAGTAAATAAGTTTTTCATATTAAGACTTTTTTATTTTATTTTATAATAGTGAATTAACTATATAGTAATCTACACTAAACTAAGTACTTCATGAATAAATCAAGATTATATTAAAGATCAGATTTCTTAATTCATTCATTCACTTAAATTGAGGATCAGCCATTATTTTTTTCGGAGGAGTTTCTAATTTATCATTATAAGTTAAGTCAATGCCATCTACAAAGTTAAATAAGAAAAGTTATATAAACATAAATATAGTTAAATTAAGTTAAATTAAATACGAGGTGGAGTTTCTATAGAGTCTCTTCTGTCTTCATCTAACAAATCTTTATTTTCTCTCAAATTATTATTAACATTATTGTTATTGTTATTATTTTTCTTTTGATTTTGTTTTTCTGTAATATCATTCTTAGACACATTTTCTGATTCAGCATTGTTAATTGATTTATTTTTATTAACAGCATCATTTGCACTATTTCCATAATTTCCACTACTTAAATCTGAAGCTCTATCCGTACTCTTATCCACAAATGTTTCTTTTAAACTTTTCAAATGAACTACAATATAAATAATTAATATGAAGTTAGTTTTATTTACTTAACGCTTCTATTTTTTTGATTGTATACCGAAACAGAAGGACTAAGCCTGCTCCGATAATTCTTGCTACAACAGAAGTAACATTAAACGCAATGATTATATTATAAATGTGATTGCTATAATAACCAGCTTTTCTTGGCGGAAGAATAGTTCGCATGTCTTCGTAAGGGTAATATTTCAGCTCCGAAATTAATAAATAACAAAAGAAAAGTAATCCAATGACTATATAAACTAATGATATCATAAGCAGAAATGAAGTTCTTGACGTGGCAACTATTATTATTAGGAAGATAATAAATGTGCTGGTAATTGCAATCTAGTAGTCTATTATATAATATATACTTTAATTACATAAAGAATTAATATTGAGTGATCGTAACTTATAACTGAGTAAGCAAAATCTAATGTTTCAAAAGTTAGAAAAAATGCTAAGTCAACAGAAATTAATATAATAGCAATTGTTTGGTAAACTTTTCTTCTTTTAAGTAAGTCTTTAATTTGTTATTTATATTATAATTTTATATTGAATTTTACCTTCCATAGAAATCATAATTATATTAATATGTATTTATATTAAGATTATATATTTATATAGTTATAGTTAATGAGTATTAATTTATTTCATTATTAAAATTAATTAAAAATTTATTTTATACGTTGCAAAATAATTATAAGAATATTAATAAATATTTAGTAAATAAAACAGAAGGAATATAAATGATTAGTAAAAAGCAACAAAATAGTTTACTAAAAACAAATCGTAATTAATATTTCATATTAAATATCTCATATCTTATATCTTATAACTATAATTAAATAGCTCAATTTTCTCGATATGAGAAGAAAACCTTGATAAAAATAATGAAGAATAACAAAGGACTTAAAAAAGAAGATATAGGTAATATCAATATTATAATTTACTATATAACAAATATTTACTTTTACGTTTATATTAGCTACTGACTTGATTAAAAATTATGAAAAAGAAAATGGTCTACATGAATTTGGATTAAATTCTGTTAAAAAAAGAAGGTATTTTATTACTATAATACAATACACTTTTAATCAAATATTAATTTATATAATGATATAATGACTTATTTTTTTAAACAATAACTAATAACAAATATTACCTAACATTTAGAATATTCGAAACAAACTATAGAAAAAACATTAAGCTTTTCGATGATAACAAAATTAAAAATGACACATTCGATAAAATTTACAAAGTCGGAACTGAAAACAACAAAGAATTTCTACAACCAGAACAAATTTACGAAAGCTTAATCATTTATTACCGTTCTAAAAACTATAAAATTCCTGACTTAAGTATTAATAGTAATATATTCCAGGAAAATCCACTACTTTATTCTCAGCGTAATAAAATAAATGATTACTACTACCATAAGTTAAATAAAAATATGTTGAGTCATTCAGATTTTAAACATTTAAAACTAGCTGAAATATTAAACGAAGAAATTAACGGTAAATTCAATAAAATGGAAGAAGACTCAAATAAAAATGATATTAATGATACAGAAGAAATGTTAATTAATCAAATGTTAGAAAATCAATCACTTGATGATCTTAAAAATAGTATAGAGAGTTTGAAAAAAGGAAATAGAGAACTTAAAACAAATTTAATTCTTGAGAAGATAGCAAGTAGTTGTCTAACAAAAGATATTAAAATGAATCATCCAAATAGTTCTATTTATGGAAATATTAATAATAATTTTAGTTTTAGCAATAATAATATCAGTAATAATTTCAATAATACTGTCCAAAATTATATTTCGAACGATAAAAATCTAAGAAGAAACTCAATAAATAATAGTTGTAGAGACAATAGTTTAAATAAAAAGCTCTATAAGGCATCAAATAAATCATTTGTTCAAAAGAATAATAGTAATTCAAATACTTGTTTTAATAGAGGAGATAGCTTGATAAGTAAACCAGAAGAGGTAGTTGAAGATAAATATCTGAAGACAAATATGAATTCAAATTCAAACAAGACAAGGAAGCATAAAATAAGAAATATATCCTCGATAAGTAATTCGGTTCAATTAACTTTTTCTGAATCAAAAGATACAATAAATACTCTTAAATCTTCTGTACTTAAGAATATATCTAATATTCCTGTAAAATTTATAAATTTTGAAGAAAATGGAGAATATAGTGACGAAAATAAAAATATAAATACAAGTAATGAAAAAGCAAAGAAGATGCCAAAATTAAACAAAAATTGTATATTTTTATAATTTAACTTAATAGATATTAACAACAATCAAAGTAAATTAAGTGAGGAAAGTACTAACACAAACATAAGCTTTAATAAACAACTACCAAGTTTTTATAATAGTAACAACACTAATCCAAATAATAATTCTAACACAAATTTAAATACTACTTCTAGCAACTATATGAATACTTTGAATACAATGAATACTATAAATTCAAATTATATAAATACAACTAGTTCTAATTTTAATCAGACTCAGATACAGACACAAACTCAGACACCTAGAAAACAGAAACATATAATGTCTACAAATCCTTTACAGAAAAAAATAACAGGAATAAGAGTAAACAACAAAAAACTAAAAACAAGTATTAATTTCAAGAAAAGTAATTTGGCTGATATCGATTTAAAGCATTTACAACATAATGCTCATAATAATGTTCCTTCAAGTTTACATGTACATCAGAATAAAAACTCTTCTAATTTAAGTATAACTAATCTTGAAGACAGGACAAAGAAGATTGAGAACTCTAAAGAAAACAACGAAGAAAAATCTAACAGAAAAATTCAACAACCTATTCAACAGTCTGTTCAACAATCTTTTCAACAACCGGCTTGGGAGAAAAATTGGTCCGATAGAAAAAAAACTTTTAAAATTGATCATTTAGAGTGTATTTATGAAAATGCGACAAGGAAAGATTATAATTTAAGAGATCCCCTCAATAATTATATTAAGCAATATAGTTTAAATGGAATTTGTGGTGACGAAGCAATAAGTCGAATGTAATTATAATTTTTTTAATTTTATTTATTAATTATTTAATTATTTTAGTAATGTTAAACCGAGTGAAGTATTAAAATCGATTAAGAAAATTAAAAAAAACGTTGAGTCATTTAATATTCCGAATATATATAATAATTTTGTATCTTCTGAATATATGACGAATGATTATGAATTGAAACCTGAATTGTTGCTAAATATTCAGTAATTTTATATTGATTACTTATTATTGATTGATTTTAAATTTAAATTAATAATATAATTAATAATTTCAAATAGAAAAATTGATAATCAGATTTGTGACCTAGATAGAAAATTTGTTAAGAATTTCAAAAGGCATGAATTAGTTTAGGTTATTTTTAGATTATATTAGTTTAATTTAGATTAGATTTAGATAATCTAATAATAGTGAAATATTAGCACTTAAGCCTATAAGCAATATAAGCAATTTAAATAAAAAACAAATAATTTTAAAATAACAATACTTCAAATAACATAATAATGAATTTATTTTATAATTGTCAAAATTAACTAATTGAAGTTTAAATATATTTTAATTTCTATTATTTCTTTTATTATTTCCCACAGCAATTATTTTCATTTTTATCAGGTTTATGCAAAGGTGTTGAATAGGATATGTCCATATCATTTATATCAGTAGTAACTTTACTTCTTTGATTGTGTATTTCTTTATTATTAAATTAATATTATTAGTAAGCATTATTTTATAAAAATTTAAAAAATACCTATTAATAATTCTTCAAATATTTCATTTACTCTATAATTTGATAACGCAGACGATTCTGAAAATAATAATTTATTCTCTATTGCGAATTTCTTTCCTTCTTCTGTAGAGACTTCCCTTTTATTTGGGTCTCTGTCTGGAATATCAGTTTTATTTCCTACTAACATTATAACTATTTTAGGATCAGCATTTTGTTTAATATCATTAAGCCATCTAAAAGCATTTATAAAAGATGATTTCTTTGTAACGTCGTATACTAAAATAGCTCCCATTGCTTTCTTATATTGACTTTATTTAATATTTATTACTTATTTATACTGTGCTGCAATTGACTTATATTTTTCTTGTCCAGCAGTATCCCATATTTGGGCTTTTACCATTCCTATTGATTCTAAGTTTATCAATTTTGTTTTTAGTTCTACTGCAATGGTTGGTAGTGGTTTTACTTTAAAATCACCAGTTACATATCTTTTATAGATGTTATATTAAAATAAATACTTACTTTGCTATTAAACAAGTTTTTCCTACACTCATGTCTCCACATAAAATAACTTTAAACTAAATTATTAATTTACGCTTATATAACGCTTCATAACTAGAATCTACAGTTGAGTTCGATTTCATTTTGTTAATTTTAATTATTGTTAAATAAAATAAATAAATAATAATGTACAAAGCAATTTATTTATTTTAGATAATACAATTAATAAACAATAATACTTTTAAATTACATAAAACCTAAAATGAGTGCCAGCAATGTTGATCTAAAACAAATGATGTTTAGTAGTAACAGTGGAACAGATATAGAAATTAACAATCATAACCTAAAAGATAAAATGTATCAAGATGAAATTAATCAGCATATGCAAATTATACTAGGGAAATTTAAGCAGAATTT
>Ga0100380_10005776_pt1 | contig 12718 bp, 13 predicted proteins | sample CryGeymeta201504_FD_80417 | JGI IMG/M metagenome (GOLD analysis project Ga0100380, IMG submission 80417) | Groundwater microbial communities from Crystal Geyser aquifers in Utah, USA - Crystal Geyser metaG 2015-04 | ecosystem: Environmental > Aquatic > Deep subsurface > Groundwater | place... | reverse complement strand
TGATCTTAACTAGATTTTTCGATTCAAAACTGATTCTTCTCGATCCTAAAAATACTGGACAAATATAGTTGGGAAAAATATTATGGATTTTATCTGCTTCGAATTTGCGTCCGGATGGAAGACAGAAAATCATGAAAAATTGCAAAATATAGTGTAATTATCTAATAATGAAGCTGGAAAAAAGGTCTTCACTTATGACTAGATCAGAAAAGTTTTCAGAGCAATCGCTTTGCTTCAAAACGATATTGAGCCCTCGGCCATTAATATCAATGCCAATATTCGTACCAAAAATCCTGTTTTTTACGATTAAGATGATTCTGAAGATTAAAGGCCTCCTTAAAAGCAGCCACCTCCAAGTCAGTTTGCCCCCCAAAGATAAGCTCCAGCTCCTCAGCAGAAAAAAGAGTAAGATTTCTTCCAAAAACCTACTCAAGACACTCCCAGACACTTACCATCCAGAGCAAGTTCAAATAACGTCGATATGTTTGCCAATTTCTAACCAAAAAAATAAGCTCCCTCAAAGCCAGCTCAACAACCACGTGCTTCTTCAGTAGCCCATAACATTACATAAAAATAGAGTCCTCTTGCAATTAAGATGAGAGAGTTTGAAGTCAGATGGAGTAAGCTTAAGACCGATAATAATAAAATTGAAGGAGGATAAGTCAAAGCTTTGTGCAAAAATTTATCACAAAGGACTAATCTGGCCAAAGCATGGAAATTATGCTGCCACACTCACTCAAAGGCACTTACCAAAGGCGAGTTTTTTGTCTTTTTAGAATTAGTTGCAAATCCTAACATGCCTGATCATCTGACTTCTGACATGAAGAAATGTATAGCACTGATCGATCATTCTGACAAATCATCACCTGTCAATACCAAATCTGCTGTTGAACCACCATCTTCTTCAACAAAAATGGCTTCAAGCCACATTTTTGAAAATTTCGGAAAATCAGAGGTATCCGCCTATGAGCCTCCTCAGCCAAAACCTGCTCTTAAAAGGGAGGAAAGACCTGACCCATATATAGCTGAAAGAGTTAATCATTTACAAGTTCATGCTCAAGACATCTCTCGACAACAGCAGCATATTTATGAGTAAACAGGGGACTTCAAACGCAATCAATAAACAATGAATAACGCATTAGGATAACTTGAGCAGTATCTACTTAAAGCAAAAGATCATACAACTCATTTTCAAACACAATTCACATAGTTAAGATAGAACCAGAACGTTTTGAATGATAGACTGAATAAAGCTTGCTTCTTTTTGAGCTAAATCATCAAGACTCAAAATCATATGATATAGAATCTTGCTAATGATTATGCCCAGCAAAACCATATGGCTACACAGAGAATTGGCGGCCTGGAAAAATATATAGCCTAAATGACTCAGGCTTTACAACAAAAAGATGCGATAATCAAGCAACTGACTGGTCGAATTCAGAATAATCCTCAGCCAGCACAAACAGCTCAGCAACAACAAACAAACCAACAACATCCTCCAAGAGAAGAATATGTTCAACCTCAGCAATAAATCCATCAAGTATAGCAAGCCCAACAACGACCTTCTATTGTATCGAGACCTTCGTAATAGCATGAAGCTCCTTCCCCACCACCTCGCTAGGAAAATCTTCCTCCTCGATAAGAGGGACAGCCTTAGCAGACTCAGCATCATTAATAGCATTCTCCTCAACCCCCTTCCCCTTCACCTTAAGAAAGAGAACATGCCTCTGAGTAAGCTGAGCACTAGCAAAGAATCAGATCTTTACAAAGTCAAGTATTCCAACTTCTACGCTATATTAGATAAATTGTACCTGGAGATGAGCCTAAATTAGTTGAGTACATCAAACAATTAAGTGAAGAGCAACTGAACGAGGTGTATATAAAGTGTTATCAAGAGTTTCAGGCCAGACAGAAACAAGAACAGATGGAGGCTGAATTAGCAGCAAAAGGGAGGCAGTCAGGCGAAGAGGATTAATTTGCCAGTTCAAATTTCAAAGGTCAGCCAGCACCAACTCAGGATATGTTTGATTGATGATTTCTAATTATATAATCAAACTTGATAATATTTCATTATTTTTGGAGGCATGAAACTCATTAAGAATCTTCACCAAAGCATCACTAATAAAAAATAAACAAAACTTGATGCATCAAATGGACCCCTGGCAGCTATCCTTCGGCTTCAAACAATACTGAGAAACAACTACCTTGAAGATAAAGATCCAAACAGAAAAGGATCATCGCTTTTGATATTGGAACAACTCACCATTGCTGTTGCAGATTTAGTAAATTTCCCTTATCCCCTTGAGCAACTTGCGAAGTTTGATCGGATGAATTTTCAGAAATAATGCAAAAATGCAAGGAGTCAAGTAATGAGGCGCCAAGCTGATCGAGTTTACGGAATATATCAACAAAAAAAATACGAATAATATCCTTACAACTAATCAACCATTCTTCAACTTGAAAGAATAGACAATCAGCAAGTGGATGATTGCAGCAAATGCAGACAAGCACTCTTTTCAATTTACAGACAAAGTCAAGAGTAAGAATAAAAACAATTTTTGGAAATTCTCCTTTGCTACTAAGATGGGCTCATGCAAGAGCAGTATCTTTTGCACTCTTGGAGATAACTATGGACCTGGCTCTATGTTTGGACCAACAGAGTCCTTGAAAATATGATAACTTAGTAATAAAATAATTAGATGGGAGAAAGAATAAAATTGGCCATCGATCGACATTTAATCAATGCTGACCCAGTGAAAAGGTAAATAGAGCATATTATCATCTGTCTGGTGAAATCTGTCATGGTTTGCTTATACCAAATAACACTTTTAAAGATTAACTTGTCGATGCATACAAGACTTTTAAGGAGGCATATCCGAAGCTGCTCGAATCATCTAATAAGAACTAAAAAAATATTTATGCTTGCATTCAAGGTATTTTGTTGTTTCAAAGTGCCTTTGAATTGAATAAAAAAGTTGTAGAATCACGTGAGAAAGATCTGGATGCTTTAAGGAAAAACATTCAAAAGTTCTTTGGAGAAAAGTAAATGTATTTACAAACTCAGCTGGAGTCTTACTTGTTGGCCCCTCAATAATTACCTGAGTTCCTCAAAAATAATCATCTACCTTTTTGGGATTATGAGCTCAGCTAAAAACAAAAATCATAAATTGCCCGAAGTGCTATCAGGAATTTAAATCCTGATTTTGGCAGAAACCACAAATATTGGGAAACTACTTTACTTCTTCTTCATCCCGACGATATTCGAAATATTTTCTCTTCCCCAGAGTTATGGAATCTATCTAATGGATAAACCAATAAGTGGATTGACACTTTTTTTGATCTTTGCCGAAGTAGTGAGGTTACGGATTTTGTAAAAAAGGTTGGGGCAGCAATTGGAGCATAGAACGATGAGCAAGTTAAGAAAGACCTCAACTTATATGAAAAACAATGGAGGAACTACATTTAACTGGAGAAAATATAGAGAAGCAACAGAAAAAGGGTCGATTATGAGGAACTTCTTACTTTCACCTTTCATGTTGGATAACAATTTGAAAAATGTTGTGTCTTTCCTCAGCAGCTACCAAATGTCTTCAAGTAATTGTGCGACGAGCACCTTAACTTACTGGCTTATGAATTGTCAAAGGATAAATAATTCAATTCTTCACTCTTATAATTTGCATATACCCCTGCTTTCGTTAATAATTTGATGAAGTTTTCCTCCTTGTGGGAATAGAAATGGGACGACTACTGGAGCAGATGGGCTGACCTTTCACTTGCGAACCGATAGTTAATACTGGACCTATTAGAGATCTAGCCGGAATGTCAAGCAGAATAATTAGAATAAGAGAAACTTTAATGAATGATGGAGGTATGTTAATTTACTATTATTTTTGATCAGCTGTGTAATTAACTATTTATCATTGCAAACATGTTAGGCTAGGAGGGCTCGAAATACAAAATAATAATGGTCGGAGATCCCTACGTCGGTAAAACGGCCATCTTCATGAGGTTCACATCAGGCTAGAATCATTTAAATCACCCCTCCACCATCACCACCATCGACTTCAAGATCAAATAAATCAACATCCAAAATAAGGCTGTCAAGTTGTATATATGGGATACTGCCGGACAATAAAAGTACCGATCTATAGTATCTAATTACTTCAAAGGATGCGATGGAGTTATGTTGGTTTTTGACCTCACCAGCCCTACCTCATTCACCACAGTCACCACCAAATGGTACGAGCTGGCTAAGGCAAGATCACCAGATGCTCAGCTGTTGTTGGTTGGGAATAAAAGCGACATGGACGCAGCATTTGACTAAAAGCAAGCCCAGCTCTGGGCCAAAGATCATGGAGCAATATATGTACGTGCATCGGTCAAAAGAGATGTCAACGTAGAATAATGTTTCAGATTACTAAGCTAAGCTATCTATCGGCAGCCGAAAATAGAAAAGACAAAAAGTATGGTTCTTCAGGTAACAAACTTATAAAAGAACAGATCATGCTGCTGATATTTTTTTGTTTTGAATATTATAGCATTTATAATTATGTTCAGATTAGCCACACAAGGAGTAGGTAACAAATTGGTCAAATCCCCACAGCATTCCTTTAGTGTGTTCAGGACATTAATGCATATGATCCGTGGATATCTCAATAGAGTCAGGTGGGAAGAAAATCAAGAGTTCAGAGCACTAGATATCAAAAATAGCACAGTCCCTCGTACTACCGAACAGGCCAATCAGGTCTTCATCAACACAGAAAAATAAGTAGCTTTAAGCTAGCAATAACGCATGAAAAGGATAGATTCAGTACCTGTGCTTCTACTCAGCTGCTTGGAACCAACACATATTTTCATGAGGGTAAAATATTCCAGGAAAGAATCGACTCTGATCATTTAATGGAAATCGATTATCTCAAACGAGAAAATCCCGAAAAAAGCAGATAGACCTTGAATTGGCTAAACCCTCAAGCTGATTTCAAGATACGATACAAAAATAAGAGAAAATACTATGAACAGATATCCAAACTAAGTATTTATGTTTCTAACAAGGAACATACCCTTTGTACAGACCTGAAGATCTTGATCTGTCAGATTAAACCAACAAAAATACCATATAGTTTCTGGGCCATGAAACTGCTTATTCCAATGTATCACTAAAGCCCGTGGAACTTACAATGACCTCGATGGAGGAAGAATCCTATTATTTACCTCCTGAAAAACCTTTTTCAACTCAAAAATACTGCTATTTCCGACCATAGTTTACGATGCAGCTACTACGAGTGCCCAAAGTACCTCTTGCGCAAGTCAGAATCTTTATAACTCCAGTCTTCTCAACGACGAAGCAGCAATCGCAGCTCTTGGATCTAAGGTAGAAGAAGTTGTCTCTCTTGATGAGATTTACAATGTCCTCAAAGAGTACGATACTGATGAGCGAGTCTACGAGTACCTGAGAAAAATTGAAAATAGTAGAATCGAGTACTTATTCACAGATCTATCCTTTGACAAATACTAATAGACAGTGGCTATCATCATTGATGTTCTTGATGATGGAGTTTAGCACTGCATGCTCATAAAAAGTTTAACTTCACCTTAGAAAATCATGAGACCTATTTTTAATTTACGGTCTTAGGTGGTATTCAGTTCAGATAATAAACACATTTACTACGTCCAACGATCTACTGAAGGGGGGTGGGTCTAGTTAGTCAAAAGAACTGTCGATAGTTGCTGGGGAAATTCTGAAATGATCTTACATGACGAATAAGAGTCAGTTTTCAGATGTGACCCAGAAAAAGAGTTAAGACTAGGCAAAGATTCTCAAAATAATTTTATATTTGTAACCATCAGTGACTATGGTCGAAAATACTCATAAAAGCTGTATGTGATTGGCAGTAATGATGATGAGCTCAAATTGATACCAGTAGATGAGGACGGTGATTGCCAGTTTTTTTACGATATGTCTCCTCAAGGCCTGATAGTATCAAAGAAGAGATAAATTGAGAGTGGCTCAATCAAATATGGAAACAATAAGTATTATCATGAAAGGATAGAGATTATTCCCTTCAAGCAACATTTACAAATCAAAGTTGATACTATAGGGATGACAGATTTGCTTCCTGGAAAGGTTAAATAACTTGGCAATACACCAGAAGGACTTGATTTTGACAGAAAAAGATGTATCTTTGCTGCCAGCTAACATTAATTCATCACATCAGTCCAGGTGAGGCAAACTCATATCGTCATGACTCTAAATTACTTCTCAGTCTATGATAAAGCCTGCCTCTACTGCCTTCCATTCAAGGGTAGCTCTCATCCTCATTCTTTGATTTTAAGAGGTGGCTCACAACTCAAACTGAGGTCAGATTCATACAACGTAGACAGCCAAATAGTGGAATACTCTCACCCTCAAGGACCTGTCATGTATGAAAAGATATACAACATCTGGAAAAGATAACTAAAATAAGATGAAGCTCTGGCTTCTAGATATCACTACGAAACATTTACCCTTTAAAGCAATGGCTATTCATTTGAACTCAACTTCTCTTGCAAAACTCAATTTCTTGATGAAAAATAATTGCCAGTAATGCTGGTCATTTTAGAACAAGGATAGACATTTGATCAAGTAGTTATTAAACAGTTTCTTGAAAAAGGAGTAGCCATTGTTCAATTTTGTGGAAGAGGTACTTTCACGAAAGATTTGCAACATTTTTTGGCAGGAAGTCGTCATAATTTTAGCAATCTTTTTGATGACTTGCAAAACACTATCGAGTTTATTGGAAATAACATGACAAAAAATATATCTCTTTACTGCAAAGGTGAAGTCAGCTCTCTTGCTGGCTTGTGGTTCAATGCTTATTTTCCTTATTTGTTCAACTCAACTGTCCTTCACGTAAATATTTTTTCATTTAGAATGGACTTTATGATCTTAACGATGTGCTCGCGATTCAATCCCGTCAAGATTTCTTCGGAGAGAAGATATAAAACAAGTAAACTTCTACATTTTTTGACTTCAAAAGATTCAACATTTTCCAGAAAAGATTCAGAATGCTTCATCCTCAAGGTGCTATAAAAGAGAAAAGATAAGAATTCTAAATAGGTCAGCTTTAGAATATAATCATTAGCTCTTCCCAAGGGCACAGGTTACATTCTCGCAAGCTGATCAAGAGACTTAGATAGAATACTATGTTCAGATATGACTAGGTGTATCTGAAAGAACACGAGACTGCTTATTAAGCAGATTTATTCAACCTGAGCTATATATATTCTAAAATTCGGCAGAGGCTCGAACGGGAAGTTCATGAGATGCCATAGTAAGAGTAATAGGCCAACTGATGACTGTATTGCTATTCTACAAATTGACAAGCACATTCTTTTTAACTTATTATTCATTTCATCTGGTTTATTGGGTGATCAATCATCTCGAGCCGGAGCTTGATGGGGACACGGGTCTTCTTCTCTTCATCTCAGCACTGCGACTTCTCTCACGCTTGGAATGCCTTCTCACACTCTTGCTGCTACTGCTGCTCTGTCTTTTCTTCGACTTGTGCTTCTTGCCATCAGATGATCCTGAGTTTGACACTCTCTTTTTATGTTTTCTCTTGGGCTGAGATGTTGAACTCGATGTGCTTCTTTTCCTGCCTTTTGCTGGTGATCTTCGACTTTCCTCCTCTTTTTTTCTGTTTTCTCTGGGGCGACCTCGGTTGTTGTCATCTTTCTTAGGATTGGGGCAATCTCTGACCATATGACCCTATTCTCCACAGTTGAAACAGGTCCTTGGACCTTTGCTCGGTGCTCTAGATCTGTTGTTGTCTTTTCCTCCAGTTGGGCAATCTCTGGCGAAGTGGCTTTCGTCCCCACAATTGTAGCATCCTTTTTTCCTTTCTTGGTTTTGATTCTTTGGCTTAGCTATTTGAACATTGATTGTGTTGCCTTTGAGTTATGTTTTATTCATTCCTTCAACTGCTTTATGGAGTTCCTCCTGGTTGTCAAATTTAATGAAGGCTATTGGCTTCATTTTCATCTTGAACAGATCTACGATGTTGCCGTATTTTTCGAATGCTTCCCTAAGATCATCCTCAGTCACATCCTCTGCCAAATTTCCAACAAATGCTTTTGGCTCTTGTGCAGGTTGTTATTGCTATACTTATCTGGGTGGTGATCTTGCTGGCGATGGTGAGTTTTTTGGTGAACTCCTCTTGAATGTTCTGCGGGGCGGTGAGGCACTTGCACTGTGGCTGACGCTTCGAGGCATTTTGAAAGATAAATTTTGAGATTAATGTTGACCTTTGTATGCGCTAACTTATAAAAATGTTTTTCATGGAAAAAAAACTTAGAAGATTATTTCTAAAACTCACAAAATCAACAATCTCACCCTCTTTGTCCCTCTTATTTGTCGTTGAGGATCCTCCATTTGACAATATTGGTGGAATCCAACTTTTTTAAAATATCGATATAATTTTCAGCTAAATATTTTCTGTTTTTTTCAAATGTAGCTATCTCCGATTCAATGCTACTTTCCCCTCCTCTGATCTTTTTCATTGTTGTTACTTTGGGATTTATGTTTTTACTTGACTGGAATGATCTTTTGTTCAGCTTTCGGAGAAAATTCCCAGCATTTTCTTTGGTTTCTTTATAATCAAACGTACCTTTCTTTGTTCTGTAAGGTTTGTTTGCACTAACACATCTCCTTACTAGATTTGCGTCTTTTTCAGGCTAGTTTAAGTACAATTTTCTGAAGAAAAGCTCTTCCTCATCTTTTTGTTTCTTCTTTTCCATCTGAGATGATCCCTTGACTTTCATCTCTTCTTCTAGATCTCTTTAAAGACTCTTTTTCTTGAACTTGAGAAAGGTTTAAAAATTATTCTCTTCTTCACAGTCATCTTCAAGATAATAGTTGAGACTCTCTCCATAATCACCACTGTTCCTTATTTTCTTTTACTGTTGAGTTAAAGTCTTCAGCTTTCCTTTCTAAGGTTGGTCTTCTTGATTATTCTGAGCTGAAAGGGTCATAATCGATAAATGAATTTGTTAGTGATCCTTTTCGAAATCATGTTGAGCCTTTAGTTGAGTAAGATGGGCTTGAAGACCTTTGATTTTTTGTTAATATTGTTTGATATAGTTTTGCTGGGCTTTTTCCTGTATTTCCCGATAGGAGGGAAAGACGTTTGCTGAGGCTTTAATATTCATGATAGCAATAGAACATATATAATAGATGATTAATATGATCAATAGTTTCTATAGCCATAATGAGAAGGGTACCTGTTTAAATAGTTGCTATAATTTTTCTAGCCATAAGGATCTGCCCTTTCAAATTTCCCGTAATTTTTAAGTCGATGGTCTATCTTCTTGCGAAGTTCATCATATTTGATAGTGATTTATCCTTGGTTTTATTATTCATTGTCATCAAGATTGAACTTTCTGGTATATACTTACTCAGGTTTATCAAAGTATGTCTGCTTGTTGCTGTAAAAATAATTTTTGGTGCTTCCACTATAAGCCTGAAAGTATTCATTATGACTACCACGACCACTCAGATCAGAATGACCTTGATAGTTGGTCCTCTCGAAGACATTGTTTCTTTTGAATGTTTAGTAGGTTTCCAGATAAGATTATTTCTTCCCTGTTAGATCATTCACACTTTTGTTTCTGCTTTCAACTGTAGCATAGTTGTGTCGAAGGAGAGGAGACCTAGTCAATTGCTCATCATCTCTGGTATGAACCGCAATTGATTTTTTATCACCATTTTGATATTTTTGATACAATTTTTGCCTCTAACCATCGTACTTTTTTCTGATTTCATCTATCTTCTGACTTAGTTATTTGTTCATCTGATCAAAATACCCTTCCTTTTTCCTTTTCTCATTCGTTACAGAAACACTTGGATAATCTTCAGAGTCCTTAAATGATGTTTCCATAACTTTGGGAGCCAAAAGTTCATGCTGAGGAGGATCGATATTGATGATCGTTTAAGAAATAGCGTTGTAATCTCTGACTTTTTCTCGTGCATGAGTAGGTGTTTTGATGAGAGTTTCGTATGTTTTTGGAAGATATCTTTTATTATGCTAGTTGTGTCTCTCAAATTTGCCATAATTTGAAGTCAGGTACATGTCATATTTGTATTTTTGGCTATGTGATGTATGTGGATGATCTTTTGTTGAAGTCTTATTTGGTGTCAGCTGTGTGGATTGATATCGATCAATATGTTTGTCCTCGTATCGAGCCCTTGGCTGGGGTGTCAGCTGTGAGGATGGATATTGACTCAATTTATCATAGTAGTTGGAGGATGTCTTTGTGGGAGTAAAAACATCAGACCTATCTTTTGGTTTTAGTTAAGGGGAAAGATCTTTTTATTTAGTTGGAGTTCGACTCCTGGTCTTTTGCTAGTATTTTTTGAGAAGAGCAATAAATCCATCGTTGGGGTGAATCTACATAGATAATTTTTTACTATTTTTCTCCGAGACTTGACGAACTTATAGGCTTGATCATAAGTCATTCCCTATTCTCGAATCAAGTAAGCAATTGCCATGCTGACTGATCTACTAACTCCCGCAATGCAATGCACAAGAAGCTAAATCATCATACTTTTACATTAGTCTGAGCCAAAGCCTTTTTGATGAAATCAGCAGCTTCATCAAAATACAGAGATATATCGCAACTTTCATGGTCGATGGTGGCAATGTATTTATATAGAGGAACTGCGCTCGTAGGATGGTTGAGTTAATAGCCTTTTGCACAAGTTAATACTGCACCAATTTGGAATTCTTCTTTAAAGTAAAAATACTTTTCAAAGTGTTGAGGTTTTATGCTGCCTCAATGTTGCTGATGTATAATGAACCATGAGTTGAAGATTTACCTTTGATGACACATTCTATGTCTTCTGGAAATTTTTTAGGCAAATTTAGGGAAGTGTAAGGTTTGGGCATAGAGAAGCTGGTGTGACCTCGGTGCATTGTTCTCGATTAGGAGTTAATTAAAATTATTATTTTTCCAGAATGTCAAAGAAGAAATGGCTCTAACTGCTTCAACCAAAGAAAGTCCAGTTTTTTATCCATTATCCAAAAAAGCATATACCATAGGCTCATATTGTATGTTGTGATGAAAAGCTGATTTTGTAATAAATAATCATATCATTATCAATGCAATCTAAAACTATTCTGGTGGTTCTGGCCTTACTCGGAGCTGCCTTTTGTGGGCTAAGAATCAAAAACATGAGGCTAGTGGACGATCAGGATCGTTAACTGTTGCTTCATGGAGGATGTGTCATCGTCAAGGTACCTCCCTACTTCCCCATCACCGATCACTTCGACTACCAATGGTCTTTCAATGATAGAGACATCGAAATATACAAATAACTTGGCATGAATGGAGTTCGTCTGGGAGCTATGTATTTTTATTGATATTCAGGTGGGCAGGAGTAGAACCACAAAGAGATCAATACAACGAGACCTATCTTGCTGAAATGGTCAAATTAGTGAATAAGTTAGGAGAAAATGGTATATACACAATGCTGGACTTCCATCAAGATATCATCTCTGAAAAGTTTTGTGGTGATGGAGTGCCAGTTTGGCTGATTGATGAAATCAAAGGGTACAAAACTTTTCCCTTCCCTCTGGGTAAGAAAATTCCCATGAATGCTTCAGGAGAACCTGATTGGGACAGATGCAACAAAGACAAATGGGGACTCTACTACTTCAGTTATGATGTTGGACAGGTTTTCAATGAATTATACAACCCTCGAACACACCTTCACAAGAAATTTGTTAAATTTTGGCAAAAAATAGCTGAAACCTTCAGAGGAAATCCCTATGTCATTGCTTATTAACTCATCAATGAGCCTTTCCCTGGCAATGCGATCAGAAATCCTTTCCTTCTATTGCCTACCGTAGCTGACAGATTCAGGTTCCAACAATTTTATGATAATGTGGTGACTGCTATCAGATAAAAAGACCCAGACACCAATATTTGTTTCGAGCCAATCACTTTTGATTTTGCCTTCAACAGTGGATTTACCCATGCTCCTGGAGGAAACATGTACAGAAACAAATCGATTCTTTGCTACCACTATGAAAGCCCACCTGTTAAATCACTTAAGACCATGAATGCTAAGCTCAGAGATATGAAAAGACTAGGCTTGCCTGTCCTGATGAGCTAGTTTGGTGGTAATCCCGAAGTCAGACAATTTGTCGAAGATAACATGCAATCTTATTTCTATTGGCAGTATAAAAACTTTGGAAAAAATTGGGGCAGCCATGGTGATCTCACATTCACAGCGCCGAAAGAAGAAGGGGGTCTAGGCCTTGTGAATCCTGATGGAAGTATTGATGACAAAGAAGTTCCAAATGTGGCAAGGACAATTCTTCAAAAAACAGCAGGCCACTTACTGAGTATGACCTACAGAGTTGAGACTGGACATTTCAGTGCTCGTTACGAAGCTACTCCCGGTGGAGTATCAGAATTATATCTAAGCAGAAACAGATTGTACAAAAATGGCTACTTGATTTCGGCATCTCCTTCAGAAGAAGTTGAGTTCCTCGAGAAAGGTAACATTGTTGAGATTGTGTACAAAGGCTCTCAGAAGAGATAAATTCACATCTCTCTTGAAAAGCTGTGATACCGTAAGACATTCTTCTATTTTGTTTTCGATATGATATATTTGACTCCCCTTTGACATATCTAATCACTAGTCTTTTTGATAGCTACAATAACTTAACTTCAGTCA
>Ga0100380_10005775_pt1 | contig 12718 bp, 12 predicted proteins | sample CryGeymeta201504_FD_80417 | JGI IMG/M metagenome (GOLD analysis project Ga0100380, IMG submission 80417) | Groundwater microbial communities from Crystal Geyser aquifers in Utah, USA - Crystal Geyser metaG 2015-04 | ecosystem: Environmental > Aquatic > Deep subsurface > Groundwater | place... | reverse complement strand
TTGCTGCCATCAAAAAATAACCAATTCATCACTAGTACTTTTTGTTGCTGCTACTGTACAATTTTATTCAATCGGAGCACTAATAACTTGCTTTTTTTGCAATTATTAATAATTATTTCTCAGCAATCAATTGTTTTCTATCTCATCATGTCTGGTACGCTTTGAATGAACGCTGACGAGGCTTTTTGGTTTCCTGTAGAATGGGATTTCCCTGTTTTTGATGTCACTTGTGTGTATGTGATTTTTTCTCTATTCGTTCTACTCGAGTTGTCCGTTGTTTGTGTTTCTTACACCGTTCGCTTCTTCGATCGATTACACCAAACTGCCTTTGATTTTTGATACAATCGCACACGCATGCACGCACGCACACAAAAACAAACACACGTTCTCTCTTTTAGGTAAAGGAAAAGGAAAGGGTGGTCGCGGTGACAAGAAGACTGCACAAAGTTCTTCTACCAAGGCTGGACTTCAGTTCCCCGTTGGTCGTATTGGTCGTTATTTGCGTCAAGGAAAGTATGCCACTCGGTACGTAAAAACACACACACACACACAAACAAAATGAAATGCAACGTTTCACCATCCTACACACTATTCTCTTGGTGGTTTTCCTATCCTCGTGCCTGCCTCGTGACACAAAACCAACCACACCATTTAGTAGTAAATAAAACTAATTCGCTTCCTTTTCTTTTTCTTCATTGTACAGTATGGGAGCCGGTGCTCCCGTCTACCTGGCTGCCGTTTTGGAATATCTTTGTGCCGAAATTCTCGAACTTGCTGGTAATGCTGCCCGTGACAACAAGAAGAGTCGTATCATTCCTCGTCACATTACTCTTGCTGTCAAGAACGACGAAGAATTGAACAAACTCCTCGGTAACGTGACCATTGCGTCCGGTGGTGTTTTGCCCAATATCCACGCAGTCCTTCTTCCCAAAAAGACCAACAAGCCCGGAAAATCTGGATCGTCCTCTCAAGATTATTGAGCAACGTTTATCTCGTTATTGGTCAATAAAAGAAATACTGTTTTACGTGTGGTGTTGTGGTTGGAAGAGAAAGAGAGAAATGCATGTCGTCATGGTTGTCCGCACTACCCCCAAAGCTACGCTTTTGCTGGTAGTTCATGCTGTTGGATGAAGAAGCTTGACTCTTCACTTCTGCGAATTGATTTTTTTGGTCCAGTCCTGTACAACTAATACCACTATTACGGGGCTGACAAAATTGTGTACAGGGAAAAAATAACTATATAAGGATATGAGTATAGAACTTCCTTCTGATCACTTTTTTACGACATTTGATTGCAAATGGTGTGTCGTACTTGTCTTATCAGGCCATGTCAAGTCAAACCAAAGTAACACAGAAAAAAAATCTCAGCCGCCTTGATAGTCAATGCCAGCCTTGTCGTTACCCCAATGATTACCATTCAGTTTGACATCGACCGTTATTTTGGATGATTTGTTCTTGTCGTCTAGCGATTCCGTCTTCAAAACCTTGTAGCTCAAATCTGCTAATCCATTCGTCTTCCACGTCTTTTCGTGCTCGTCTAAAAGCTCCCATTTTACCATGCACTTCCAATCTCGATTCTTTCGCAAAAATGCCATCTTTTCTTCAATGTTCATTTCTATTTTGTGTGTGGTTGTTGTTGTTGTTGTTGTTGTTGGTAAATCGACAAAAGAAGGCGCGAAGCAATACAGCGGTAAGGAACGTGAGTTACTGGAAGTAAAAAAGAACTAGCGAAACAGAAGCCCTCCCATCCCCGATTTACATACCTTCCAAATCTCTCAGGGAACCCTTATCCGGTGCTGTAAATTTGATACCAAGCCGTTCTAGACGTTTCTGCATCTCATCATCTTCTCCACCCCAACCCCAAAACGTGTTGCTTCACGTTATTTTGATCAGAAGAAGAGGTTTTAGTTGGGACGTTTGGATGGGAAAGTCCATAATATTTTTGCTCAGCAGTACAGCAGAGTCGTACTTACGGAAAACCGTTGATTCTTTTGTAGTCCGACGAGCTAAAACTTACAACACCTCCAAAATACTTTTGGTTGCCAGAGTAGCGATCCCATACGCGCGCAATATGGATGGGCGTTTTGGGAAATCTCGCATACCAGGGTCCCAAATTGTCGTCTGGTAGCAGATCGACGTCGTGAAAGATAAAGACGTCGTGGCCGCGTTTGGATTTCTTGGCCGTGTCAAATCCTATGTTCAGGAGCTTGCCGCGATTGAACTTGCGTCCATCATCCGATTGGTTCATGATGTAAATGTGAAAGTCCGATACGAGACCGTCCTGTTTTTGTTTTGTCAAAAAATTGATCATGTGCGGAACGAAGGCCAGTAGGTGCTTGGATCGATTCTGCGCAGGATGCAAATCTCGAAAGGGAACAATAATGGCTACAGAAGTAGCATCGACCAGGCCCAAAAAGTCATCCACCGTACTTGTGGGAGTTGCGGCTACTACTGCTGGCGGCGCAGGAGTAGGAGCAGGAGCAGAAGATTTGCTATCTTCTCTCGGTCGCTTGGCAGCATTATTGTTGGCCTCATTTTCTCTGGTACGTTTCCTTTCTTTTTCCTTGTTCATGGCTGCTCGTTTCATTGCCTTTTTGGGATCAGCAGCTTCTGATGCTGTCGGAAAGTGCCATTGTGTATGCTTTGTCTTTTCGTGGAAAAAGTAGTTGCGCTTTTGTGAATTAGAATAGATGCGGGACCATCCAGGGGGCAGGGGAGCGTCGTCGTTGTCCGCCATTGTCGAGGGTGTATTGCTTGCAATTGTATGCAGTAAAGGAAAGGACCAGATTTCTTTGCAGCTGTAAGCTCCAGCTAAATTAACCAAGGATAGACCGTAGATTCGAGGAGGTGCCGATTGATGGGGTGTGACGTGTAAGGGTGTAATGTGTAATAGTAACAAAAGATACTACTATAGCTTGTAGCTCGATATCCGAGTCACAACGTCAAACAACAGCGTGGCGCTTTCAATAGGTAGAAAAGGAAACAGATGAAATCGAAGCCAACACAAAAGGTTTCTATTGGGGCAGTGCCTGCTGCTGCTGCTGATGCTAGATGGGGGGAGAGTTGTGTCCTGTTGGATTGTTTTACTGCGGGGCTTGGTAGACTTGTGCACCCACTTTGTACATTATTAGTAGTAGTAGAGTCGATCTAAAATCGGTTGACAGTCAGACGCTACGTCTCGTGTATTCTCTGCTGCATTTGTCTAGAGTAGTCTTTAGAAGTAGGAAGTACTGTAGTAATTAGGCTATCTGAACTCAGCCTCCATACGTCGATCTGTCTGAAGAAGGAAAAGTGCAAGCGTTGTTATGATTTACAGGCTATCCTCTATCAACAGTCGATTGTAGCATTGTGCCTATTGTGTGCAACGCAGGATCACTCGCTTACATATTTTTTGTTTCAAGTACGAATAATAACTGTCATGCATTTGCGTTTTGTACGCAGTGGCTCTTTCCTTGAACTTCATCACTCTTTCAACTTATTTCATGACATGAAGGCATGTTTCATTGTTGTAGGCAGCAGCGAGGACACACACGACTGATGGACTTTCGGGAAGCTTGTCTGTTGGATTCCTCAAGTCTCGTAGTAATGTTGGTCAGCTCCGCGTATTGTAATGATAGGCAGAACTACAGTAGGCCACAGACTAATCTCTAAGCGCCGTCGTAAAAATTGTTGGTAATGGCATTGACTCGGTAATAAGTAATAATCGCGGCCGTAGTTTCGGCACCGCTTGGAGAGCATATCTACATTTTTTTTGTGATATCCATTTTCTTGTGAACAATCAATGCTCGGGTCTCTTCAGCTGAGTCGAAGAATTGCGCCTCTTCTCCTATGGGGCGGACCTTGGACTCTCGTTCTTTTTGTGCTGCTTTGATCCAACGGATTGCGTTCCACCATTCGAACTCTCCGTTGGATAGCTCTTTGGAGCGCCGAGGTGATAATGACTACAACCACGAGGAAAGTCGTAAAATATTTAACTCTCTCGTGGTGTGCTAGGAGTTGAAAAATACATGCCACTATCTTTGTGTAGCTCTTTTGTGATTTGTTGAGCGTGGATACCACATACCACAACATGATACCACTAATATAAAAACAAAAATTACTGACAGTCAGTCTTGGAAAATATGTAGCCTTGTCGCTACTTAAGGTTGCTTTAATGACAGCACTAAAAATAATAGCCTTCCCACCTCATCGTGCACCAAACACGGTACTAATAGTATTCCGGAGTGAAAAGCTCATGACTTACTACCTACCAGGTACCGTACGGCACCTATGAGACCAACCCATATCCGCACAAAATGAATGTACAACTTGACTAGTAGCTAGCCAGCTACACTAGCTATAAGTTCGAGCAGTACCCAAAACAGCCATTAGTAGGAGCATCATCTCATCATACTGTTTGGATAAAAGATATCAATTGCTAATGCTACTACTATTAGTAGCTACAGTAGCAGCTAACAGTAGTAGCTACCAGTAGTAGCTACCAGTACTAGTAGCCCTGCAACTTGTTGCTTGGCGTAAAGGACTACTACTAGTAGTAGTAAACGTAGTAGTACCTGGTAGTACTAACAAGAACTCTTACTTCATCTCTTCAATGACCTCATCGGTTGGTCAAATGAAGGGTTGCAGCAAGAAAAGAAGCGCCATCAGTTGGTAAATCTTGGCACGATCTATCCCGCAAGGACTCTAATAAACGCTGCAGCCAACGTCAGCAGACATAAAAACGAGAAGTTCAGCCAGTAGCACTGCCTGAGAAGAGAACCTCGCTCTATCAAAAGGTCGTTAACTATTTTGGGATCAGGGGGAAATCATCGGCCCAATTCGACTCTAAACACTGTACTAATACTAGTACTCCTGCAATGATTGCTTTCCTGTATACTCCACACGCAAGAAACACCCGGGCGGTCGCCAAAGATACACCCCCCCCCACCACATCGCTTTCGGTGGCAAGACAGAAGGTCGACTGAGATATCTCATCACAGAGCTTCATTTTCTTGCTTCTTTACTGGTTAAAAGTATGTAGTGAGCTTTATGCAGTGCAAGTCGTCCAGTAGCCAGTAGTAGTAGTACCAAGGAAAAAGCACACATATCCATTCCGTTGCCATCACAGGAGAGATACTTTAATAAAACTATTGCAACTATCCTACCAATCATTAGCCAGCTTTAACACTATATCATTAGCTCTGGCAGCTGATCATCAAACTGCCTACCGATTAGCTTTGCCAATCTTTGCAGATTCGCGCGAGATTCCAGTACGAGCTCAACTAGGTAGCGATTAGAGTAACACTTCTGGATCCAAAGTGAACGAAGCTCGATCCTCCAGACCGCCCATCACAGCTTTATATCTCTACCATATCTTCGTGTAACTTGTATCACGCGATTCAAGGACCAAAAGTGTTGTAAAGACAAGATAATATAGTCTCTGAAGAACGTTTGCGGAAGCTCATCAAGATGGATTCTATATCTGCAGTCTCAAACCGCAAGCCAGAATTCCTTACGAAGGATATCAAACCATTGCGGCGGGGTTCTTTGCCCTTTAAAAAACGTCGCTTCTCAATCCCTTGGTCTGCCATCACGGCGGGAAACGAACCTCAACTTTTCGAGACATCATCCAAAAAGGAAGTACTGGCATTTACCAGGCCCCCCTCCAAGACAGATTCCGCCAGCAATGATACTCGTACCAGCACAGGAGCAAGAGGAATGGCAGCTCTTGCCATGGCTGCAGCTGCTGTTCAGCCGTCTCTCGATGCTTCTAAGGAGGAAGCACACACAGCAGCAAGCAGGACGAAACTCGCGGAGCAGAGTGTCTCGTCATTTACTGATGGTCTAACTGATGCAGCTGCACAGCTACAAGAGTTCGGGCAAAGCTCCTCCTTGAAGACGACGACGACGAAAAAAACGGCATTGGTCCAAGTAGATTCGTATCAGGATGGACCGGCTCCAGATGCTTGTCATGGACGGACTTCTCGAAACAATGCCTACTGTCGTCGCCAATCTGGCTACAAAGGAAGCGAATACTGCAAGCTGCACTATCAGCATTATATTCTGGCTGGAAAGTCAGATGCAGATGCAGTAGCAATTAGTTGCGAAAAGGGAGAGGCAACCGCTGAGTCGCCAAGCGGATCGAGTAGCGCTTCGAAGGATCAATCAGAGGCATTGATTCATCACCAGGATAAGCGTTATACAGGATCGCCCAGCGAAATTCGCTGCCAAGGTATGTCTTGAAATGTTTTTTTGTGTACAGTCTCTTGCCGCAGCTATCTTTCCATCTCGTGGACTGACTCTTTGTGTTGCTCTTTTTGCCTATCAGCTACAACCACTCGGGGACGAGAGTGTGCGTACTGCGCAGTCAATGGAAAGTACTGCTATTTGCATGCGGACTATGACACAAATCCTCCGCCGCGCCGAGGGGGTTCTGGTACAGAAGGAGCCGCTCCCGGAAAGCGAAAAGAGAGTATTCAGAAGGGGATCTTAGCGCAGGCCAAAGAAAAATCTCCGGCTGTATCTGAAAAGCGAAAAGGAACGTCCACACGACGACCGACGGCGAAAAAACTTGAAAAACACATGGTCGATGCTCCCTATCCATTGTTGAGTACGCTTGCCACGGAAAAATGGCATCAGAGGAAGGTTGTTATTTCAACAGGACCACTTGTCAGTCGCGTCGGCCACGTCGAGAAGTGGGGAAACGGCTGGGTTAGTGTGAGGCTGCCTGGCGTCGGACTACACAATCGCCGGTCTTTTGAGCTGTACTTGCACCCAGAGCATAATCCAGAGGGCAAGTCTTCAAACGATGCGAGTTCGAGCTCGAGCTCCACTGTTGATGTCTTTGACGCAGCGCGACCGTCAACACTGTCACCTGTTACGCAGGCATCGATGGTCAATCTTGGAGACATTCACGAGGTGACTCCATTGAGTTCCTGCAGAATGATGAGCATTGGGAAACAAGAAGGCAAGCCAGATGTTATTTCTGAAACAAGCGCAAAAAGCATTGTTTTTCCATCCTGCGACGCACCCAAGTCGCCAGTGCCAGTGCCACCATCACCCATCCCAGCCGGGAAAACTGTACTTGCCGAGTCTCAACATTCTCGCCAGAACCAGAATCGCTTCAAGCTGTCGATCAAGTCACCTAAAAAGGAATTTCGCATGGAGGATAGGCCACTCTCTGAGAGCTTGATGCTTGCTCAAGGAAGTAGCGCGTCCAGTCACAAACTGGGGCTACTATTTGGAACGGCTGCTCTTGAAAGAAGTCGCCGAAGTGTTCAGAAGCCCACACGTTTTGAAGTAGAACTGCCCCTAGCGAAGACACGAAAACGAAAACGAAAAATCTTGGAGGCGTCGCATGATGCTACCAATGAAAACTCTTTGGCTCTGGTCAGCTCCAGCAGCGATGAAGACTCCTCCGATGTTCCTTTGTCGTTGATCTCGCTTTAATTGCACAATACACATTTTTATTATTTTGTGTTCTCGTTGGTTGTCGAACAGATTTCATCACAGGACAAGCGTACACGTTTTGTATGCTCGTTGATTGTTCAGCAGATTTCACCATAGTAAGATATATAAAATTTAACTTTGCTTATTATTGAACAAACTACCGTAGTAATAAATATTAATGCTCTCTATGCGTACGTTTCTCCGAGGCGAAAGCACTCAAAAGAAAATTAAATCCTCGTCTTCTGCGGCATGGTCATCCTCGATAGTGCCAAGGTAATCATTGAGAAATCCGGTACTTGCCTTTTTTTGTTGGGGTTCCTCGGTTGACTCCTCTTCTGGAGCGGCCATATGGCCAGAGCTTAATGATTTTAACATTCCAGTGTTCATCATTTCTGAGTCGTTTGACGTATTCACATAAGATCTCAAATCCACTGCTGAATAGAATTTTTGATCTCGTGTTGAAACCTTGACCAGGCTTTCAAGCAGCTCCTGGCATTCGTTGACATCATGTAAGTAGCTCGCAGCTGCGCTTGGTTTCTTCCCCACAGTTGCGGTGAATACTTCAAGCTCGGGTGCTACATAACCGTCTATTGAAGACACATCTACAAGAGGAATGGTTGCAGGCATGGGGGACAGCGGTTCTTCGCCAGCCTTCGCTCGTCTCACACCAGCAATACGCCGTCCAACTTGGCGCATGACCGAAAGCATCGGTTCATCACAATGATCATCTCCGACTACCAGACAAAAGTCGACTCGGTCTTTTTGAGCAATGATAGGACAGTTCTTAATGACTCGCATAGCAAGCACTCCCTTATTGACACCCTTCGGTCGAACTTCCACGAAACCACCTTCTTCCATTCCACCATGCAAAATATCCACAGGATAGCTTCTGAGGTACTTTGACAGGTGATCTTCAAGCTCTCTGGCTTGGAGGTACCCGAATTCCAGATCGGCATCTCGATACTGCCACAACACCTTCATTTCCGTCTCCTCGATGTAACTTCCGTGTGTCCGAGAAGTATACACTTCCATGATTGTCACAGCTAGTGATCGCCACGTTCGATCTGTTTCGGGTACAAGCGTTTCCCAACGTCGCTTATCAGTCTTCTTGGTAGTTGGCCACGATATAAACATTCCATGTTCTGCAGCTAAACCAATGCCTGGTATGTCTGCCAAAGAGTTGGCCAATGAATGTCGCTCCTTTCCGCTCACAACAAAGACAACATTTCTTTTATCCTCACATAGCTTCTTTAATGCGTTAACCATGCGGTTTGTAGGAAGCGAGGGAGCGCTACGTTCTTTGACCATTCTAAACCTTGTCAAATTGTCAAGCTGTACAAAAAAGCAGCGCAAGCATGTGCTGTGAGCATTCGAATCTCTAACAAGCAAAAAGACACACAGCAAAGAACTTACATTGTCATTGTTGACGATGGTACCACCGTAATCCAGCAAGATTAGGCGAGAGCGAGCATTTTTGTAAGCCTTCGCGACGGCTGTAAAGTCGAGAGAACTCCAGCCTTTGTCCATATTAAGCAGGCGGTATCCTAGACCTAAACCAGCGCCAGACATCTGGACAGGGTTCATATTCTTGTGCACGCCCTTTAGGTCAAGCATCACCGCTAACGCCCATCTTTGAGTGGTTACACGAGTTACAAACTCGGACGCCGTGCTTACTCGACGCATGCGCTCGTCTTCGCTCATTGTCAGAGCATGATGGAAGGCATTCGCAATCTCAGAGATTCTCCACGGATTGACATGCAAGGCGCCTCTCATGACACGCGTACAACTCGAGAATTCGGAAAGAATACACAAGCCTCGTCGGCGATTGTCGGCTTTGCCAGCATCAGATAGAGCGTCTTGGTGAGCAATGGTAAATTCCAAAGGAATGAGATTTAAACCATCGCGAATAGGAGTAACCAAGACAACGTCCGCTGCTCTGAGAAGAACCATTCGCTGCTGAAGACGCATTTCGGACTCAGAACATTCTTGAAATTGGATGGTACCAGGAAATGCACTGTTAATTCTCTGGACCAGCTCAGGGACCTCCCGTCTAGTTCGCTCGTAATCCTGCGCTCGCTCCGGAGCCGAAATACCTACTTGAATAAGAACAATCTTCCCGGTCCATTCAGGGCATCGTTTGAGAAATCGCTCTAGTCCAAGCAGCTTCAACGGAATACCTTTTAATGACTCAAGCTTGTCAATAGCACAAAATATTGTTTTCCCTTCAAACCTACCACGGATGGATGCTGCCTTCTCCGATGTAATGGGGTGTGCCAAAATCTGGTTCAATACAGGAGGTTCCACTCCGGCATGAATGCTTGTCACCGCAACGTGACGACCATTGGTATCAATCGCAAGTGTATGCCCACCAGAAGCATCGGGAACCATTCCGTAATTCAAGCCTAGCAACCGCCTGCAGCACGTCAGGAAATGCCGAGCATATTCAAAGAGGTGGAATCCAACTTGATCGGCATTAAGCATACCGCGAAGAAGGTCCTCTCGACACCACAGAGTACGGAAGATTTCCGAACTGGGAAATGGTGTGTGAAGGAATAATCCAACCTTGGCCATGGGAATTCGACGAGTCAGGTAAGACGGTAAAATCAGCAAGTGAAAGCCATGGACCCAGACCAAATCGCCTTCATTGAAGCACTGAACAACCACATCCGCAAAGCGGCGATTAACCGCATTATACGCCGCCCACAGCTCCGCTTCGCTTCCTCGTCCACCATGGATGGGACCTTGTCCCACGTCGTCCATCGAGTATTCCGAGAATTGCGCAGTATCTGAAAAGTCTTGTCGCATGTCAACATCACCATCTTTGGATTCGCGCGCCATATCGGTTCGCGACGAGTAGACAGATGTCACGTTGTGTAGAACGGGCCACAAAACGCCTTTGCAAAATCCGTTGTACCTGTGCAATGCAAGTATTGAAAGAGCTGCGTGAGGCACTTGATGTCGTAAAGCATCACACCTTGTTGAAGCCACCGCACCCCAACATCAAACTTACATTTCTCCAAAAAGCTTGGGATCGACCCAAACGGGGACACAATTAAAAGGCTGGAGACATTCTTCTACCAAAGCTCGTTCGCTGACAGGTACTCCTAGTTCTGGACTCCCTTCTCCACCGTGGTGTCCGTGCCACCCTCTCCACTTGACGACTCCAACACGAGTCACTCGTAAGTGAGTTTGCATACTCAACAATACTTCATAATCCCAATCGGCCGTCCAAACTCCTTCCGCACTGCGGTGAAGAATGACGGGCAAGAAAGCACTCACAACTACCAATCCATCTGTCGAATTCAAATGCACTGTTCCTTTAGGTGTCGCTGTTGTGGTCGAGTGAGTATGATATGGCGGAGGTTGGGGAGCAAAGCCCACCGCTTTTTTACGATTAATCGGCTTTGGTGAAACTCCCTTGTCGGCAGATAGTCCTTGACCTGCTTTTCCCATCTGTGTCGTACTATTATTCGCTGAATGAATAGTAGCGGCATTCGCATAAGCAGGAGTCGTCTCAATACGAATGTGATCAATGTCAGGACGACCCGTGGTGACACCCAAGACGTCGTTGATCGTGTAACTTTCGTGCGTAGCCAGTAGTTGCAAGGGTACCTTATGGCGTGCTTCATTGGCTTCAGCACTGCCGTCTCCTTCCATGGCTACATCTTCATTGTCGTCTCCCATATCCAGAGAGGTTTCCCAGCGATAAAAGACACCGGCCCGGTGAATGGCATACCTATAGGAAAAGTATTTGCTTGATTCGGGAACACCATCCTTGCCTTCCAGTGCTCGTGGCGGTAAAGACAAAGTGACAGGAGCTAGTGTGTGGTACCATGGAAAACTGGAGGCGGTTGTGAACAATGGAACTGACTGGATATATTAAAAATGATGACCAAAACGAAAGAGAAGGTGAGAGGACAGATCTTTTGATGACATTGATTCAAGCGGCACAACCAGCTCGCCCAACAACGCGACCGCTCCTCGGCTTTATTTAACCATTAAAAACCAGATTAACAAGCAAACAAGATGCTTCGAGATAAGAACAGCTATCTTTCTCGTGATGCGAGGCATGAAAAGCATATTCATTTCAAAGCGAAAAGGAGCTCGTGATAGTAGTGGCACGACAGTCATAGTAATATTTTGCACTGCAAAAAAGCTCGAAAACAGAAGCATCATTCGACGAAACACACTGACCTTCCGTGCCCCTTGACCTTCGTCTGACACTAAAAATACCTCATCGCCATGGCCCAATGTTTCACATCTGACTCTGAAGTTGACGTGAGCCACGCCGACTTCAAAGGCATCAGTTCGATCTGTGGCGCTCATCCTTCTCTGTGCAAGTTAAGAAGATGATCTGTTGTTTGCAGTAGTAGTCTTTTTGTTGTTGTTGCTTCTTCTGATAATTACTCTACAGTACCAGGTACGGAGTACTTGATTGATTGCGGCGGAGACACACTCTACTACTGTGTTGACAACAGAGGCCAAAACGTAAGGGGAGTCTGGCCTTCCTTCGGCTCTGCGTCGCATCTTCGAATTCATGTGCGTCTAAACCAGACCTACATCTATCAGAGTACAACACTTACACGAATTAGGCGAAAGGCCCTATCTCAGGAATAGACTAGTACTAGTAGTAAGACCTCATAATTTTAGAATTTGACCTTTACTATGATTTGTGTTATCAGTCACCAAGACTCTAACCAAGTGAATTCACTCAGTAAATTCCCACTAGTTAAAATCACTGTATGCTCTGAAATTCGTACCGATAATGGCTTTTTAACTAGTAACTACTAGTAGTTATGCAGTGCTTTTGAGAAAAGCAGAGCATACAGCTTATCTACTAGTAATTTTGCAACAACAATGGTAATACCAGTAAAATTTTTACTAGTAAAATCACTGTTTGGTTCGAAATTCGTACCGATTTTACTAGTAGTAACTACTACAGTAATACCATGCAGTAATTTATGACAAAGATGACAAAGACGACAAAGCCAACAAAGGCAACAAATACTAGCTACTACTAATACAGCTAGTACTACTGTTTGGGCTAAGCTACTATATTAGCTACAGAAAAGATGAGATGACGGAACAGCAGTGTTCCGGAGGAGTTATAATGCTCCGGAGATCTGGGCTCATGGAACAGTGTTTCCACCAGACGACGTTGGTGATGCAATAAGAAGAAGCCAGTGTGCTTAAGAAGGAAGATCACAAAGAGAAGGACTCTCCATGTTCAATGCTACACTCTTAAGAGAAGATAGGGAACAGGAGATGGCGGGGTAAACCTTGATTCAAG
>Ga0100380_10005770_pt1 | contig 12723 bp, 17 predicted proteins | sample CryGeymeta201504_FD_80417 | JGI IMG/M metagenome (GOLD analysis project Ga0100380, IMG submission 80417) | Groundwater microbial communities from Crystal Geyser aquifers in Utah, USA - Crystal Geyser metaG 2015-04 | ecosystem: Environmental > Aquatic > Deep subsurface > Groundwater | place... | reverse complement strand
TTGGGGATTGGGGATTGGGGATTGGGCCCAATCCCCAATCCCCAATCCCCAATCCCCAAAATAAGTTTATAATAAAATATATATTACATATTTAATAAATTAGTTACTAAAAATAAATAAAATTTAAACTCCAACAAATTTTATAATTCTAATTAATAAAATAATAAACATAAATAATAAAATAATATTCAAGATTTTTCTTTATATTACATTAATTTTTCTTAGTAAATTCTATTTTTCTATCAATTACTTTAGAATTATTGGCTGAAAGATAGCGACTATAGTACTCAGTTATGGAATATTTATTAATGCTTTCAAATTTACGTTCTATTTTATTACTATTATTATGGATATTGTTATTGTTGCTAAGTAAATTATTGTTATTACTATTAATGTTTTTAGTCGTAAAAGGGAAATGAGATTTATTAGCATTCATAAAATGTTTATTACTTGAGTGATTAAAGTTGTTAATTCCACTAATACCATTAATATTGTTTGAACTAGTTTCAAATCTTTGATTACTTGTACTTCTTTTATCAAATGAAAATTCTTTTAATTCCTTCTTTGTACTTTTTGGTGATAAACAATTTGAGTTAAAATTATTTTTATCTCCATTTAAATTTAGTAAATTAATTTTTGGGAATTTGCCTTCTGTTGTTAACATTGCTGGTTTTTGTATTAAAAATGTTTCTTTAAATTCTTTTACATCTTTATGTTCTGTTATTTCTTTATTATCTTTAACTTCAATCTTATCTGGTGTTGGTTGAACATTATTACATTTATTATATGTATTTTCATAATTTTCAAAACAAATTACTATACAAGATATATTATCAAATGTTTGTTTAATAAGTGAAGTTTTCATAATCATATCACAGCCTGCGGCACAACTTAGATGTATTGAATCACTTTTAATTTCGTTCAATCCTAACCAAACACATTCACTTACTTCATTGTTAGTAAGTGAGTCAAATATACCATCACATCCTAACACTATAAAGTCAAAATTATTATTTATTTTAAAATTTGTGATTTCTGGTTCAGCAATAAGTACACCGGGCTTCCCACCAAATTTAGAAAGTTTGCATTCTATATCCCCGAATGCTCTTGCAACCTAAATTTAATATAAATAAGATTAAATTATTAATTACTGATAGTCTTCCGGGAAGAATTCTATATGGAGCTTTAAAATTATTAAATGACATACCCATTGGAGTTTGAGGCCTAAGTAAAGTTATTAATGATTTTATTACCGATAAACAGTACCACCTGCAATATTAATTCTATTTGTTTCGAATTTATCATCTGGTTTATGATCTCTTGTAATTTGACTTACGGTTTTTCCTTCATTTTTAGAAATAATTGCTCTACAATCACCAACATTTGAAATATAAATCATATCATCTATAAATTAGTAACTTATTTTACCTATTATCATCATTACAAGTACACAAGCCCCCGATGAATCTCTTAATTCATTATATTTTGTAAGAGCTTTATTATAAATATAATCTTTTTCAGCTGCATAAAATCCTTGTCTTATAGCTTCGTAAGGATTTTCCGGAAAATGTGAGTCATTCAATATCTAACATTATAAAAATAATTACATAATTATGTAAAGTGTCTTTTAAATAATCAGCACATGCACTTCCTCCATGTCCATCAATAACAACAAAATATGAACAATTTGGCCAATTGTATGATTTTTTATAACTTTGAGGTTTTTCAATATTTATTAAAATATTAATTCGATCTTCGTTATAATCTCTATGATTATTTTATAATATACCTAACTGTTCCTTGATATGAATTGTAAGAAAATGTTTTTATATAATCATTACTTTTAGTACTAAATTTTGCTTTTTCATAGTATTTATATTTAGCATTTATATTTTGAATTTCTATTCCAGGATTTAAACCACTTAATTTAAAGGCTTTATTCGCTGTTTGTGACTTTTTAATTATTTTAAAATGAGTTTGATTTCCTTGATTAGTATTTGTAATGCATATTTTATTATTATTGATATGAGGTGAATTAGAAAATCTTGACTTATTATAGCTTGGAGAAGGTGGAATACTTTTAAATCCATTAGTTAGAGTAAGATTATTATTTAGATTAGGAGTTGATTGAAGATATAATGATTTAGTACTTAAATCATTCTTAGGGCTGGTTAATCTTACAAAATTTGTTTGCTTATTCATACTACTTATATTATTGAAATTGCTCATATTGTTTGTAATACTCATATCATTTTTATTATTCGAATGACTTGTATTACCATTAACATTACCATTAATTGGATTTGAATTGTTTAGACTAAATTTACTAAAGGATTGATAATTTGTTTCATTTTTCTTTATTACTAATAATTTTAATAAATTAACCTTTAATTAATTACTTTTAGTTGGGCTGTTCATGTCTTTTATTTTAAAAAGTTTTATTGTTTCTTTTTTATTAGAATTATTATTCGGATTAGTACTACCATTGACATTATTTGTATTATTTGTGTTTGAAAAATTAGAAACATAAAAGTTACTCGTATTTGTAGGGTTATAATTAGAAACATAAAATTTATTGTCTAGATTAGGTTCTCTACTAATTTCTGAATAATTCAATTTATTCAGATTATCTCTGCTCTTCATAATTATTTAATTATAATTATTAATTAAAATAATTATTAAATAATTAAATTATATTTATTTATTAAAATTTATAAAAATGAATAAATGGCTCTTACTATCAATTTTAATCATTACAATTACTTGCTATGTTTGTAATCAATTAAAAATCGGTGAAACTCAAAAAGAAATTGATAGCAGACTTAAATTTCTTGATAAATTTAGCCATACATCAAAAAATGTCAAATTTGATTACTCAAAAAAGCAAGGTGTATTTTGTAAAGCCAAAAATGAAATTAAAAGTAATTCAGAATTATTTAGAATTCCAAAAGATCTTATTATGTGTTCATGTAATATATTTTATATTTAATTTAGATGAGCTATTTCCTTTTAAATTCGAATTAAGAAATGCTTTAATAACAGTATTACAACAACAAAAGATGAATGAATTTGAAAGTTATTATTTTATTGCAAATTATTTATTTACTTTTCAACTTTTGTATATCAACTACACAAACAAACAAAAAGTTAACCAGTTTTTAAAACAGACTAAAAGAGAGTATTACATTTATGATGTTTCAAACAACGCAAAAGACTATTTAAATACATTAACGAAGGAAATTCATAATTTAAATACTTACGGAGATGAAGAATTTAGCGATTTATTGAAAAGTGGAACTAAAAATATTTCTCATGGAAAACTTTTAGAATTTATCATAAGCTATATTAAACAAAACTATCCAAACTATAGAGTATGAATTATAAATAATATAATATAGGATTACATTGTTCCTTGGATAAATAATTTAGAATCTATCAAATATTATTATAGTATTATCGAATCAAGAAAATTTCCTATTGGATATAAGTAAACTATTAATTATTATTAATTAATTTTTAAATGATAGTGAATATAAGATTTTAAATCCTAAATTCGTCAATAAAATAAACGAAGAACAAAACTTACTGAGAGATATTGGAAAAGGAGTATTTGAAAGTATAATAATTTATTAATTAATAGAGTATAAGGGTATTTGCTTAGTGCCACTATTTGATTATTGTAGTAATGCAGTATCAACAAAAAGTAATCCGATTAAGCCTTACAGTTATAAATTAAAAGTATTAAAAACTGGAATTAGCGTTTCTATTCAGCATACTTTTAATGAAGGAGAAGAAATTAAATATTTTTACAAAGGAGGAAATCTTGACAACGCAAGCTTAGTTTATTCTTATGGATATTATAATAAGGATAATGTTACAAGATTTGTTAGTTTAAACCTCACATTCAAAAAAAAGTACTTTACAAAGGAAAAACATGATATATGTGTGGAATTAAAGTGTTTTGAAGGAATCAATTATGAACATGAGTATAAAGATAACACAAGTCCAACTCTCAATTTACACTTAAAGATTTATCCTAAATTTAATAATGCATTTTTGAATATCTATAGATTATTGTTTCTTTCCGATGATAAAGTTAATGAATATAAAAGTTTTTATACAGATGAATTAAAAAAAGAAAAATTTATATTATATGATAACGAAATGAAATCTAGAGTAACTGTCGGAAATCATTACAAAGATATTTTATTTGGAACTAAACCAAATTTTCACGATTACTTAGAGATTAAACAGACTACTCGAAATTATCATAAACAAAATAAAGCTTTATTTGATAGTGATCCTAAATTAAATTATATTTACAATACGAGAAAATCCTTATTTTTCCTAGAACTAGAAAAACGAGAGATAATACTTGATGGATTAAATGATAATATTACTAAAATTATGAAGTATACCTATCAAGAAGTAATTACCATTAAAAATAAAATGTTAGAGTTTTTGAATAATTAATTATTTAATTTATTAAAGAAAAATTTAGAGAATTTAAACTTAATTAATTTTTTATTATTTTACTTTCTTTATTAATATTAATAATTTTTAGTAAAATGAATAAAATATATAATTAATGTCAACTTTACCAGATTCGTGGCATGCAGTTTTTTATAATATCTCTCCATATTTTTGGGCTGATATTGGTGTGGGTTTAGCATTAGGACTATCAATTTTAGGAGCAGCATGGGGAATCTTCCTAACAGGAAGTAGTTTGGTTGGAGCCGCAGTTAAAACTCCAAGAGTTAGATCTAAAAATTTAGTAAGTGTTATATTTTGTGAGGCTGTTGCAATTTACGGAGTTATTATGGCTATTATTATGGTTGGAAAATTCACTGGAACTAAGGATTTAACAGACCCAAATGTTTATGACAAAGTAAAATTAATTTAATAATATGTTAATATTAAATCATAGGCATTATTTTCTGCATTTAACTTATTTTCAATTGGATTAACTGTTGGCTTTTCAAATTTATTCTGTGGGTAACATAATATTTATTTATATTCATATTATAGAGTTTGTGTTGGTATAACTGGATCAAATTGTGCTATTGCAGATGCCCAAACACCAGAAACATTTGTTAAAATATTAATAATAGAAATATTCGGAAGTGCTTTAGGACTATTTGGAATTATTGTTGGTATAATACAAAGTGGAACTGCAAGTCTTTAAATAATTAAATTAACAATCAATAAACTCAATATATTAAATTGAAATTGTATGTAATTATTCAATATGGAATTTATTTATAATAACTATATAACTAATATTAAATTAAACAACTATTAATTTTATTAATATTTTGATTATATAATTTAAAATAAAATGAAAATAACAAGTAAAGAGATTTATACAATTTCTATTCTTATTTTATATATTACAAATTTAATTAATTCAACTACAACTGGAACAACAGCGATACAGTCTACAACCGTAGCATCTGATTCCTTTTCAAAATTATGTACTTTAAGTAATATAGTTCCTGTAAAAGTAAATTAAAAAGTAAATTTAGCCTTCTCCGTCGTTAACTAAATGCTATAAATATAATCCTAAGTCATGTTGTCAGTCAGTTCATGATGATTATATAAATAATAACATAAAAGATATATTAACAGATTCATGCATAAGGTACTTAATTTTTAATTTTAGAAAATATTCAGAATTTGAAGATTTAATGTGTTTGGGATGTAGTCCTATTGAAATGAATACAATTGACACTTCTACTAAAACTGTTAGAGTATGTAGTGATTTTATTCAAGCATTATGGGGACAAAATAATTTAGAAATAGTAGACTTATTTAAACTTACTAATTATTCAATTATTTTAAATTTTTGTAGCCAACATCAAGATTTGATAATTGCGGATTTAAAAGATTAGATTATATGTCACAAATTAACCCAAATTTAGGAAGAGTTTTTAAACCTTCAGATGTAAATTAACTTATAAAATAAAGTACTTCTCTAGTGCAACTGATTTTTTCAAAAAAATTCAAATACCATTTTATGAAGATTATAGTTTTGTGATTGTTAATAAAAATGATACAAATTCTACTTGGGATTGTTTTGGACCTAGTTCTTATATTAGCTTTTACTCAAATATTGTTCTTTTGTTATTTTTTTGTCTTTGGTATTATTAAAATACAAGTTTGTGATGTTAAGATGATAATCTACATGAATATTCGCAACTCTATTGATAATTAGTTATATTATAAATAAAATATTTGTAAATTTATTTTAAGTATAACTATTAATGTTATTAAACTTATTTTTATTCTAGTATAATTTTTATAAAGAAATAATATATTTTATTATAAATATAAATATGAATTTACAAAATGACTTACTTGGATTAAAATCTAAATTAATGAATATTGAAAAAGAGTTTACTGAGAAAATTGTAGTTCAAACTGAAAAAGAATCTTTAGATAAAAGAATTGATGAAAAGATAAATGATCTTGTTGAAAATAACAAAACTTCTATGGTTAATCTTAATATAGGAGGCCAAATATATCATACTAAACTATCTACCTTACTAACCCACAAAAAGTCACTATTTTACAAAACATTATCACAATATGAAAATAATATATCTAAGATTCCTTCTGAAATATTTTTTGATCGTCCATACGATCACTTCGATGTTATTTTAAATTTTTTGAGAACTAATAGAATTAGTCTTAAGGGTGTTAATTCTTATGATAAAGAAGATATCAAAGAAGAATTGCAATTTTATGGATTATCTAAAATTGATGTACTTAAACATAATGAAATTGAAATAGATTGGGATCCTATTTTGTCAAAAGCAGGTGCATTTACAATTAATAAATCATTAAAAGGAGAAATTTTAATCCATTCTACTACTTGTTACAGTCATTTTATCACAAATAAAACTTTTACCAATGAAGATTTTCAAATTGAACTTGAAGTTGCTGTTTCGCAATCTTGTAATTATCTTTATGTTGGAATTTGTAATCAAGACTATTCATTAACTGCAAATTGTGGATGTTGCAATCCAAACAATTGTAACTTTATACAAAATGATGGTACAATTCATATTAATTCAACTAAAACAAATAATGGTCAATTAGCTTGGGGTTCAGACAAAATTATAATAGGTATGAAAGTATTTTTAAGTCAACCTAATAAGGAAATGTATTTCTATTTCCCAGAAAAGAATAATCTTGAACTTGGTCAATTTTCTCTTACTGGATCAAGTTGGAAAATTTATGCTGGTCATTGTAACAAAGGAAATGGAAAAATCAAAATTCTTGATTGTTTTGCAATTTAATAGATTTTATTAGATTAATATTAATAAATATTAATATAAGAATATGTTTTTAGCTAATATTTTTTTTATAATTGTCTTATTCTGTTAATAATTTATAATTTAATTTTAGTATTATATTAATATTTTTTATCAAAGTTTGAATATCTTTTTTTCGATAGGAAAGTTTCGTCTTTTTTAGGAGCTGTATAAAGAAGTTTTGATTTTTCTTTAGAGGCTTCTAAAACTCCTGAGGAAACAAATGAAGATAATACTTTAGAATTTTTATTATAATTCTGTTTTGATGTGGAACTTTCACTATAATTTGAAACATTATTGTATTGATTATTCGAAATATTTGTTGTACTGATTTTGGGTTGCTCAATAGAATGAATAATATTTTGAATATTTAAGTCTTTGTTATCAATACTATTTGAATTAGAAAAGTAGTTCTAAATATATTATTTATTTAAATACATTTTTATTAATCATTTGAAATTCCTTTTTATATTCTGGATCTCCGTCTTTAATTTCTCTATTATATCCAATTCCCATATTATATGATTTTTTATATGAAGGATTTTTACTAGATTTATTAATATTTTGACTATGAGTAAAATTAATTGAATAGGATCCTAAACCTATCTTCTGTCTAGAGTTTTTAAAACTTCCATCTCTATTTGCTAAACTTTCTAACTCATATGTAACTACTTGTCCACATTCCTCAAAGTTTTTGACTAACATAATTGCACTATTAATTTCATTTTTAGTAATTAGAGTTATGGCAACTCCTTCTTTATTTCCAGCTCGGCCTGTCCTTCCTATACGATGAATATGTCCTTCATTATCTTTAGCACAGTTAAAATTTAAAACGGTAGATATCATGGGAATATCAAGTCCCCTGCTAGCTACATCAGTTCCAATCATAATAAGGTATATTCCTTGCCTAAAATTATTTATAGCAATTGCTCTTTCGTATTGAACTTTATCTCCGTGAATTAAACCAACTAAATTATATTTATTTGAATTAGAATGTTTACCTTTGTCTTTATATATTTTATTAAGATTTTTATATATAACTTCACATGTAAGAATTGTATTGCTAAATATAAGTATTTGTCCTTGTTCTAGTAATTTTCCTATATGGACAATTAGCCAGTCCATTTTTTCTTCTTCTGTTTCCATAATATGGACATATTGAGTTACATCTTCATTCGAAACTCCTTCCTTTCCGACGATAATTTTAATTGGGTCTGTAAGTATGTCTTTAGTTAAATTTTCAACCTTTTTGTTAAAAGTAGCTGAAAAGAATAATATTTGTCTATCAGGTCTAATCTGGTCTAATACTTGTCTAATTTGATATTCAAATCCCATATCAAACATTCTATCTGCTTCGTCTATTACTAAAAATGTTGTTCGTAAATTTATTTTAAATGCTCCTTTTTTGGCTAAATCAATAATTCTTCCCGGAGTACCTATTAAAATTTCAACACCATGTTTTAACTCTCTCCACTGATCTGTTTTATCATCTCCACCAATGATAGAAACACATTTTAAATCAAATAATTTTGCAAACTTTGTTGTTTCAACACAAATTTGTTGACATAATTCTCTAGTAGGGGCTAAGACTAATACAATAGGTCCTTCATGTTTTCCTAATGGCTTTTGGTCTAAAATATGGATAATCATAGGGATGATATAACCTAATGTTTTCCCGGAACCAGTTTTGGCTATTCCAATTAAATCTCTACCTTTTAACCCACTTGGTAAACATTGGCATTGAATTGGAGTGGGAATTCTGTAGCCAACTTTATAAATTTTATTAAGAATAGCATCATCAATTAGTAAATGATTAAAGCTTGCAATAGGATTTGGGACTTTATTCCCTCTTATTTTAATTTGTAAGAGCTGCCTTAAATTGGCACAATCTTCAGGAAGCATATTTGCAATTTCATCATGTTCTTCATAAAAATCTTTAGTGAAAGGTTCATATTCTATTTTTGAATGATCAATTAATTCAAGACCTTCCATTTTCTTCTTTTTATGTATTTTCCACTTATCTAAATCTACTTCTCCATCTGAATTTACCATATCTTCCATTTTATCACTAATACTACTTGCATCACCTTCTATTTTATTTTCAATTTCATAATTAGGTTCTTCAGGTAGTAGTCTTTCTGATTTTATATTTTCTTTTAGGGGAATAGTGTTATTTTTTTGACTTTTCATTGTTTGAACTAGGTTATCCATAAATAAATCTAGAGGATCGATTTCTTCTTCCTTTTAGAATGAAATAAATAATTATTTATTTGTTGTATAATTAAATATTACATCTATTTTATTCTTTTTAGTGTCGTCATCTCCTTCATCAAAATAACTATCCTCATTTAATGTTTTCTAATTTAAATAAAACATTAACAATTATTAAGAAAAAATATTTACTTTTTTGGACATTTTATATAATTAATTGAATTAAATTTTATATTTAATAATTCACAATATGGATAAATTTTTATCTTTAGCAAAAACAACACTTTTAAAATCTTTTACAAATAATCAATTAGCTGATAATAAAAGCACTGTTTTGGATTCTATAAATCCTATGCATGATAAAATTCAGCATTCCGAAAAGTAAATATTTACATCAAACTTCATTTATTTAGTTACATTAAACCAGATAAAAAACTTACTTATAAATCAGGACAACTATTCTATAATTTTGATACTTCAGACTCATCAGATCATTCCTTCTCCTCTGTCAATACAATAGTAAATATTAAAACATATATAACATATTCTATTTAGTTAGAAGCAAATTTAAATCTATACCAACAAGAAATTTCTGAAGAGCTAGACCAATTCGAAAATGTTTATATTAATAATCCTGATGGATCATTTACAATAAGTATTTTAATTTAAAAACAATTATAATATTAACAATACATAGACACTGAAAAAGTAATCTCTTCACTATCTTTAGAAGAAATCAAAGCTTTATACACTAAACAATACAATGAGTTTGAAAGAGAGCTTAAATCTGAACGCGAAGAGAATTTCTTAAAAATTCTTACGGCAAAATATGAATCAGTCCACCATTTAAAAATTGGCCAAATTAACGATGATGTAATTAAAGAATATCTAAATATCAAAAATATCCACGAAAATTTAAACAAAATTGACTATAATGAATATTCCAGAGTTGGAATTAATTACTATTCTAACTTATACAAATATTATATTGATTTAGAAAATGAATTAAAAAAGATAGTAGAATCAAGTATGTCAATAATATCGAAAAAGAATGAACTAAGTACAATCCAAACTATTACTAATTATTTGGAAAATATTAAGAAACTTTTTGTTGATAAGTTCCCTGTTATTTCTGACAAATTCAGAATAATTCATGAAAATATGACATATAAAATTAAAAATAAAAGTGACAGTGTTAAAGTTATTGATGAATACTTAAATTATTTAAATAACTCTGATAACTTTAAAAATAAGGAAAATCTTGGAATATTAAGAAAATTATTGAAAGAAAACTTTTCTAACTCAGATAACTTAAATGAAATTTTTAATACTTTAGAATATTCTGGATTTATTAATAAATCCCAAGCTTTAAAATTTTGTGAAAATTTAAGCTCATACTCTGTTAATATTAATGTAAATAATATTGTTTTAACATTATTCAACATTATTTAACATTATTTAACATTAATTAACATTATTTAACATTATTTATCATTATAGGTAAGAGATTTTAGCTTGGAAGATTTATCAAAAGATAGCGAGTTAATTAAGAAGTATTTTTCGTCTGGGGCAAGTTCTTATAATCAGAATTCTTTATTTAAGAAAAAGATCTCAGATTTAATTGTTAATGATAACTTCAAAGACCTTATTCAAGAAATAACAAATTATGAAAATACTTTGATTAAGGATCAAGATTTCCAAAACAATTTATATTATTTAAATGGAATAAAGTTATATGTTTTATTGAACTCAATCAATGATCAATTATTTTCAGAATTTATGAAAAATTCAAAGAGAGAAATAAAACATTAAAACACTAAATTTGAAAATTATAAAGAAAAGATATAGAACATGTAGAAATTAACTCAATAAAATTTGAATAAATATATTTTTGGACCTAAATTAATAAATAGTAATTTAAATTTCTAATTAGTTATTTAAGTAATAGTTAATAATTCATTATTATGTTTTAATTTATTAATTTAAAAATAAAAAATCAGAAAATGAATAATAAATAAAATGAGTCAGAATGAACCTGATATTGATGATATTTTAAATAAATTATTAGCTGCGAGATCGTAATTATATTTATTTAGTCTTTTAGATATAAACCAAATCGTCAAATTAGTTTGCTTGAAAATGAAATTAAATGGTTATGTAATAAATCAAGAGATGTCTTCATGAGTCAACCAATTTTCCTTGAATTAGAATCTCCAATTAAAATTTGTGGTAAAATTTTTTCTTAAATGTAGGTGATGTACATGGACAATATTATGATTTACTACGTTTGTTTGAATATGGAGGATACCCACCTGAATCAAATTATTTATTTCTAGGAGATTATGTAGATAGAGGTAAACAATCATTAGAAACCGTATGTCTTCTACTTGCTTATAAAATTAAATTCCCTGAAAATTTCTTTCTTACTAGAGGAAATCACGAATGTGCTTCTATAAATCGTATATATGGATTTTACGATGAATGTAAAAGAAGGTATAGTATAAAACTATGGAAAATATTTACAGATTGTTTTAACGCACTACCTGTAGCAGCTTCAGTTGACGATAAAATATTTTGTATGCATGGAGGTCTATCTCCAGAATTAAATTCAATGGATCAAGTTCGAAAAATAGTTAGACCAACTGATATACCTGAACAAGGTAAGTACAACTAATTAAACTTAATAAATATTTACATTAAGGATTACTATGTGATTTACTATGGTCAGACCCAGAAAAAGACACAACAGGATGGGGTCAGAATGACAGAGGGGTTTCAGTTACTTTCTCTTCGGCAATAATAGAATCATTTTTAAAAAAGCATGAATTAGATTTAATTTGCAGGGCTCATCAAGTAATATAGTTATTTTAATATTGTTAGGTTGTTGATGAAGGATTTGAGTTCTTTGGAAATAGGCAGTTAGTAACAATATTTTCCGCTCCTAATTATTGTGGAGAATTTGATAACTCTGGAGCTATGATGTCTGTTGATGAAAATCTTATGTGTAGCTTTCAAATATTAAAACCGGCTAATAAAGTTAAAAGTAATTTAAGCTTGCAAAGATCAAACACGCCTCCTAAACAGAAAAAATAATTAGTTCTTTTGAGATAATAAATATGTTTATATGTTATTTATATTAAATAATCTAATTAATACATTAATTTTATATAGAAGTATTATTAATAAATAAGAATTT
>Ga0100380_10005768_pt1 | contig 12725 bp, 8 predicted proteins | sample CryGeymeta201504_FD_80417 | JGI IMG/M metagenome (GOLD analysis project Ga0100380, IMG submission 80417) | Groundwater microbial communities from Crystal Geyser aquifers in Utah, USA - Crystal Geyser metaG 2015-04 | ecosystem: Environmental > Aquatic > Deep subsurface > Groundwater | place: USA... | reverse complement strand
TAGTCAAAGTAGTGAGCTGTTGAAGCCTCAGCTGAGAGGTCTTCAGGTATTGACAGAGGTTGGCATATTCAAATCTAAGAAGAGTCCGATAATTTTGATGCAATAATAGTACTCTTAGTGGAAGTAGTACTATTTTAAATAGTGAGTCATTGATATTTGTGTTTTTATTCTTTGCCTTAGGCCTTTCTCAGCCTGTTTATAAACTTTCAAAAATGTAATAGGAGTACAACAAGAAAGATAAAAATATGGAGAGTAGTGGCAAACAATCAACCATCAAGGACTCACTTCCACAAGAAGGATATGCTTGTACATCATTGCCTGAAGAATAAAGCTATCACTATCGCAGGCATCCTTCTCTCAAGATTAAACCGATATCTTTTGATGACTAGGCTGATTAGATTGCAACAGTTCAATCGCAAGAGTCTTATTTTTCAGTCAATTCTTCAAACGTTTAGAACAATCATTCAGAAGAAAGTCCTCAACTTTCTAAAAAATATATAAATAGCAAAATCCAAAAGTATACAGCTCGACTCACTGCTCCTGAGGAGTGGAATTATCAACAGTAAGCAGGGATACCTTCCCAATCTTTATAGTATATGAAGCAAGAGCTGAAATAGACCTACGATGATCTTCTGGCCATCGTCAGCAGGATGATTAGTGCCCAAGTTAGCACTCGTCTTTTATTTTTGTTGGGGCCAAGACAGTCCGGAAAGAAAACCTTACTCTTTTTAGTCCTCCAATAAATTGCAAAATGCACTTCGAATACAAAAAGCTATTACTTTGATTTTGAGCAGTGTACCAGAAAAGGTGAATAGGCTATCATTAGTTTATCGAGTTTTATCCTTCAGTACTGCCTAGAAATGAAAGAGAAAAAACAGGGAGAAAGCGTCAGGCCGGTAATTGTTGTCAATGGTCCTCAATTATTTTTTCATCTTTTGAAAAAAGTACAGCTCTACCATGAGTTTAAGGGGCTCCTAAGAAAAAGTAAGATAGTGTTTCTGTTTACAGGCACAGCACTCAACATTCGCAAGTAATCTTGGATTTCCGAAAATTCTTTGACTTTTAAAACACCAAAAATTAGCCTCAACGCCATCATCAGTTTGCTTGTCATAATAATCAAGTAAACTTCATTTGAGAGCGTAAAATGGACTCTCAGCAAACCCCTAGCTACCTTCTTTTGCAAAAGATTACAGGATCACTCGAATGTCGATTTGAGCCTTTTGACAAAAATGAAGTAATTTATGAAAAAAATAGCCAAGTTGACAAAAAAAAGTGAAGAAAATGTAGAAGAAAAATCCACTGAATTGAAAATTACAAGAGATATGCTTGATGAATTCAAGAAGGAATGTTTCGACATATCATACCAAGTAAATATAGCAGGACTCAACCTTCACTAAAAGTTAGTATTGGTGGGTATGAGAAGGGTCATGTCCGAGGACTAAAAATTAGCAATCAAGCTTAGTGACCTTTACAGTGCTTACCGTTGGGCGTGTTCAAGCATCAATGTAAGTGGCCGAGAGGAAAAATAATTTAAACGGGATCTACTGGTCTAAATGTAGACCTACAAACTAATCAGAACAGTTCGGAAATACGGAAATATGATTGGGACCTTTATTGTGGCAAGCATCGACATGGAGTAGATTTCATAATACCTGCGGAATGAACCTCTGCTATCCAAATTTTATTGAAAAAACAAAAAAGGCATTTTTGACCTTGTACAGTCACTCTGAATCAATTGACCTATTGATTTTGCAACACCTTTTTTAAAATCTTTACACAGTTCAGAATACAAACTTTAGAAATATCACAGTTTATAAATATCGTAATATTAACATTACTGAAAGATGATCGAGTTGGACAGGGGCAAGGTCAGATGACTAAAGATAATCCGGACCCCAACAATCCCATCTTTATTTTTTTGATTTAATTGATAGCATAAACAGCATTGAAAAATCTATTAGAATAATGAGAATCAATAAGGCCAGTTGTAATAAGGAGTCGGCCAGTATGGTTGATAGAAGGGAAAAGGGTGGCAAATGTTGGGCAGTTGAAAGGTCATAGGGACCGGTACTTAGAGCTTGAACTCTTCTGGAGATTTCTAAACACCAATCTAATATATTGTATTGCTAGCTGATTATTCCTCATGCTTTAATTCATGAGATGGCTAGCTTCTGGGGCTTTTTTTGATCTTGGAACGAAAGTTCCTCATGGGAAAGGCCCCAGTTTAGTTGAATTTCTTCAGAATAAGTCTGGCAGTGGTAAGTTTGATTTTTAGCTTTTTGGAGGCCTTGGAGAGGGAAACACCTTGTTAATTGATCAATTCGACGAGTCGTTTTCTTTTCTAGGTCATGACAAATGTACCCCAAGCGAAATCCTTTGATAGGACCTTATAGAACTTTGATCTCTTTCTCTAAACCTCATTTTTACTCTGAATGAATTATATTATGAGTTCAAAACAAGCAACAAAGTTTTAATACTAACACTCCCATCCTCCCTTTTACTTTACCCTGTCTCCTATCCATTACAGTCTTTGACTTACCATCTTTTCTTCCCCTGACATTTGCATTGGGCCCTTTGAGTTTTTACTTATCTTCTTGACTCCACCTCAACTCATATATTAAGCCTTTGTAAGTCTTATAATCACAGATTCTGATATTTTCCGCTCTTGTGCTCGTTTAAAGCAGAATAACTCAAAATTGTTCATTATTGATGCTTCCAGTCTTGTTGTTGGCAGTCGTATGTCTACAATCATTGGCTTTAGGAGATTAAAATTTTGATATCCTAGCTTGTTATAGGTCCTTTTCTGGGCTTGCTTGTCTGGTTGTGGGACCTAAGATGGGATTTTTTTGAATAATGCGAGTGACAGGAATTAATAAAAATTAAGGTAAAAATTTACAAAAGTGAGGCCATTTTCTTAGTTGAAAGATTTATGGCGTCTGGGCAGATTTTTAAAGATTTTTACCTTGCAGAAACCCCACTTCTAAAGAGTAACTGAGCGAACTGAAGAAATATAATTGGAACAGAATAAAAAAGAGGGTAAAATTAAATATCATCGAGCCAAAAGTCGCATCACGAGAAGAGCTAAGAACAACATCCACAAAAATGACCCTTTTGAAGAAATTCAGAGAACATTGAAAACACATGGAGATTTGCAACTTGTTGAGCGTATATTCATGATAGGGAGCCTAGTTATAAAAATCATGAATTATCATAAATGCCCGAAATTCTAAAAATATGAAAATCACTTCCCTACAGAAAATAATGTTCGAATGGGATCAGATGTTTAATCGAGAGCATCGTTGAACAGAAAGAGATCCTTTAAAATCTTCCCAAAATCACAGAGAGCCGAGTGATCATACAGGAATGCCACCTTTAGCGTCTGGAATGACTGTTGACAGAATATCTTACTAAATATAAATATATTGTTGACAATTTTTAATAAATGATTCATAAATGATTCATAAATGATTCCCATGTGACTGGAACTAAGATCTCAAGAAAGGCATACTTCAGCATCAGTACGACAAACATAATTTGGACAACGGACGTTTCAGATATAATTTAACTGGAAGGCAGAAGTTAAAGTTATCAAAAGGTGTCGGTCTAGGCGATAGTCAGGTACAAAAAGTTATCTTCCTGGTCCTTATACTCCTCAAGGTCTCCCAATTCTTTATCTCGGCAGAGGTACTGTCAGAAGTCGATAGCAATTTATTTTGACAAAATAAGTAGAGAGAGAGATTTGGATTGCTGACTGCTGTTCCTGATTGGTTCATAATTTTTTTCCTGAGGCTTTCGATGACGATATGAATATTGTACTCTTTGTTCGCCACCAATCTAGTTGATTCATGTTTACTTGAAGTACTTCTGAGTTGTTATTTTAGACTTTGGATGAGTCTCAATGATCATGGCAAGACTGTTGGGGTGATTCGCAATATTTACCTTGTAGGTTTCCCTCCTGGTCTCTAGAGGTATATCTCTGAAACTCATACTTGTCTTTATTTATTATGACCTATATCAAAGAATTGTTATGGCTCCTCATAAGTGGACATCTCTTGAAGAACAGAGCCCTCATTCAATTAGTAGCCTTCAGTTTGTGCTACGAATTGTATTAATGTATAGCACTATTCAATGTTCCATAATTATTTTCTATTTTGCACTTCGATGTTGGATAAATAGAACGAGGGGGTCGATAAGATCCTTAAACGTAACAGAAACCGCAAGGTCAAGAACCACATTGGATAGGGCAACGACTACGTACTCAAGAGATACCGGCTTGAGTAAAACTAAAATTTCAGTATTGATTATCTTATCAAGAGAAGAAGGAGCATGAGTAGTTCAACTACTAAAATGCTTTCAACGTCTCACCTTAAAACAATTATATCGAACATGATCCTGAAGATTAGCTTGTGATTGTCCCCTTTGATACACCTTAAGACAAACATAGCTAAGAGTTGGAAGAAAGCTAGGTCGAGCAACCTCAACTCGTCTATGTCTTTGACGATTAAGAATTTTAATAATCAGAAGCAGAACCTCAGTCTAAAGTGAATAAAGATTTGTTGGAATCGGATCCCGGCTTAAGAGTTTAAAAAAATGCTGAAGCTAAGGTTGGTATATTAAAACACCCTAACTCAAACTATCAGTAAAATGATTTTCCTTTCAAGAACAGCGAAAGATCAAACAGCAGCACAGCCGAGCTGATGACTCCCAATTATATGAAATCTAGAAATTTCTTAGAAGGCATGAAAAGCAACGGAGAGTCCTCCCCTTCTAACCAGAAGTTTTTCTATCAGAAGGATTAATAAGAGTAAGAGGAGGCTTTAGAGATAAAGGGGGTGAAGATAGAGGAAGGAAGTGAGGACAATGTCATCAATATTGTGAACAAACAAGCCTTCTCTATATCGAAATTACCAAGTGGAATTATACTCAGATGCATTATAAAAAGAACCAATAATTTTCTCAACATGATCAGTCCCTAGTACGACCTCTATTTGGCCAATGGGCTCAAGCACATTCTCTCGGTGAAAAAATATCCTCTAAGAAATAGATAACTCTTCAAATTTTCAACCAATCCCATCAGATTCAGTGAACCAAATTTGTTGTCGATTATGCATGCAAATGTGAATCATAATGTTTACTGGATGTTAAACCTTCCCAAAAAGATAGCAGAACACTAGTTGTCGATTGTCGACTTAGTAATTGGCTATTATAAGTTGAAAGAAAACGAGAAGCGAAAATTCACTGTTTTACTGCCCTCAATGAATACTACGTATCAACTAGCTCTTGACTATGAACAAAGCAACATCAATTTTACCAACTTCAAGGAATAGATCAAGGTTCAACTCAACAACATTCAGGAGTGGAATCAAAATGGATAAAATTCATCAAAAAATTTTGTGTTAGCTGACGAGGACGATCCTGACTATCGGTACCTTGAGCTCAAGAAATAATCAGACAACATCTTTTAATTGACGATCCAGCATCCCTTGAGTCCTCTCCAGGCTATGGCGATAGCTATGACACGTTTTGATGTGCAATTGAAATGATCTATTAGTCTTATTATTCAAATAATATCACATAATAACACATGGATAAAGGGAAAAGTCTGCCCCTTTCCAACAGCCTAGAAAATTTGCTCTTCCCTCCAGGGAGATACAATATCTCTCAGTTGCTCAACATGACTCCCTACTTCAACACAGGCCTCAAGTTGACTCTTCAGAGGCATAAGTAACTGATGAAGCAGCTGTTTGACATGGATGATGAGAAAATGTGGTGGGTTGTCAAGGGATAATATGGAGAAGTCGATGCCAAGGTTCTTCTTCTGGTGCTGATGCTTCAGTTGATGAGCCGATAAAGAAGACTGATCTTCAATGAGGGTGTCAATAACATTCACGCGCCTGTAAAAGAAGGCGGAAATGCTAATCTCACCTCTCCTCGCAACCGGGCAACTCGTGCACTTTACATTAGTAACGAGCAAACTGAAATAATGAACTACATCAAATAGCATTTTGTCACTTTTCTCAAACTTCTATCCAACTAACCCAATGCCCAAGATCCATTCTTGGAAGGCGACGACCTACAACCCCTCAACTTTTTGTTCAAAGTTGACCGCAACAAGAAATTTTACAGCTATTTACCTATTTTTAACAAATCACAAAAGCTGAAAGCGTCAACTATTAGTGATCATATAGTCCCTCGAATCATCATCAACTAGCAAGGTAATTGTCTCTTTATGCAGAACTGGTTAGCCTGGAAGGGCTCAGCTATGTGGTGACAATCAAGGAAGAAATCAGGGACAAAGATCTAAGAATTATTGGATGTGAGGACTCTGAAATTTTTATCAACTCTCAGGTTCGCTCACTCTATATTGTGAACTGTATCAATTGTACTATATACATTGCCTCATGCGAAAGAATAGCTTTTGTTGATAAATGTGAAAGGGTAGCCTTCACAGTCGGCACCAATTTGCTTCGGGTTTGTAATACTCATGACTCAAATATTTACTACTATGGCTCTTCACCCATCATTTTAACAGGAGACAATAAAGCCATCTCTATCGGGCCCAACAACTGCGCCAGCTCTGACCTGCCTCGATACTTGAAAGACGCCAGAATATAAATGACCGAACATAATCTCCATAATTACGAAAATGTAATTTTCAAAAATCTGATGACGACATAGAACTCATGGGCCACAATGCCACCAAGCTAATTCGATTTACTGGTGCTTCCAGAAAAAGAATAAGAAGATGAGAGAGATAGAAAAAACAGTCCGCAACAGCAGGACATGAATAGCTTGTTGGCCCCAAAGGACTATCTGATCGAGCTTGAGAAGAGAAACAAATACTATAGCAGTTTCAAGAGTAAAGTTTCAAAAGGAGGTCTGAGCAACTAAATGGCTAATAACTTGCATGCTGCCCTTCAAGGGAACTTCAGAGAGTGGCTGACCGCCAAAGGATACACTAAGAATCTAAACGATCTTGTTAAGATGCTTGATCGCAAATGATAAGATATGGTTATTTGTATCAACATGCTAAACGTATCAACAACATAAATTACTATTTCTTTCGACTATTGAGAGGAAGTTTTGAACGGCCTTGTGCTACCATATTTATGCGGACTAGACAAACAAAATATAATAGATAAGATCCTGAGCCGCGAATGGAAGATTACTAGGAGTAAATCGTGGAAGGCGAGCCACTAAAGGTGCTCGAAATATTCCCAAAAAGACCGACATCGTCCCTCCAACTCAACCTCAACACTATTCACAGAATGTACTTATCCCTTATATGTACTCTTTGTGAAAAGCTTCTAAAAGCGCCAGTCTATCTTAAATGTTCTCATAGATTCTGTAAAGAATGTATAGAAAAGTATATCCGAAACAATACCAAGAAAACCTGCCCAAACTGCAGAGGAGAACTTTCAACAAAAAGATAACTGAGGATAGATAAAGCCACGTAAAAAATCATTCAATATTCATTCAAAGATCCCAAAATATTTTCTTCCAGCTTTGAACAAGCAGAACAACCTCTCTTTAGAAGCAGAAGTGGAATCGATTTTAGAAAAAACGACAACTACAGCAATCAACTCAGTGAATCTGAGGTGATAGTTCCATCCATCAAAAGAACTAGAACAGAAGGTGAAGCCCTTCCACAGCCATCGACTCGAGGAAGGAAAAAGAGAGTTATTTCAGAGAAAAAGCTGGTGAGCAAAATATAAATTTAACATGAAAATGAGTCATCAACAATTCAAAGAAGGAAATCAAAAAAGATGGAATAAAAATAGGGGAAGAAGGTCGAAGCTCTTAAAATTTCTCCTGTGAAGGCCTAAACTCCAACTCCAGCTCTTATTAGTTAAACTTTTTATACAGAATACATAAGCAAGGAAAGAGTAAAGAAAAAGAAGATACCAATTATTGATTTAGCTTCTGAGTCAGAAGAAACGCCAGAGCAAGATATTTAATAGATCAGAAAGGATTAATTTGTTAGAGTCGAGGATAAAAATGTGACCTCAATCAATTATCTACCTGAAGTTTAACAAAGCCAACCTCAAACTATAACATTTAAAGATTTCACTTAGATAGGTAAAGTTGAATCTAAGGCTTCTAAAAATAATTAAAGCTCAGGCGTTTCAAAAAAGTCTTTTGCCAAACAGATAGATTTTTTACAAAAATAAAAAACAAAGCCCATTGAAGATCAATTAGTGCAGAAAAAGGACTCCAATATTTAAAAACTGCCTGGGGTGCATAGGCAAATTTAACTTTCTATGCAAGAGTAACTTAATAATAGAGATTAAGATGAGATGGTTCCAGAACCTGAGGTTATGATACCCGAGCCAGAACAAAATCAAATTGAGGAACCTCTTCCTAATATTTCAGAATAAGTCTTAAAAGCAATAGAGCTCTTGAAGAGCCAGTTTAATGAAGAATATCCTCAGAAAATTATTTAATTAAGTCCTTTTAGCTTCTATGTTTCCATCACTCTCACTAAACTCACTTAATGTATTCTGATTCCCGAGGATGTTGGTGGCACTTACAAGATTGGTTTAAAAAGCCCAATATCCTCCATTGCTTCCCTGGTTGGATAATTTTTGAACCTTGACAAAGAATATATTCGATTATTTGTAAAGCAAGATGAGCAGGTGATTGAAGTCCACCACAAACTCAAACTGTATGAGATCAATGGTCAATACTGGAAACATTGGAGGGGCGTTTAGCTGTTGGAGACCTCCTAGCTGATATAATATCAAAGTAAAAAGGAACCCGAAACAAGTATAACAAACAATATTATTATTTCGAGTATTGAGAGAACACTGTTTTATTCGATCAATATCTAAAAGCTTCTTAATTGATTTACTTTTTACTTATGACAGTCATTTTCAATCATTTAATTTACCTCAAAGATCCATGTTCTATTTTTAAATGAACTTCCAGACTCATCTTTTTTCTCAGTCATTAGATCACAAGGTCAAACCTTTGAAAACTTAGATTAATATGAAGGATTATGATGCTCTGACAATTGAAAAAAGGGAATTTTGACCTAACTTCCTCATGAATTTAAGATATTATTATTCCAGTTACAGTAATATTTGTTTTATGCCATCAAACCCCATTGCAACCCTCGATCGCCTGTCGGTAAGAAGTGTCCTAAGAGGATCTACCTCCACTTTGTGTGGTGTCGTTGGCACCTTTATCGTCATCATCCTCTGTCTGGCCATCTATATTCCAACCGCAAATGAATACTTGAAAGGAGACTACTACGAATCCTAGTTATTCCACCAGGCAACTGTATAAAGTAAGTTATATTCAAACCGGGACTTCAAAATAGCCATCCAATTTCTTAGCAAAACTGACAACTCAGTTGCCAACCATACCGATATCAAAAGATGGGGCTTCACATAGTTTTATGAGCTACTGGCCGACTATTCTGCAAACTACTATGAAGAAGCCTGGGACTGCAAGTCCGATTATTTTGCAGATACGATCAATCCTGTCACACTTTCAGATTGTTTTATGTTCCCGGAATATTCACTCCTTCATATGTTCAAAGACTATGGAGTCTATACTTCTTATTCTAACCTCTTTTTCTGGCTCACAGCTAGGGATAGTATTGATCCATTCACTTCTTCCTTCGCAGGTTCCCTTGGAGGGAATTATCGAAATTTAGATATTTTGTTGAAAAACTACTACTATGTTGTCTATTTTACATCCAAAATAGTCGATAGCAGCAGCGGTGAAGCCAAGCTTCAACTCAATCGATTTTACTCTTCGGAAACTGCCTTTAACTCAGATCAAAGCGATTCTGTCAACCTCCTGGTTTATCACCAAAAATAATACCACATGGACATCAGTATTATGCCATGGGTCAATAACATCACAGAACAAGGTCTCGTATGGCTTGGAAAATCTATGGTTATTGCTCAGCCCAGTCCGACTACAAGCGCTTTAAACGGCCTTGAAGTAGACTGGAGTTTTGATGAATATCATATAGCTAGCTATCGTTATTACAAAAAGCTTGACTGGCTTCTTGGTATTATAGGAGGGGCTATGCTTCTTTTCTATATTATTCTTTGGGTACCTTGCAATTATATTAACAGGAATAAACACAAGAAAGATAATGTGTACTATTTTCTACTGCTTAACCATGCAGAAGAGGACCACAGAATCACCTAAGCTAATGTCACTGCTGCTAATGTCTCTGGCTGGTATTATCTAAGCAATCCTTTCATCAACTGTAACAATGAAATGAAATCAGCCAGGAAGCTTGTCATGGCTGGAGAGTTGGAACTCGATATTGTGAGACTCATCAAAAAGCTGAAGGTTGCAGAGAGAAGCTTGAGGAAGAAGGAATTGTGGAAGGATTTCAAGCCTAAAGTGTTCGAAATGCAAACTGTGCCCATCGAAAATATTCCTGCTGCTGAAAAAAAAAGAGAAAGAGAAGAGGAAGAAGATCGTTAGTAAGGTGCAGAAGACATGTCATCTATGGATTCTGACAATCTTGTGGAATAGATCATTATCGAGGAGGATTTCCTGGAAATGCCAATCGATAATACTTTTGGCCTGACTGAAGCTCAAATGGAGGCCATCAAAGACTAGCCCCGTCTTGTTAATGTCTATGAAAATAACATAACTGGAGCTATATTGACTCAAGATGAAGAAGACAACACCTCTCGCTTGGTCGAAATGAACAATAAGAGCAGATATAAAGCTAAATACGAAACCAGAAGAAGAGTTAGCAGGTTCCGAAAAATATACAACTTCATCGCAAAAGGTATTGAACAATTTGACTTCTTCGGAGCCAGACCCAACCTCATCGTTGACCCTGACGGCTCCTCCTGTGTTGGCCTATGTGGAGTCATTCTTATCCTGTTCTTTTCCCTTCTCTTGGTGGCTCTAACAATCAGAAACGCAGGTAGACCTGAGCTGATGATCGATTATAACTATCAGTAAATTCCAGAGTTCAGCTACAGTCTTGTATCTGGTGACAGCTTGAAGTTTGCCTTGTGCATTAGTTATGCATCTGATCTGAAGGGATCAGCCCGAAAAGCGGATTTAAGGTTTTTCACCTAGAGCAAAAGCCGTGGTAGAGTTTACTACCAACCTTAACAATTATCTCAAAGTTCATACGAGCAATTCGATATACCATCTTCTGAGGTACCTATTAATCTAAACTTTTGTTTCACAATCCCAGCCAAGGAAGAGATAATTATGGCGGAGAGCAGTTAGACTGACGATTATGGGTATTTTGGCTTTAGAATTGAACCTTATTGTTCCTCCACGGCCAGCTATTGTCAAACTAATGCTGCCCTGATCAACGATAATTTCTTGACCTTAATCAACAGTACCATCATATACATTTTCCTCCCTGAAAATAGATATGACGCCAACACTACCACCCTCAAAAATAACCTTATCAATACCTATCTCAACATGAACATCAGGAGTATGAGAAATACCAGTGCTTTTGAAGAAACCCTCTTTGTTGATGAGGTCAGAATCAGAGACAACACTTAAAATTGGTTCATGAGGACTGGAGCTACCACCAAAGAAAGAGGAATATCTTCCAATATTAACATGTTGGACCCTCTGTCCAGAAGCATACCTGGCAGTCTATACTATGAAGCCAGAATCAGACCGAGCGGAAATCAAATTAACTATATTCTTTCTACAAAAAAAGCTGATGTTATTTTGGGAATAATTGGTGGCATCTTTGTCTTGATGTATGCTGTTTTCCATTGGATAGGAAAATTATACAACAGCTTCAACGTGAGAGCCAAACTAGCTGAATAAATTTACTATGAAGAGTCCATCTCATAAAGCCCAATCAATAAAATATTGACAATTCTTCCTGTTCCCCAGTGCCTGCTTCCTTCCTGCTTCCACATCAAAAATGATGTCATGAGAATGCGACAAATCGAAAAGAAAATCAAGAATGACCTCAACTATGTCTGGCTAGTCCGATATATCGATACAATTTTCAACCTCAGCAGCTCTCTTTTCGACAGGCTTCAAGCCAAAAATTTATCCTTGGTTTTTGTCAAATAAAAAATAGATGAGGAGGAAAAAGCTACACAAGATTATATATTTTCAAGAGGCACTTCACTAAATCATGACGCTAACTAATTTCGTGATGATTTTTAAGAAGAACAATAAATGAAAGGAAGTCTAATTGATAAAGGCAGTAAAATCATTAATAAAACAATCAACCCTGAACCAAGTTTATAAAAAATACACCCTCAGAATCCTCTCAATGATTCCAATACCTTTGAAAAATTCAAACCCAGTCAACAAATGATTCTAGAATAAAATGGAGCCAATGAAAAATTCCAAGATAACTATATGCATGGACTTCCTGAGCAACCTCGATTCAACTGGCTTGACACTTTCTAATATCCTGCGTCTCTCACTCTCAACGGCAAAAGAGAGGTCACCAGTTGCTTTGGAGGGTGTTGCTGTCTCATTCTGCTGATGTTCATCTGCATCATTGGAGCCTTTGAGGTATCAGTGTACCTGGATAAAGATGATGCTAGAATCGGAATGTCAACTGCCATGATGGAACCTCTTAAATAAAACTCTAACAGTACCTTCAACAGCAGAATTCATCTTGAAACTGGCAAAAATTTCAAATTAGCTGTTACTTTTTCTTCAGCTTATTAAGATTTCCCTCAAAATGTTTCAAACTGGACCAGCTCAGCTGTAGGTGTCAGTATTTTCAAAGAAACTTATACTCG
>Ga0100380_10005756_pt1 | contig 12740 bp, 7 predicted proteins | sample CryGeymeta201504_FD_80417 | JGI IMG/M metagenome (GOLD analysis project Ga0100380, IMG submission 80417) | Groundwater microbial communities from Crystal Geyser aquifers in Utah, USA - Crystal Geyser metaG 2015-04 | ecosystem: Environmental > Aquatic > Deep subsurface > Groundwater | place: USA... | reverse complement strand
TTTCAAACTTGTTCAGTAAATATTCACCGGATTCGGGCAGTATAGAAAAGTTCACAATTTGAAAAATGATTCGGCATTTTTCATTCATAGTATCAGGCAAAGATTTTAATAAAGTAGAAATCTGTTCGGGAGTTAGATTTGCCAGAGTATTGCCAAGTGAAACTATGACATCAAATTTTTTATCCATTATTTGGGAAATATTTTGGACAGGAGATTCAATAAAATTTATATTTACGTTGTGTTTAATTGCATTCAGTTTTGCTTTGGAAATCATTTCTGCAGATTGGTCACAGGCAGTAACATTGCAACCAAGTTTAGCCAATGAAATTGAATCGAGTCCGGTACCGCAGCCCAAATCAAGTGCATTTCCCGACAGATTAAATTCAGAAAGCACGGAGATTCGTCTTTCAATTGACTTTTCAAAATTTATCATCTCATCGTAAAAAACAGAAACATCATTGAAGAAATCCGAATTATCAACCTGCACTTTTGTCCTCTTTTGAAAGTCTTCTGAACCATGTGAAATATAATCCTGTTGTCAGCAAAGCCAAAACTAAAATTAAAATGGAAAAATAATCCCATCTTTTAATCATGAAAGCCATTCCGACGAGAAACAGCGAAAGCTGCCAAGGGACAGCCAATATTACAGAAATAATATCGAGTCGGTTTTCTTTTTTAATTCCGATGACTTCGTTTTTATCTATCTGGTTTCTGATTTTATTCCAAAAGTCAAATGGTCTTGTGATTTTGAAAAAGCTTAACAAAAGTTCATTTTCTGTGGGCTTAGTTAAATATGAAAAGATGAATGTTGCAAAAATGGACGATAAAAAGACAACCAAAAAATTTATATATTCTTCTGAATAAGGAGCATAAAATTTCATAAAAATTGCCGATATCATTCCGAAAACAATTCCGAATGAAAACCTAAATCCATTGATTCGCCACCAATACCAACGGATAAACAACGGAGCAATTAATCCCGCACCGATTCCCATTGTAAGCCAGCCCCAAATTTCATTAATACTCGAAATACCAAGTGTAAAAAATAAACCAATCAAAACCATTATTACTGAAGACATTCGGTTTTGAAAGACAAGTTGTTTTTCGGTTGCCTTGGGATTAATTATGTTCTGATAAATATCTTTTACCCAGTAAGCTGCACCGGAATTAACCAAAGAATCAAATGTTGACATCGCTGCTGCAATTAAACCGGCAATCAATAACCCTTTTAATCCGTTTGGTATAAATTCGTTGATTACGACAGGCAAAACTTTTTCCGGGTCAGATATAATTTCTCCGTGCTTGAAGAAGCTTTTTTCTCAAAATAAAATCCTATCAGTACCATAGAAATCAGATAGAGTGCAACCATTGATAATCCCGAAAATTCATCCGACCTCAGAATTTTAATTAAAAATTTTTAGTTATTAAGTTTGCTTAACTATATTTGAAAAAAATATTTAATAATCTATGGAAATATATTGATGAATAAAATTTTTCTTATTACGGGTTCGACAGATGGAATCGGAAAACAAACAGCATGTGAACTAGCAAAAACAAACGACACTGTAATAATCCATGGAAGAGACAAGAAAAAATGTTTAAGTACAATAAAGTGGATTAAGAGTAAAGTTAAAGATGCACAACTGGATTTTGTTACAGCCGATTTGTCATCTCTCGATGATATCCGGAAAATGGCTGCCGAAATAAGCACAAAATTTTCAAAGCTGGATGTTTTAATTAATAATGCAGGAGTTTATAAACACGAAAGGGAATTATCGCAACATGGATTTGAAATGACTTTTGCCATAAATCATCTTGCCCACTTTTTATTGACAAATCTTTTGCTTCCGCTTTTGAAAAATTCTGATTCAGCAAGAATTATAAATGTGAGCTCAATTGCACACACACGAGCATCAATGGACTTTTCGAATCTTAATTCAGAAAATTATTTCGATGGATATTACACTTACTCTCTCTCAAAACTTGCAAATGTTTTGTTTACTTATGAGCTTGCAGAAAGATTAAGCGGAAATAAAATAACCGTCAATGCACTTCATCCGGGAGTGATTTCAACTAAACTTTTGCAAAGTGGCTTTAATATTGCTGGCTCAAGTCTGAAAGAAGGAGCAGCCACATCAGTCTATCTTGCAACTTCTGCAGAAGTGGAAGGCGTGACAGGAAAATATTTTATCAAATCCGCTGAATCACAGTCCTCTCCGCTAAGTTATAGCAAAGAATATCAGAAAAAACTTTGGGAAGCGAGTGAGAAATTGGTTGGGCTTACTTAAATAAATCCGGGAAATGTTATTTGGAATGAACTTCCATTTTCTTCTTCACTCGTTAGAGAAATTTGCGCATTTATTAGTTCGGCAAATTTTTTTGAAATTGTAAGTCCGAGCCCAACACCTTCATAATTTCGGCTCATTCCCTCCGAGCCCTGCCGAAATTCCTTAAATATCAAGTCTTGAAATTCTTTTTTAATTCCAATTCCTGTGTCATTTACAGAAACAACAACTCTGGGATCGTTATCAAGGAGAATGTTTTCGGCAATAATTTCAACACTGCCTTTTCGCGTATATTTGACAGCATTGTCAACTATATTTTTTATTATTTCAATTACCATTCTTCTGTCACCAAACACTTTGATTTTATCATCGCATTTGATTGAAAAGTCCAATTGCTTCAATTCGGTTTTTGGCTGAAATTGAAGAAATAATTCTTCCAGTACATCTTTCAAAATAATTTTTTCGTTCTGAGGTGAAATTTTTCCTGATTCAATGTCAATCAAATCAAGAAGAGTATTAAAAGTTGCCAAAAGTCTGTCACCGCTTTTTATAATATTCTCAGCCATTTCTTTATGATCTTGATCAGCAAGTTCCTCAAAAAGAATGTTTGAAAAACCAAGTATACTTATAAGCGGAGTTCGCAATTCGTGACTCATATTTGCAAGGAAAATGGATTTCAGTCTATTCATCTCCTCAGCTTGATTTCGCTGCTGAGTTAATTCTTTTTCGTATTGAATACGCTCGCTGATATCACGAATAATTGCAAGTAAATAAAGATCACTTCCGACGACTAAGGTTTTTACAGATACTTCAACGGGGACTGTATTCCCGCTTTTCTTACTGAGATTGTTTTTATAAACTCTTTTTCTGCCTTTTATCATATCCGGAATGTTTGAATTACTTTTCTGATCTTCAGGACTTGGAAAAAATAGTTGTGTTTCATTGGTTCCGATTAAATCGAGTAAATCCGTTTCAACAAGTTCTGCGGCAGCCTGATTTGCATCAATAATATCGCCACTTTCCTGATCAATCAGTAAAATTGCATCCGGAGCACCCTCAAATAAAGTTCGGAATCTTTTTTCGCTTTCTTTTAATTCAAATGTTACTTTTTCTTTTTCCTCAATTTCTTTCTGAAGTTTTTTCGTCCGTTCATCAACAATTTCCTCCAGATTTTTATTCATCTCGCTCAATTCATTTTTCAAAAGTTGAATTGAAAGATGAGTTTTAATCCTTGCTACAACTTCTTCCTTTTGAAAAGGCTTTGTTATATAATCGATTGCCCCGAGCTCAAGCCCTCTTACTTTGTCCGTTGTTTCCGAAAGAGCACTCATAAAAATAACCGGAATATTTTTTGTCTGGTCATTTGATTTTAATATTGAACAGAGTTCATAACCATCCATTCCGGGCATCATTATATCGAGCAAAATTAAGTCAGGCTTCGATGTTTCCATAATTTCAAGAGCAATAACGCCATTTTCTGCAGCAAGTACTTCATATTTCTTATCCAGCAATGAAAAAAGCACGCTCAGATTTTCAGGTTTATCATCAACAATTAATATTATCGGTCGTTCACTTCTGGAGTTCATATTGCCCGTTGATAATTTGCTTTAATTCTTCTTTGATTTTATTTGTGTTGAATGAGAAAGCGAGTTTTCGGATTTTTCCGGTAAACTCTTTGTAGTCTTCATTCATAGCTTCGATTTTATTGAGATGTTCGTGAAGTCTGCTGAAATTTCTGAAAGCGAGCAAATCATTCAAAGCCTCTATTTCTTCAATTGGCGGAAGAATAATTTCCGTTTCCTTTTGCTTACTTTCATCAGTCTGATTTGCTATTGACCAGACAATACCAATCTCTTTTTTGATTGCATTCAGCAAAGTGTTTCCTTCAATTGGTTTTTGCAGAATCTGATTAATCCCCAACGAAGTGACAAAACCGTAGTCTTTTGGATTTGCGGCAGTGATGACAATAATCGGAATATTGCTTGTGGCAAAATTTATCCTGATTTCTCTGGCGGCTTCAATTCCGTCAAGCTGCGGCATAATAATATCCATAAGTATCAAATCCGGTTTTTCACGTTCCAGAATTTTCAGAACATCAATGCCGTCAGTGGCTTCAAGTACTCTGAATCCAATTGGATGAAGAAACTCCTTCAATATCAATCTTGCATCTTTTTCATCATCCACAATTATTATAGGCTTTTTTTCACCTTCGTAGCCGCAAACATTTTTATACTAAAAAAGTGTGCTTTCATCTTCATTTTCGGCTGTTTGCAAGTTAAGTTCAAACCAAAATTTACTTCCGCTTCCGAGTTCACTTTTAACCAGTAATTCGCCGCCCATTTTGTCCACAAGCTTTCTACTGATTGTCAATCCCAGCCCGGTTCCATCTGATTTTTGCATGTTGCTTCCGAGCTGTTTGAATGGCTTAAAAATATCTTCGAGTTTATCTTCAGGAATTCCAAAACCGGTATCAATAACTTCAAAACGAGCTGTTTCATCTTTGTGTGAAACATTAAAAGTGACGGTTCCGAAATCCGTAAATTTTACGGCGTTATTAAGAAGATTCAGCAGAACCTGCCCGAGTCTTTTTTTGTCACCGATAACGGTTTCAGGCAAAGGTGTTTTTTTATTGTAAATAACTTTTATGTTTTTTGCTTTTGCCCGGACATTTATCATCTCATTAATGCCCGAGAGAAAATCATTGAAAAGAAATGTGCCGGGAGTTATTTCAAGTTTGTCTGCTTCAATTTTTGATAAATCAAGTATGTCATTTATTAAACCAAGGAGATGATTTGCGCTTCGGTCAATTACATTTAATCCTTCCATTTGCTTGTCGGATAATGAAGAATCATTTTTCAAAATCTGTGTGTAGCCGATAATTCCGTTTAATGGCGTCCGGAGTTCGTGACTCATATTTGCAACAAATTCACTCTTGATTTTATCAGCGCTCTCGGCATTCTTCAAAGCTTTCTTCAATTCGTTTTCTGTCCGCACGATTGATGAAATGTCACGTATAGTAGCCTGAACTATTCTGTCATCCAACAAACTTGCATTAATTGAAACGTTACTTTTACTGCCATTTTTTGTGGTTAGAATAGCTCTGAAATCCACAATGTTTTTTTCATTATGAATAAGTTTGATAAAATCTGTGTTCCAACTGTCATTAAAAAGAGTTTCAGTAATTGAATGACCAATAAGTTCATCAAACCCGAAACCGGTTATTGTTTTTGAAGACGGGCTTATTAATTCTATTATTCCATTATAATCTGTCTTGACATAAATATCCATAAAAGATTCAAAAATGGAGCGGAATTTCTTCTCGCTTTCAAGAATTGATTCTTCGATAAATTTTCTTTCCGTTACATCGTTAAAAGTTAAAATCAGAAGTTGGTTTTTTGAATTGTTTGTTAATGGTTTCAACGAAACTTCATACCACAAATTGTTTTGGGGGTGATGGAAAACTTCGGTTTTTAGATTTACCGGAACTGTTTCATAATCTTTTAATGAACTGCAAAACGAATTCATGTCAAATCCAAATAAATCAACTGAACTGCAGCATTCATTTCCGACGATATTTCCGAATGAATTGATCGCAGCTTGATTCTGATAAATCACTTTCTTCGCTGTGAAATCAATTACAATAATAATTGAATCAATGCTGTTTAATATTTCATATTCTTTAATCATGCTCTCAGATTTTTTTAATATTTCACAATTTGCTTTCCTGAAAATATTTGGATTAAATAAATTCTGACGACCAAAATCCAAAATTTCGGAAGTCACCTTTTCATTATCGGTAATAATTCTTAATAATTTATATTAAAAAGGATTTTTCCGAAAAACAATTTTGTTGACTGTATTTTGCCAATTTGGTACTTTTAAGCAGAATTAAAAAACATTTGGGAGAAATAATATGAAACGATTAGCGGCAGTCCTGTTATTCATGATTTCCTCACTGATATCAGCACAAAATTCACCACTAAGGATAATCCGTGATTTTCAGATTAGCACAGAAAACTCACCTTCGACAGTTAATAAAAATTTTCCCAAAATATTTTATAACGAAAAAGACATAATACTTTGTGCATGGACTGAAAGCAAAAGCGGTTTTTTCAAGGCACAGTTTTTCGATACACTGGGAAATAAAATCGGAAATAATTTTAACATAAAATCAAACGAAGAAGTTGAATTTCTGAATGACAGTATCTTTTTAAATCTTTTCACGCAAGAATTTTTCGATTCTGGAGACATTTCTTACGATGCCTCATACTCATTAACTGGTTTTTTATATAATGTGGATAATCTGAATGAGATTCAAAACAGTTTTGAATTGTTTTCAGAAACTCTGCCTTGGTGCGGCACAGGCTGGCTTGGCATTACAACGGATGTAAAAAAAATCAAAGACGGATTTCTATTTGTAATAAGTTTTGGAGGAAATTTATCTTTTTATAAAATATTAAACAGCGGCGGAATAAAAAATTTTCATAAAGAATCAAACCCTGTATATGATGCTGCAAATGTTGCATGTTTTGCTCACCCAAATGGCAAATTTGCTGAGTTTTGGATTAAAAGCGCTTATTACGCTGATTCTATAAGCGGATTGTTTGCAAATTTTTACGATGAAAATGATTCGCTTCTTACTGAAAATGGTCTTCTCATCGAATATAAAACAGATGATTATCAATTTTATGATAATTTGACCGCACCAAAAATTTTACCATTTGCCAGCACAGATTCTTCATATCAAATTCTTATAGCAGAACAGGAGTCACTTACAGTAACATTGCTCGAAGTCAGTTTGTATGGCTCAAAATCTTCGGTGTTAAGTAAAATTCAACTTCCCGCTTTAACAATTGCCGGTGATGAGTGGAAAATTGTCAGGAATTTCTCAGCCACAAATTTTTCGGGCAACCGTAAAAAAATGTTTTTCAATATTGAGGGCGATCATAAGTTCAACAATTATATTTTCGATTTAACAAAAGATGGAAGTTTAATCGGTAATATTTTAACTGACACAAGCAGCATAAGTGTTGCGACAGATAAAACATTCTTAAATCACAACGGCGAATTTTTTGGATGCACCACAGATGGCAAGGATGTTTTTCTCTCGAAGTTTAATAATTTCTCGCAGATTTCAGTCATTAATATGAGTGATGTTTCTGCGGGAAGCAATGAACTTTCATCTCAGATAAACATTATTGATGATAACAATGCTTTAATTACATGGGAAGATGAACTGGGAATTACCGGACAGATAATTGATAAATCGGGTCAGAAAAACGGAAACAAAATCAGGCTTGAAGCAAAAAATTTTAAGTTCACGAATGATGGTTCTTCGTTTGCTGCTTTCGGTAGTGATTATGATTCTAAAAAGGGATTTTGGGGATTGAAGAAATTCGACAGTCAGTTCAATAAAATATCTGAAGACACGTTGTTTTTCTCTGCCAAGCATTCATATCTGAATGTGGTATTTGGACTTTTGCAAAATCAGAACATATTGGTTCTGTTCAGAGTTGACAGCTCTTTCGGACTACAGATTTTTGATAATCAGTTACATCTCATCAAAGAAGTTTCATTACCCAATAATTTAACAGGAGCCAATCTTAAGATTTTCCCAGAATCAGATTCTTCTTCTTATATTTTATGGGGAGAAAATATTCAACTGTTTTCCGAGAATTTAAAGCCATTGAATGAAAGAAAAGATTTGAAATTTTATCCCTCATTATATCTGGGAAATTCCAGATTTTTGATTGAAAAAATAAATTATGAAGCCATTCCTTATTATCAGGGTAAAATTGTTGATATAGATGGCAATGCTGTTTCTGATAGTTTTAATATCAGTTCCTATGGCGATATTAAAAATATACTACTCGGCAACGGAAAGTTTTTAACAGTTTATGGCTCAGATTATTATGTTTATGCAAAAGCATTTAATTCCGGTGGTCTGATGCTGCGCAATGAATTCAAAGTTAATGACCAAACAGTTTCAAGGAAATTAAATCCTGTTGCTGCTCGCTGGAGCGATAATATTTTGTTCACATGGTCTGATGACCGCATCAGAGAAAATTATTTTGACATTTACGGAGCCATTTATAAAATCAGTGAAATAGTTAGTGTTAAAACCGAACAGGAAATACCGAATAAATTTGCGCTATATCAAAATTATCCAAATCCGTTCAACCCGACGACAATAATAAAATATTCTATTCCCAGTAGCACAGAATACTATTCTGTGCTACTAAACGTAACTCTGAAAGTTTACGACATTCTCGGGCGTGAAGTTGCAACTTTGGTAAATGAACAAAAACCCGCCGGTAATTACGATGTGAAATTTAACGCAAGTAATCTTTCAAGTGGAATATATTTCTACAAGTTACAAAGTGGCTCGTTTGTTCAGACAAAGAAATTCATTTTGATGAAATAAAATTTTTCTGTAATCCTAGTTCGATTTCAGGTACTACGAGATTTGATAATATTATTAAAAATGATTTAGGGGAATTTCATTGAGTTTCAGAACCACACACAATACAAAATATTTTTATTTCTCTCTTTGTTAAAAGATATTTATTATTGCAAAAAGAATTGGAATTAAATGAAAACAAAAATATCCGCCTTGTTTTTTTTCTTTTTTATGATTCAATTAAAATCGCAGACGATTTCAAATCTCGATATTTTTTTGAATCAAATTGACAGTTCCGTTATTACTATAAATGCCGGTTTAACCAATATTAATCGAATTAAAGTAAATTTCACTTCACCACCCAGTTTAAGTTTTCTAAAAAATCAGACTTTAACTTCCTTTGCTAAAAATAAAATTATATCCGATTCTGCTGATGTTATAGTCGGATACAACCTTAATGAGGCAATTGTGAAATATGATAATCCCGAGCGAGAAAATTTTTTTGGTGATTTTCTTGTAGATAGAATAATTGAACTCCGCGGCTCAGCTTTTATTCAAAACAAAAGTGAAATAACAGGATCAGAAAAAATGTTTTTGCATTACAAAGACAAAATTTCAGTCGATGAAATTAAAAATCTTCAAAATTCTTCGCTTTCTTTTACCGAGGGAAAAATTCCGGAAGAGCCTTTTCTGAGCAGCCTTTATGAGCCATTGATTGCTGTTTCTGCAATTGCAGTTTCAGTCTATCTTTTCTTTACAGTCCGCAGTAAATAGCCAGAATTAATCTAACAAAACAGACATTTGGTCGTTTGACAAAAAGAATTATTGTCTATATTTTAACTAAAGACGATTTTGTCCATTTATTTATATTAGCAAAAAGTTGTCCGGTTAAAATTCTTGTGATTTAGAAATGATTTTCAGTTTTTTTAATAAACCGGAAGATTCTATTTGATAAGCTAAAATATTGATTACTTGGACAACTCGATCGTGGTTTAATATTTGAACATATTGTTAATTATTCACTAAATAAAATAAAAAAAATGACAAAAAAATCTCTCCTGATTTTCGCAATATTGTTTGCAGGTTCTACTTTAGTAAAATCACAAAGTTTTGATTGCCTTGATTGTCACGAAAATATGATTGAAAAATCTGTTCATAATGAAGCAATCGGATGTCAGGATTGTCATTCGGACGTTAAAGATGAAAGTCATGTTGATCGAAAAGCCAAAAAAGTAAATTGTGCCGACTGCCACGAAGAAATGCAAAGTTCAATGAACAGCGATATTCATCATCGGCTGAAAGTAAAAAATGGTCCGACGTGTACAAGTTGTCATGGTTCGCATGTTATAAAATCTCCTTCAAAAGTGAATAACAAGGCGAAAGAATATTGCTCTTCGTGTCATAAAAATGCGGTGTTAGCCAATCCATACCACACATCTGTGATATCAGATAATGCTTGTTCAACATGTCATGCAAATTCTGTTTGCAAACAAAATCTTCATGAATCAGTTCATAGCAAATTAAATTGTTCCGATTGCCATAATTACATTTCAAGAAATTTGAAGAATCATCCACAAAACATTGACAAGAACAGAAAGGCTGACTGCTATTTGTGTCATGCAACTGTAGCCGCCGAGCACAGAGAAAGTATTCATGGAATTTCATTGCGTGAAGGAATAGATGAAGCGGCACAATGCTGGGATTGTCACGGTTCAAAATCAATTAAAAAAGTTTCTGATCCTGCAAGTCCTGTTTATCCTAAAAACATTTCCGCCACATGTTCGAAATGCCACAACGATAAAAAAATGATTAAGAAGTTTGGAATATCATCCATTGCTCCGACAAGTAAATATGAAAAATCTGTTCATGGTAAAAGCGTAAAAAATGGTGGAGATGGAGCTACGTGTACTTCATGTCATGGGATACATAATATAAAAAACCGAATGCAGCCTTCTTCAACAGTTTCTGCATTTGAAATTCCAAATACATGCGGTAAATGTCATAATGAGGTTGTTGAAGAATATCAAAAATCTATTCACTGGATAAAAGCAAAAAAAGGCGTTAGAATGGCACCGATATGCACGGATTGCCACAGTGAACACGATATTACTTCAATCAGCGACTCAAAGAATAAACGAGATGAGATAAAAAAGATTCAGGAAAAAACATGTATTCAGTGTCATCAAAATCCAAATATCAGCGGTTCGCAGGTAATTAATTATCAGGATAGTTATCACGGACTTGCGGTTTTTCGCGGCGATAAAGATGCAGCAATGTGTATTGATTGCCATGGTGTTCACAATATTCTGCCGTCATCAGATGGAGAATCAACGGTAAATTCAAAAAACGTAAAATCAACTTGTCAAAAGTGTCATATTGGTGCAAGTAATGTTTTTTCAAAAAGCTATTCGCACAGAACTCAATCCGAAAAATCAGCCAACATAGAAAATTGGGTAAAAACAATTTATGTGTGGTTAATAATTCTTGTGATTGGTGGAATGGTTTTGCATAATATTTTAATTTTTTATCGGGAGATAAAACAAAAACGGGATAAAGAGAAAAAGGCTATACGGATTCCACGATTCACAAGGAATGAAGTTGTGCAGCATTGGTTATTGCTTACATCTTTTATTCTTCTGGCTATAACCGGTTTTGCATTAAAATATCCGAAAAGCGGCTGGGTTCAGTTGTTAATTTCAATTGGAATTTCTGAACCGGTAAGACAAATAGTTCATAAAACTTCCGCTGTTGTGTTGATTGTGCTTAGTTTTTATCATCTGATTTATTTGCTTTTAACAGCAAGAGGCAGAGAAGTATTGGTTAAAATGTTTCCAACAATTACTGATATACGGCAGGCTGTTCAGTATATATTTTATTACTTAAAACTTACGAAAGAAAAACCCGAATTCGACAAATATGATTATACAGAAAAAGCAGAATACTGGGCTTTGATTTGGGGTACGATTGTAATGGGTGCAACCGGTTTAGTGCTTTGGTTCCCGACAGTTGTTGGTAACTGGGCGCCGACCTGGTTTATTAAAGTTTCAGAATTAGTCCATTTTTACGAAGCAATATTAGCATCGCTTGCAATTTTAGTTTGGCATTGGTTCTTTGTCATTTTCCGTCCTTCGGAATATCCGATGAGTTTTGTTTGGGTTGATGGCAAGATGACGCTTGAACATTACAAACATCATCACAGAGGACATTTCAAATTTGTTGTGCTGGAAGTCTTAAAGATTCAGCATGAAAATCTTGATGAAAAGAAGGTAAGCAATTATACAAAACTGTTTATAAACACGCTTCAGAAAGAAAATATTGATCCTTTTGAAGTTGTCAGAAACCAGTTGGAAACAGATGCAGAACTTCGGAACTGGATTGAGGAAAGGTTAGAGATTAAGTAAGCATCGACTTAAATTTTTTCATAATATTTTATAGCCTCGCTGTCAGGAAGTAAGTGGGGCTTTTATAAAATTATTGAGATAAATATTCCGGCGGCATAAATTTTTCACGGTTTAATAAAACACAAAGTAATTCCGGCATTGAATGATATTGATCAACATGATCGCGAGTGCCATCTCCATCAAAACCGAAAACAAAAAAATTACCTACAATAATTTCACTTGTTTTATGCATTCCAACGGGTCCGGTTTCATCAACTTTGCTTCTTTTCAGATTAAGTCTTGCAATTAAATAATCTGTAGTTTCCCTGTTGCTTGCATATGCTGCAGGATAAATATCAGAATGAGAAATCACAAATCTTTTCTTCCCGGCAATTGATTCTGAAGCAAGCTGAAGATACAAATCAAGTTTTTCTGTATTCAGCGAGCCACCTTTTGAAAGCTCTGTTCCATCCGGAATATAATCAGTGTGCATTCCGTCAAGCAATAATGCACCGGCAATTTTTTCTGTATGGAATTGTAAAATTCTTCTCACAGCTCCGTAACCAGCACTGAATGAACTTAAATAAATTTCTGTAAGCTTAATATCTGCATGATAATATTTGTTCAATGTTGAATCAATTGCAGAAATTAATTTGGGAAACACTTTTCCGTTGA
>Ga0100380_10005753_pt1 | contig 12746 bp, 7 predicted proteins | sample CryGeymeta201504_FD_80417 | JGI IMG/M metagenome (GOLD analysis project Ga0100380, IMG submission 80417) | Groundwater microbial communities from Crystal Geyser aquifers in Utah, USA - Crystal Geyser metaG 2015-04 | ecosystem: Environmental > Aquatic > Deep subsurface > Groundwater | place: USA... | reverse complement strand
TGTATGATGATGATAGCTATGATGGCCGTCGATGCTCAGAAATGGGAGGTCAATAATCCTCCAGGAACTTACGATTCAGTGTCCTTTACCGTAAACGAAGGGACTTGGATGAATTTGGATTTGAGCCCTGATGGGAAAACGATCGTTTTCGACCTTCTTGGTGATATTTATTCCATCCCTGCTGTAGGCGGAGAAGCGAAACTACTTCGCGGTGGATTGGCCTTTGAAGTGCAGCCTCGGTTTAGTCCTGATGGAAGTAAAATTCTCTTCACTAGCGATGTGGGGGGTGGCGATAATATTTGGTACATGAAGACTGATGGTTCCGATGCCAAGCCCATTACCAATGAGGATTTCCGCCTCTTGAACAATGCGGTATGGTCGCCAGGTGGGGAGTATATCGTCGCGAGAAAACACTTTACCTCTGGCCGCTCTCTCGGTGCTGGTGAATTATGGATGTACCATATTTCTGGAGGAAAAGGAATTCAACTAACCAAGCGCAAAAACGACCAACAAGATTTAAATGAACCCTGCTTCGATCCTAGCGGGCGCTATGTTTACTATTCGGAAGACGTATATCCAGGTGGGTCTTTTCAGTACAACAAAGACCCAAATAGTCAGATCTATGTGGTGAAACGCTATGATTTGCATACCGGTGATATCGAGACGGTCCTTTCGGGCGGTGGTGGTGCGGTTCGTCCTCAAGCCTCTCCAGATGGTAAATACCTGTCTTTTGTTAAACGGGTACGCGAAAAATCCGTGCTCTTTTTGCATGATTTAGAAAGCGGCATCGAATGGCCTTTGTATGATTCATTGAGCAAAGACCAACAGGAAGCCTGGGCAATTTTTGGCATTTATACGGGTTATTCATGGACCCCCAATTCCAAGGAAATTGTAATATGGTCACATGGAAAAATTTTGCGCATTGATGTCACGTCGGGTGCGGTGAAAAATATTCCCTTCCAAGCCAATGTCCATCAAAAAATCAGAAAAGCGATTCGCTACCGCCAAGAGGTGGCTCCTGAAACCTTTACGAGCAAGATGATTCGCCACGCAGTTACTTCTCCTGATGGAAAATCCCTGGTATTCTCTGCTGCTGGCTATCTATACAAGAAAGAACTGCCGGATGGTGAGCCCACGCGCTTGACGGAGCAAACGGCTTATTTCGAATTTGAGCCGAGCTTCTCCTCAGACGGCAAATCTTTGCTATTTATTGGCTGGTCGGATGTAGAGACCGGTGCCATCTATTCTCTTCCTACCAAAGGAGGAAAAGCGAAAAAATTGAGTCAGGGCAAAGGGATATTCCGCAATGCAAGCTATTCACCTGATGGCAAAGAAATCCTCTTTTGGAAGGAGCATGGAAACGACCACCAGGGATTCGCCTGGACCGAAGATGCGGGAATCTATGTGATGAAAGCAGATGGAACTAACGTCAAGCAAGTTGGAAATGCAGTGGCTAAACCCTTCTTCTCCAAAGATGGAAAAACGATTTACTTCCAACGTGGAAACACGCTCTTTAAGATGAATCGCTCAGGATTTGAAGTGGAGCAGGTCATCAACTCGACCTATGCAATGAATTACTGCATTAGTCCGGATAATAATTGGGTTGCCTTTAACGACTTGCATAAAGTCTATGTGGCGGCTTTCCCACAAAGCGGAAAAACCCTGGATCTCGGTGCTGGAACAAACACGATTCCTGTTGCTCAGTTTGCCAAAGATGCGGGAATCAACTTGCATTGGTCTGGAGACAGCAAAACCTTACGCTGGACTTTAGGCGACGAATACTTCTCAAAACCTTTGAACGAGCGTTTTTTATTCCTCCCAGAAGCAAAGGATTCCTTGGAGAATCTTCCATTGCATGGATTGCCGGTGAACCTGACGATAAAAACAGATAAGCCAACAGCCACCTATGTTTTAAACAATGCGCGAATTATTACGGTAGATGCAAGCGACAAGGTGATTGAGAAAGGTTATATCGTGGTGAAGGAGAATAAAATTGCAGAAGTAGGAGAAGGAAGCTACGATGCAGCGACGGCTATGGTCAAAGGTTTAAAGGATATTCGCGACTGTGCAGGCAAAACCATCATGCCTGGAATGGTTGATGTACATGCCCACCTCTGGACTTTCCGCGAAGGCATCCATCCTCAAAATTACTGGCCGTATGTTGCGAATTTGGCCTACGGTGTAACGACCACCCACGACCCTAGTTCCAACACCGAAATGGTTTTTACTCAAAGTGAGATGGTAAAGGCAGGCCGTATGTTGGGTCCACGAATTTATTCTACCGGAACCATCCTTTACGGTGCAGAAGGCGATTTTAAGGCAGTGATTAATAAGTATGATGATGCCCGCTCAGCAGTGCACAGAACCAAGGCCTTTGGTGCTTTCTCGGTGAAGAGTTATAACCAACCAAGAAGAGAACAACGTCAGCAAGTGATTACTGCGGCGGATAGTTTAGGTGTGATGGTTTATCCTGAAGGAGGTTCCTTCTTCTACCACAATATGAGCATGATTCTGGATGGTCATAGTGGGATCGAGCATAATATTCCAGTTGCACCAGTATATGATGATGTGGTTCAGCTTTGGGCGAATTCCAATACCGGATATACCCCAACTCTCATAGTATGTTATGGGGCAGCAAGCGGAGAAAATTACTGGTACCAGCATACCAATGTATGGGAGAAAGATCTTTTACTCACCTATACTCCTCGCGGAATTGTAGATGCACGTGCACGTCACCGTATCATGCTTCCTGAGGAAGAGTATGAAAATGGACATATTCTGGTAAGTAAATCGTGTAAAAAACTGGCCGATGCTGGTGTGAAAGTCAATATGGGTTCTCATGGTCAGCTTGAAGGATTAGGTGCGCATTGGGAAATGTGGATGCTTGCTCAGGGCGGAATGACACCCCTACAGGTTATCCGTGCGGGAACGATGAACGGTGCGGAATATATCGGTATGGGCGATCAGATTGGTTCAATCGAAGTGGGCAAGCTTGCCGACTTAATGATTATGGAAGAAAACCCACTAGTAGACATTCACCATACGGAAAGTATAAAGTATGTAGTTATAAATGGCCGAATGTATACCTCAAAAACCATGAGTGAGTATGGAAAAGACAATGGTCCGCATTTTTGGTTCGAAAATTCAAAGTATGGTCAACAATACCCATGGCATGAAAATGGAAATGGCATGATGCGCCCGAAATGCCACTGTGGCAGGCATTAGCGACGATTTTGTCTTTTTATTTAAGGACATGATTTAGAGCCGGAAGAAAAAAATTTATTTTTTTTTCATACTCAGGGCAACATTTGGCAATATTCATGCATCATCATTGTAACGGAGTTAACCACTCTACACGTTCTTTTTATTACTCTTCATAGAGTTTTGGTTTGGTTTGGTTTTACAAAGGCGCTCTTCGGAGCGCTTTTTTTTTGCTCCAGCCCTGTGTCGTATGATAATGGTATGTATGGAAAGCATCACTTGTTTATTTGAATTCTGGGGCTTAGCTTTGGTTAAGTGCTTGATTATCCAAGATTTGACGAGCACTATAACCATATAAAGCCAAAACCATGAAGCGTATTTTTCTAAGCATGATTGCATTGCTTGCTGTCTGTACGTACAGCTCTGCTCAGTATTTTTTTGATGATTTTGATTCCTATACTGCTGATTCTTTTCTAGGGAAACAGTCGACAAACTGGACGACCTGGAGCGGGATTAATGGAGGTAGCGACGACGTAATAGTAGTTAATGATTCTTCGTTTTCTGGATCCAATTCTCTTTATTTTGAATCGGCAAATGGGGCTGGACCCCATGATGTTATACTTGATTTTGGTGGGGTCCATAGTAGCGGTACCTTCAAATTCTCCGCCATGTATTATATCCCATCAGGTAAGGGTTCCTATTTCAATTTTCAAGCGGGCTCAACACCCGGGGCTCAATGGGCCATGGAATTTTACTTTTATTCTGGTGGAAATTGGAGCATTTCTGGAGGAGGTTCTAAGAGTGGAACTTTTCCCCATGATCAATGGTTTCAATTAAGCATCGAAGCAAATTTCGATACGGATGTTTGGGAAGTTTTTGTTGATGGAAGTTCACAAGGAACTTTTTCTAATACCCTTTCAATCTCTTTCCTTGATTTATATGAAGCAAGCGCCGGTTCAGAATGGTGGATGGATGATGTTAGCTTTTGTACCAATAATGGCTGTAATCCTGAGCTTCAAATTGAAAACCTTCAAATTAGTCCAACAACGGTATGTACTCACCACCCAGCCGATGTGAGTTTTAAAGTAACCAATAATAGCACTTTCCCAGCTGCTGCCATGGTTCTGGGTATTGAAGTTGGAAACAATCAATTAACTCAAGGGGTGAATCTAAATAACCTTCCAGGGGGTAGTGATACAACCATCACTTTAAGCGGGTTCTTCAACTCGACGATTTCGGGAACTTCGATACCTGTTGCCGCAATTAATTTGCAAGCGGATCTCGATTCTTCCAATGATACGGCAAGAACCACCATCGATGTGTTGCCCTCTCCGAGCATGACAGCGATAATTCATGGTACGCCTTTCGAATCGCCCGATCAGAATTCTTTAGGAACCATGGCTAATTCAGATATTGTAACGGCGGGAGATGTGCTGACTTACGAGATTACGCCGCCAAGTGGAATGAATAATTCGGGCTATGGAAGTGCTTGGGAGATAACTGGACTTACATTCTTTACGGGAAGTGGTGCGGTATTGAGTTCTAGTTTTTATTCTTTCACAGCAGCTACTTCATCATCCAATGCACTGATTTCTTTTAGTCCAGATACAAGCTTATTGGATTCATCTATTAGCTATTCCTTTGCGGTAAGTAATAAAAGCAATCAATGCGATTCGATTTTGTCCCGCTATATTAAGGTAGTTCATAGACCAGAGGCATTATTTACTCAAACGAATGTGTGTGATAAAGAAGAAATGAGTTTTACGAACAACTCAAGTATCCCAACTGGAACCATGAAGTATACTTGGAATTTTGGCGATGGCGTGACGACCACAAAAGTGAATCCAACGCATACGTATTCTACAGATGGTCAATATCGGGTAGTCTTGTATGCCACATCTGATTACGGCTATGTAGACTCGATGGAAGTGCAAGTGACAGTCTTCGAACTACCGGTAGCTGATTTCCAAGTTCAGAATAAATGCGATGGCACTGCCCTTGTATTTTCCGATCAATCGATACTGCCAGCAGGAACGCCTTCCTATGAATGGAATTTTGGAGATAATAGCGCCAAAGCAACAGGACAAAATGCAAGTCACCTTTACGCCAATACAGGCACTTACTCAATCAGTTTATTGGTAAGGATCAATGGTTGTGCAGATTCAATAATAAAATTTGGAACTCAGATGCCGCGTGCGATTCCAGATTTTAGTAGTGAGGTTAATTGCAATATCAGACGAGCCTATTTCACCAATTTAAGTTCTGTTTCCTCCGGCAATTTTGGTTCGCTCTGGCGCTTCGGTGATGGAAGTGAGTTTTCAGGTTTTAGTGTAAACCATGTTTACCCGATGTATGGCACTTACGATGTTACCTTAATAACCACAACAGATTTAGGTTGTGCAGATTCCATTACCAAATCGATCACCTTGCTTGAATCTCCAAAGGTAGAATTTAGCCTAAACCATGGGTGTGCAGGAGAGGAAATAATCATGAGTAACCAGACTACCACGCCTGCAGGAGGGTCAAATAGCTATTTTTGGGAGCTTGGTAACGGACAAACTACCACTTTAGAAAACCCCAGTGTCACCTATCCATCGCCTGGTTTTTATACCGTGAAACTGGTGGCGCTTAACGGAAATGGCTGTGCCGATTCTATCATGAAAAAAGTAAAGCTAGATACGAAACCATTGGCCGATTTTATTGCTGAGGCGGTATGTGAAGGCAAGACCTCTTATTTTGTAGATAAGACCTTAAATATACCCGACGGAGCAAGCTATGCCTGGGATTTTGGAAATGGAAAGGGCAGTGCAAAAAAGGATACCTCATTTATATATGCTGCAACAGGAACCTATACCGTAACCTTAACCATAACAACCCCAAATGGCTGTTTGGACACCGTATCTAAAATGGTTGAGGTCAATCCAAATGCAGATGCTGGCTTTAGCATCGAATCAGCCAAGTTGGGAGATGGTACCATGACTTTTTCGGCCGATGCCGGTGCTCCTAATACCTATCTCTGGTTCTTCGGTGATGGCAATCAGGATTCTGTTCAACATGCAACGCATAAGTACGATGTTGTTGGGACATACAATGTTAAGCTTGAGGTGACCACCGATAAAGGGTGCGTAGAAAAAACCACACAAAGTGTCAACATCAATCCAAGTGGTTTGGCTTTTGATGGGAAAGCTATTCAAGCATACCCCAATCCTACACGTGGAGGAGTAATACTTGATTTATCCGAATTGTCTTCAGGACAAATAGACTATGTCTTGCGTGACGGACTTGGTAAAATACTTGATCAAGGTTTGCTGAAAGGTGGAGAACGGAATTCCTTGAGTTTAAATAATTATCCAGCCGGCACTTACTTTATCGAACTACTTGATGGGGAAGAACGATACCGCTTAAAATTGAGTCTGATTCATTAATAGAATCAGAATTATAGAAAAGGGAAGGCATCAAGTCTTCCCTTTTTTGGTAGTGTGCGATGCAGGGTAAATAACTTGGTGGAGTCAGTCCGCTAAGAGAATAGTAGGTGCGCGGTTTGATCGGACGAATTTCGAAAGTTTTTAAGCTGTTATCTTCCTGCTCAATATGAAACGCCTGTGTATACATTTCGGAGATTGATTTATCTTGCCGTATGCGCGTCCTCTTTTTTACCCTATTGCTTATCGGGCTATCCAATTGCTCGGTACCCAAGGTGATGAATCAATCCGGGCGAGTGACTCCAAAAGGTCAGGTTACTGGCGGACTGACCTATATGGGCAATGTGTCGCAACAAACAACGGTATTTGTGACAGACGCTATCAAAAATTATTCAGAAGCATTCTCCCCCGGAGATACAGCCAATTATTCGCCGAATTTAGAAAACGCCAATGCCGCTATCATGGCCTATACCTTGGACCCCATTGCTTTTGGTCCCCAGTTTTATTTACGGGTAGGTGTTTGGGATAGAATGGAACTGGGATATACCCGAGGAAAAAAGGCGAATATGATTAGTCTTCATGGCCAATTCTTAGGCTTTGAAAAAGACCCGAATGAGGATAGCAAAAAGCGCTGGTTTGGCAGTGCTGGCTTGCAATATTCTTGGAATAAATTTGCATTGCCTAGCTATTTTGGAAGGGTTCAATCCCGGTTAGGCTATAGTTTTGCGCGCAATGACTTTTTGATTCCAGTAACATTCTCCTATTCATTTGGTCCGAATGAAAAACATGGCGCTTTGGGATTTGGAACAGTCATCGGGTTTCATTCCATCGATTACTCCTTTAAGCCAGAAAAAGTATTTACCGGCAATGGGGTTGAGTTGAAACCCGTTGCATATCAGAATCGTTTTGGTTCTATTGGTTTCTTCATGAACATGAAGCTGGGATATAAGTTTATTTATTTGATTCCTTCCATTAGTGTCTACTACCAAAATTACGGCAGCTATCCATTAGCAAATGGAAATTCAGTTGAGCTGAAAGGATTCACCTTCGTACCTGGAATAAGTCTACAGCTAACTAGCTTCGGCAATTGGAGTAAAAGGGAGTATTAAGCCTCCTTTCCTTGCTTCTCTTTCATGCCCATCAATTCATCACGCAAACGTGCAGCACTGATAAAGTCCATTTCTTTCGCCGCCTTCATCATCGCTTTCTCTGTTTCTTCGATGGCCTTTTTGAGCTTATCGCCCGTTAAGTATTTCATGACGGGGTCAGCTGCCATGGAGTTTTTCTCTTCCGGTTCGATATAGATTTTCGCCACACTGCCTTTAAAATCTACCACTGAGCTCTGACTCATAATAGCCTCGCGCGACTTAAATACAGTGGTCGGCGTAATGCCATGCTCGGTATTATAGGCAATCTGCTTCTCGCGTCGGCGGTCGTTTTCGTCAATGGTCTTGGCCATACTGTCCGTCATCTTGTCAGCGTACATAATCACCTTTCCGCGCTGGTTCCTTGCCGCACGGCCTATTGTTTGAGTCAGCGAACGTGCACTGCGTAAGAAGCCCTCTTTATCGGCATCCATAATGGCTACCAAGGAAACTTCAGGTAAGTCAAGCCCTTCTCTCAATAGGTTGACACCCACCAATACATCAAAGTCGCCTAAACGTAGCCCGCGCAGAATTTCCACACGGTCGAGGGTTTTTACTTCGGAATGGATATACTGGCAGCGAATACCAAGGCGGGCCATGTATTTGGTCAACTCTTCGGCCATTCGTTTGGTTAGGGTGGTGACCAAAATACGGTCGCCCATTTTGATGCGCTCGTCTATCTCTTCCAATAAATCGTCTACCTGATTGCCACTTGGACGCACCTCAATCACTGGGTCAAGGAGGCCAGTCGGACGAATGATTTGCTCTACCATAATCCCTTCGGACTCGGCTATTTCAAAATCGGCTGGGGTTGCAGAAACATAAACCGTTTGTTTGATGACTGAATAAAACTCGTCAAAGGTCAGTGGTCGGTTATCCATAGCCGCTGGCAATCGGAATCCATATTCTACGAGGTTGGTCTTTCGTGAGCGGTCGCCACCATACATCGCACGCACCTGCGGGATGGTTACATGGCTTTCATCCACTACCAGAAGGAAATCCTCCGGAAAATAATCCAAGAGGCAGAAAGGGCGCTCTCCAGGGTTTCTCTTATCCATATAGCGGCTGTAATTTTCAATGCCTGAGCAATAGCCGAGTTCGCGCATCATCTCTAAATCGAATGTTACGCGCTCCTCGAGGCGCTTAGCTTCGAGGTGACGGCCATTTTCATTGAAATAAGTCACCTGCTTCACCATATCATCCTGGATCTCATGGATGCACTGTTGCAAGCGGTCTTTTGGCGTTACATAAAGATTGGCGGGATAGATAGCGATATCCTTTTGGCGGCTATGGTCTCCTCCCGTTGTTGGGTCAAAAACCGTGATTTCTTCAATCTCATTGCCAAAAAGTTGAATGCGGTAAGCATAATCGGCATAGGCCACATACACATCGACGGTATCTCCCTTGACACGGAAATTCCCACGCTTGAATTCGGCAGTCGTCCTTGAGTAGAGTGAATCCACCAAGGCATACATCAGCGTATTTCGCGTGATCTGTTGGCCTTCATGCAAACGGATGATACTGCCTTCAAAATCTTTCGGGTTTCCTGCGCCGTAAATACAGGAAACAGAAGCCACAACAATCACGTCGCGCCGACCAGATAATAAAGTCGAGGTCGTGCTGAGTCGCATTTTTTCTATCTCTTCATTGATGCTGAGGTCCTTTTCGATATAGGTGCTCGAAGAAGGAATAAAGGCTTCGGGCTGGTAATAATCGTAATAGGAGACAAAATATTCGACCGCATTGTCGGGAAAGAACTGCTTGAATTCTCCATAGAGCTGTGCCACCAAGGTCTTATTATGACTGAGAATTAAAGTTGGCTTTTGTGTGTTTTGAATCACATTGGCCATGGTGAATGTTTTTCCAGAACCCGTCACTCCCAAAAGGGTTTGTGCTGGGTCTCCAGCTATCACTCCCTCGGTTAATTGGCGTATGGCTTCGGGTTGATCTCCTGAAGGAATAAAGTCAGAAATAAGTTTGAACGGCATGCTCCGCGAATTTACGGAAAGCTGAGCCAAATTCAGCCACCTGAGCGCGGATGAAATTTATTCACGACCGATTTTAAGAATTCTCGATCCATGTGGGTATAGATTTCAGTGGTTGTAATGCTTTCATGCCCAAGCATCTGCTGTACAGCGCGCAAATCGGCGCCCCCTTCAACGAGGTGCGTAGCAAAAGAATGCCGGAAAGTATGAGGAGAAATATTCTTCTTAAGTCCGATGCTCTTGGCCAAGTTTTTTATCAGGGTAAAAACCATCACCCGACTTAATCCATCGCCACGAGAATTGAGAAAAACAGTATCGATAGCAGAAGGCTTGACTTCCACGTGTACCCGAACCTGCTGGATATAAAGAAGCACATGTTTTAATGCCGACTGCCCGATAGGTATCAGTCTTTCTTTATCGCCTTTGCCCGTCACCCGCACAAAGCCTTCATTAGGAAAAATATTGGAAATCTGAAGGGTGATGAGTTCAGAAACCCGCAAACCACACCCATACAAAACCTCCAGCATGGCACGGTTTCTTTCTCCAGCAGGAGTGCTTCTATCGATGGCTTCAAAGAGCTGTTCAATTTCGCCATAGTCCAGAGTATCGGGAAGTTTTCTGCCGAGCTTAGGTCCTTCCAATAATTCGGTGGGATCCTCTTTGATGAGGTCTTCCATCAATTGGTATTTGTAAAAGGCGCGGATGCCGGAGAGGATTCTTGCTTGGGTTGTAGAAGCTAAACCGAGTTCACTAACCCAACGTAAAAACTGGTGCAATTCATCCGAACTTATTTCTGCAGGTTTTTTGTCGATTTCCTGCATCTCCAGAAACTGGGTGAGCTTTTCTACATCATGCAAATAAGCATCCAGCGAGTTGGCTGACAACGACTTTTCTAGCCTCAGGTAGTTCTTGAAGCCACGGATCTCTGCTTGCCACATGGGTTATTTAATTTTCACTTCGGCGGTTTGAAGCACTTCAACCGATTTGTGGATATACGCCATCAAACGGCAGTTTTCAGGAACCCAGTCTTCGTTAAGCGTATAGGCAAATTGTTTAATGAAAACTCGGCCATTGCTTGCTGACGGTGTATTGTTTGGATTGAGACTTTCACCGAATTGAGGCATATCGCGCAGGATATGATTGTGCTCGAATTCTTCATGTTCTCCTTGTGTATCTTCCTGTTTCCCGATGATATTATCTTCAGTAATTGCCGTGCTGAAATAAAGCTCATTTCCACTAAGGTCGCTCGTTAGTTCGAAGACGACTTCATACCTAAGTTCTCTTGATGTGGCATCATAAGAAAGAATGCGAACATAGGTATTGGCATCGCTGATTTTGGTCAGGTAATGCAATGCCAAGGAATCAAAGTGTGATGTCATGTTTGAGCCAGAAATCCGGTCAACTATTCCATAAGGAATTCCATTTGGTTTCTTGATGATGGAAAAAATGGAAGTTCCCCAAGAGGTATTCAAGTCGGGTTGACCCTTATCTTTAAATGGTCCTGCCTGCACAAACTCTTTTTGTCCGGCATGAATGACAATGCCCGAAATTCCATTAGGGTATTTGGTGATGATACTATCTAAGGCCTCAGTCGCATTGGGACTTGTTGGACAGCGAACTCCCGAAAATACTTCGAATAGAACCCGCTTAGCTGCTTTCGGGGAAGGGTTTGGTGTAATATAACTGCTATCAATTAAGGGCGCTGCTGTTGTAGCTTCGGGCAAGTCCTTGTCCTTCTTCTTACACGCAGCAAAGAATAAGAGTACAAGTAGCGCAACTGTGAGCAGTTTCCTTAACATACTCCTATTTAATTTTCACATCCGCAGCCTGAAGCACATCCACTGCTTTGTGGATATAGGCAACCAGATGACAATGATCCACTACCCATAATTCAGGCAGGGTATAGGTATACTGTTTAATGAATACTCGGCCAGTGGTAGTCGCAGGGACATTGCTTGGATTGAGGTTTTCAGCAAACTGTGGCATATCGCGCAGGATATGGTTATGCTCGTATTCTTCGTATTCTCCTTGGGTATATTCTTGCTTGCCTTCAATTTCACTTTCGGTAATGACTGTGCTGAAGAATAAGGCTTCATTGAGGTCGCTGGTTATTTCGAACTTCACCTCATAGCGCAATTCGCGGGTAACCTCATCATAGCTAATAATTTTAATTTCGGCATTCGCATCGGTAGTCAAATTCATACGCTGCGTTGCATTCGATTCCCATTGCGAAGCAATATTGGAACCAAGCAAACGATCAACTATTCCATAAGGTATTCCGTTGGGTTTATTGATGATGGTAAAGATGGAAGTGCCCCATTTGGTATTCAAGTCTTGCTGGCCTGGATCCTTGAATGGAGCCGCTTGCACAAATTCTTTTTGCCCTGCGTGAATGGTGACCGCAGCAACACGTCCAGAAAAATTGGTTTGCAAATCTTCGAGGGCTTTGTGGCCATTCGGACAAGTCGGACAACGGACTCCTGAAAAGTCTTCAAAAAGAATAATTTTATCCTGCTTGGTTGCCGGACTTGGATTCATATAGGTGGTATCTACAAGTGGCGCCACACCTTCTTCCATAATGATTGGAAGGGGTTCTTCCTCGCAAGAAACGAGTGCGAAGGAGGCAAGTAGAAGAAAGGCAGATAATTGCTTGAACATAATGTCAAATTTAATAAAAGACCATCAGAATCGGTAGAGGGCTGCTTCCAACCTAAAAGTTCGTGATTAAACCAATACGGAAACCACTAAAGGCGGGCTCAACCCGACAAATACCTCCTGTACAATTTACCCCTTGCACCTGCTTCAAATAGTTGACGGTAAAACGAGTAGAACCCATCTGATAGCTCATAAACAAGTTATAATAATGGATGATTTCATCACTCACTACTTCTTGAGGCGTACCCACTGTCCGAACAGGGGCGGTATTTACCATGTCACCAACTGAGAAGCTCCAATGTGGGGCAAAATTGTATTCAATCAAGGCATTCACAAAG
>Ga0100380_10005750_pt1 | contig 12749 bp, 10 predicted proteins | sample CryGeymeta201504_FD_80417 | JGI IMG/M metagenome (GOLD analysis project Ga0100380, IMG submission 80417) | Groundwater microbial communities from Crystal Geyser aquifers in Utah, USA - Crystal Geyser metaG 2015-04 | ecosystem: Environmental > Aquatic > Deep subsurface > Groundwater | place... | reverse complement strand
TATTCATTAAAAACACTCACAATGTTATTTTAGCATCTTCCCAACCTACATATTGTTGATTATTAAGAGTTTCTACGATATATCCTAAATTTTTAAATGTTTCTTTATCAATGCCAATTCCATAGTGTAACTGATTTATTTTTGCAGCATTTACCCTTAAAATGGTCTTTATTTTATTCTCGATACTGCCCTTCATATCAATGATATAACAATTATGTAAGTCGTAGATTAAATCTTTGGGATTATCCTTGACAAATATCATATTTAACTGATGTCCATTTACTACAGGAATTTTAACCTTAGAGGATTTCCATTTGATATTGTCTTTATTTAGGTCTTCCACACAAAATAGAATAGAATATTCGCAATTGAGGGACAACATTCTTTCATAACACTTTTGTATGGCTGATTCATCGAAGGATCCTGCTTTGCATTCAAAATATGCCAGATTCATATCTCTTAATACTACTAAGCTATCGTAATCCCCCGCAGAAGTGTTAGTGGAATTTCGTTTTATATTTTTAATTTCTATTCCAAAAGAAGCAGAAAATGCTGAAAATTTTTTGATCATCATTTCACCAGCAAACCATTCGAATGTATTATCAAATCGTTGATACTCATTTACAAATTTTGAATGTTTTGTAATCTCTTTAACTTCATTCGTTTGAATGTCTTTTTTCTGATAAAGAAATTGTTTTAAATCTTTTCTTAATTTATAATTATCGAATACAATATATAGTTTTTCCCAGATTTCATCTTCCCAATTAGATTCTTTAATCAATAATTTTTCATAATCATCTTCATGAATCACGTCAAATCCTCTTGAAAGCAAAATCTCTTTAACCCCAAATAAAGTTCTAGTGTTTAGTTGATTAAAATTAAGTTTAGCCATTTTTGTGAAATATTTAATTCTTCATGATTATGAATATCTATATCTAAATCCAATATTACCGCCAGCCTAATCCCAATTCATACCATACCGAAAACTTTCTTATTCCTTACACTCTGATTTCAGCATCTATTTTTCGTAAACAATTTCCTGTATATTTTTATTCGTTTAAAACTTTCCCGGCATTATAAGATATAGCAGTGGTGATGTGATTCAGTTCCAAAGGTATCAAAATTATTTACCCAACCCATTATCGGAAGATTTTTTGCTTTGTGTCAGTAGATTTTTAGGGTGATTTGAGAATGCCTGCACAAATGAATCGGTTGTTTTACTTATAAATGGATACAAGTCCGGTTGCATATCTCCCTGGCGGGTATTTACCGAATAGTGTAACACTTGATATTTAGTTTGTTGTAACGTGTGGTTTATTTTATTTCCCCTTTTAATTTGTTGGGATTCATTCTGTTGTCAAAAACGGTTACAATCTTAATATATTCCTTGTCGAACCGATAGAATATAGATGTCTGTTTTGAAACAACGAGCATATGCAGTCCTTCTTCTAATGTTGATTGCGGACAGCTATTGGGGAAGCTTTGAATCTGTTCAATTGATTCGTCAAGTTTTTTAACAAATTCCATTTTAGTCTTAGCTGACCATTCTAATTCCAGATATTCAAATAGTTCCTCAAGTCTTTTGGCAGCTCTTGTTGATAAAACTACTTTTCTCATCTACGGTGTTTTGTCATGAGTGAATCAAAATCAACAAATTCTCCATTCTCAATTTCTTTGGTGCCTTGCTTAATTTCATCCTTTTGTTCTTGAGTAAGAGTTTGCCAAAAATCAGGTGTTGAACTTTTTTCAAATAATCGTTTAATAGATACTAAAATACCGGGATTGTCAGTTTCCAGAATCATTTTCAAAATCTCTAATTTCTCAGCTTGAATATTCACGATTTATTTTTTTTTACAAAGTTAATGATATTTATATTCATGTATCATGTGTTTTATTTTACCATGCTTTACAACGTATGTCCAATCCATTCTATACCAAATATTCTTATTACTCTCACCCTGATTTCCGCTTTTATGGTTCATAAACAGTGATCATCAAATATTCCCGCCTCATCACATCCTCAAACCATTACCCTAAAATAGTCTCACAAATAAACTCCGCCGCCTTCCCATCGCCAAACAACGGCGGAAATTTCAGCCCATTCTCGGTGCTGTGGAAATGGTAGTAAGCACTCAGGATTTTTTCCTTGTCCGCATTGGTCACAATAGCAGCCTGTTCCTGCACAATTTCAACCCATTCGGTTTCAGAACGTAGTATTATACCGGGTTTCTGAAAAAAGTAAGCTTCCTTTTGCACACCACCCGAATCGGTAATGATGAGTTTGCAATTACTTTCCAACTGAATCATGTCCAGAAACGAAACCGGAGGTAAAATTTTAATGGTCTGTGTACTTTGAAGCTTCAGGTATAAATCACTTCCAAGGTTTTGTTCCAATAGCTGTGAAGTTCTCGGATGCAATGGCAAAACAATGGTTTCCTGATACGTTTCGGCAATTTCTATCAAAGCAGCAAAGATGGCTTGCAGTCGCTCAGGCAGATCCGTATTGTTGTCGCGGTGGATAGTGGCCAGGATGAATTGGCCGCCAGCCAGGCCTTCCTCAGTGAGAATAGAACTTTTTGATTTTGCCAACTCTTTGAAGAAAAGGCTGTTGTCGTACATGACATCACCACAATGGAAAATTCCCGGATGGTCAGGATGAAAAGGTGCCTTGTGGCCAGGATTAAAGCCTTCGCGAACCAGGTTGTCGTAGCCTGTCCGGGTAGGCGAAAACAGCAGGGTGGAAGCATGGTCGCAGAGGATGCGGTTGATTTCTTCGGGCATCCGTTTATTAAAGGATCGCAGACCGGCCTCGATGTGAACAATGGGAATGTGGATTTTTGAGGCGGCGATGGCTCCTGCCAGTGTGGAGTTGGTGTCGCCATAGAGAACCAGATAATCGGGTTTTTCATTGAGGAGGATGTCCTCTAATCCTTCGATGATGCGGGCGGTCTGGATGCCATGCGAAGCACTGCCCACCTGCAGGTTGTAGGCAGGCTGAGGGATTCCTAATTCATCAATAAAAACCTTCGACATGTTGGTGTCGTAGTGTTGCCCGGTGTGAACAATGACTTCCGTAATCTGATCGCTATAATGGTTGGCAATGGCCCTGCTGAGCGCTGCCGCTTTGATAATCTGTGGTCTGGCACCTATGACGGTTACTATTTTTTTCATGTAGGGGAGTGTGTTTTTGATAGCAATGGGCTTGTATTTTTAATTCGAGAATGAACGTAACAAAGGATCATTCCATTATATAATCACCAACTTGTGCCTGATGGCATAGGCCAACAAGGAAATCGCATTCTTACATCCTGTTTTGGCAAGCAGGTTCGATTTGTGACCTACTACGGTACGCTCGCTGATGTACAGCACATCAGCAATCTGTTTGTTGCTTAAACCTTCTGAAAGCAATTGCAGGATTTCTTTTTCACGTGTAGTGAATTTAACTTCATCATCCCGGTGTTTTTCCTCCGTGGTAACACGTTTAGTAAAAAAGTTGAAAAGCTCTTCACTGTAGTAGGCTCCGCCATTCATCACTGTTTTGATGGCTTTGTCGAGGGTGTCTTTATTAATATTTTTAATCAGAAACCCCCTGATACCTGCATCTATCATGCTTTGGACATAATCATCATCATTGAACATAGTCAGGGCAATGATTTTAAGACCCGGATTTTCTTTCATGGCAATGGCTGTGGCATCAATTCCCGACATCACCGGCATTTCAATGTCCATCAACACTACATCTGCAGGGGTAGTGCGGATTAAATCCAGAAACTCCTGCCCGTTGGCTGCTTCGCCAACAATGTGGACATAAGGCAATTTTCCGAGAACCATTTTCAACCCGTTCCGAAAAATTTCGTGATCGTCGACAATAATGATTTTGATGGCTTCTTCCATGAAGGATCTTGTGAATGGCAAAAATAACAAAGAAAAACGAACTGGATGCGGTTTATATCTCGATAATGATTTTAAATCCCTGACCTTCCTCACTACTGAACTGGCATCTGCCGTTGATCGATTTAATCCGGCTGATAATGCTCTTGAGCCCGATGCCGATTTTTTTATCACTCATAATTTTTTCGGTGTTAAAACCGATGCCATTGTCATTGAATTCAACCTTGATTTTTCCCTCGTTGGCTTCAATATTGATGCTGATGAGAGTAGCTTTCGCGTGTTTAATGGTGTTGTTGATCAATTCACTGATGACCCGGAAAAGGATGAGCTGAATATTTTTATCCATGGTTTGATCCACCCCGATGGAATTAAATTCAATTTTGATCCGATTTGTGAGGTTTATTTTGTTGCAAAAGGCCTGGATGGCTTTTACTACCCCATATTCATGAATGACTCTGGGCATCAGGTTGTTTGATATTTCGCGGGTGCTTGAAACCGCTTCATCGATGATCTCGTTCACCTGTTTGATATAGGATGCCTTTTCTTCTTCCGAAGTATGTGCATCAGCCAATTCGCCTACATACAACTTGACGGTCGATAACATGGGTCCCAAACCATCGTGCATGTCTTTTGAAAAACGCTCCCTTTCTCGTTCTTCGGTCTGAATTACAGCGCTTAGTACTTTTCGTTCCAGTTCGTTACGCATCTTCAGGTTACGCGAAATACTCAGCACCACTTTTTGCTGGTTAAAATCCAATAACCTGCTGTTGATTTCGACAGGAATCAGGTTACCTGTTTTGGTGATATACTCTGAATCGAAAATCAAACTACCCGAACGTACTAACTGGTTTCGGTTTTCCAGAAACTTTTGACCAAATTTGGCAGGTTTTAAATCCAGGATATTCATTTTCAACAACTCTTCTCTGGTGTATTCAAGTGTTTCACAGGCCATTTCATTCATTTCGATGATATTCCCCTGCATATCCGAAACGAGCATTTCATCGCTGCTGTTGTTGAACAGGGTTCTGAAATTGTATTCACTTTGTCTGAGTGCATCTTTTGCCGACCGCAATTTTATGTTACTTAACCTAATAGCATTGAGTAGTTTATGAACCCGGCGGGTGGTGGTTAACAGCACCATCAGGATAAACAGGATGGAGATCAGCAAGGCGAAATAAACGGCGGTTATGATGAGGTTTTTGATCGGGTCATACGTTAACTCCCTTGTGGGGATGATGGCGGCAATGATCAACCCGAATTCATCGTATCGGGCATAGGTTAATAAATATTCACCTTGATTTGAGGATTTGAAAAGATGACCAGTGCCGGAGGTATCACCAATCATATCGTTGAACCATTCTTCATGTGCAACCGATTGATTGATGTCCGGGGCATCAATGATCACCTCACCTTTTTGATCAACGACAAAAATATAGCCATTTTGCCCGATTTTTAGTTTTTGCAGGATATTTCTGAGTTTCTCCAGGTCTTTTTCTTTGTCTCCAACGTAAAGCATCCCCGCCAGGGTGTCGTGATGGTAAAATGGTTCATACGAAGTGATGTACCAATCATTCACAACATAAGCACGACCCTCGAATATTTCCCCTTTCATCATGGCCTTTACTACTGGAGAATTGTTTGGAATAAAGGTGCCAACAGCAACATGACCGGCAGTATTCAAAACATTGGTGGAAATGCGCAGATATCCAATGTCAGTTTTCTGAAAAATGGTGATCGTACCACCAAACAGTTGGTAGGTTTCTTCCTGAAATTCAGTCGATTTGTAAACCAGGTTATTATTGCGCATCATAGCGGGAATGGTCAGTATGCTGGTTTCTAATGTATGTTGATTGATGGCTTCCAGCTGGATTTCCTTGTCGGAAAATGAAATGGGATTTCGGAAGAATAACTCATGTGCCACCTTCAGATTGGTTTTTACTTTTTCCAGTTTGAGTTCGCGCTCGCGTTCAAACATGTAGCGGATGGTGTTCACCTCCAGCCTCATGTTTTTCTCTGACAGGTTATAAATCTCCTGCTTCGATTTGCTGACAAGTACTACCGTGATGAGGGCAATAGAAAAGATGGATCCAATAAATACCGGATAAAACAGTTTAAATTTGACGTAAAGATTGTTGATATTTTTATTTACATCCATTGGACAATCGTTATTAACCCAAATCCATGCATTCTATCCATCTCAATTCCATCTTTTATTTATTTGAGGCGATGTGCCTTCCTCATCCAGGTTTTTCCAAAAATGAGCATGTCCCACCAGATCTTCGTCTTGATGACCACCTTCCGCCTTTTTTCAGTAAAACTATTCCTTTTTAAAATCAAGGCTGACAGAATTTACACAATACCGCATCCCGGTTGGATTCGGGCCATCATTAAAAACATGCCCCAAATGGCTTTTACAATTTCCACATTTAATTTCAGTACGGGACATGCCGTAGCTTTTATCCAGAACTTCCACAATGCTGCTGTCGGCCACTGCCTGAAAGAAACTCGGCCATCCGGATCCCGAATCAAATTTGGTGTCTGAGCTGAAAAGTTTTGCCCCGCAGGCGGCACAATAATAGGTGCCATCTTCGTGGTGGTTTACATATTTACCCGAAAAAGCGGGCTCGGTACCGCATTGTCGTAGAACTCGGTATTGTTCAGGCGAAAGCTCTTTCGACCAGTCCTGTTCCGATTTTGAATTAGTTTGAGTAGTTGTCATTGATGAGTTGGTTTGGGCCGACAGAATCGGTTGATACAATAAGGCAATGGTTAAGGTAAAAACCAATCTGTATAGCGTTGATTTAGATGTAACTAGTTTATTAATGTGTTGCATAGTAAGTAGGCTTAAAAGTTGAATTATAAACGATGCAAACAGAAAAATGGTATTGAGAAACCAGGCATTTCACATTTTTTAATAAATCATAAACTTGACTCTTGCACCGTCCTCACTCACCACCACATAGAGTCCGGGGGCAAACTTTCCAATGTCAATGGAGGAGATTTGTGATCCCGAAAACATCATTTTGCCTGAAGAGTTAAATACCCTTGCATTTATTTTTCTGTTTAGATTGACCACTTCGCCTGTTGCCGGATTTGGATATGCAATTAATTGAGGTAGGTCGTCTGTTTCATCAATACTGCTGGGGTTATTGGTAGAACCCGGTGTTGAGGTAGTAAAAAACACCAGAGAAGTATTCCCATCTGTCACCCGGCCATAGCTGATATCCTCTGATTGAACTCCAAATACAATTTCATCTACCGCAATCAACTGCAATGAAAATATCCCCACCTCTTCTCCATCTTTGCTTAGTTTAAAATTGGTGTGGTGACTGCCCAGTGTCGGATCACCATCGGCCCAAAACAATTCAAATCCGCCAACAGGGATGCTGATATCCGGCATTTGCCATTTGTTTGGGGAGTCCAGGTTGTCGGTCAGAAAATAATCGCCCAGGAAAACAGGTTCACTGTCACCATTGTAAACTTCAAGCCAATCGCTAAAAACACCGTACTCATCTGCAATAACATGTGCGTTATCTGCCATCAATTCGTTGATAAAAAGCAAAGGAGTGTCGCCGGTGGCCGGGTTGATAATCCTGGCCTCACAGGGCAAAATCTGTTCCTGTTCCAAACCATCCGTAACACTAACCTGATAGCTTACCTTGGTCTCTTCTGAAATATCGGTTAAGGTAACAGCGTAATTTCCATTCTCTTCATTAACCATTTCTGCTTGTTGAATTTCTCCATCATTTAAAGAATACAAAACCGCAACCATCTCCGCTACTGTTTGTACATCCACAAAAGCGGTTATCCGGATCTGTTGACCAGCCTCACGTTTATGCCGGATATATTTGATTACCGGTGCCATGCTGGTACTTTCGAGTTGAACATTCATCGAAGTAGCCCTTTCGTTCAGGTAAGGGTAAAGTCCTTTCTTTACGTGAGCTCCTGTAGATTCGTTGTAAGAGCGCAAAAAGTCATCATACGAATAACCATAATCGAGTGGATAAAAAGGATCATTAGCAACGTAAGGGGCAATCATGTTTTTCCTGATTTCAATACTTTGTATTAGCGAATCTATATTGACTGCCCTGTTAATCAATTCGTCAGCATAAAACGTGAATTGTTTTCTGAGTTCAGGATTGTCCACCAGACGTGTATAAAGGGGTCTGGGTTCTCCCTCAGGTTGCCAGTTGTAGATATCGCGCGTAGTCCAATCGATATTGAACCAATCGATTCCAAAGGTGTTGTCCACATCATAAGGAATAAATTCCATCTTGCCTGTAGTCGTGTTGTGGTAGATATAATAATTGTTTTTGTTGTAGATATATCCGTCCCAGTCACCGCAATACAGGTCGGCAGCCATGACCTTTAAATAGTCATAGGTGTTGAATACTTCATCCAACTTACAAATCAGGTGATTTTCGTCCGCGTTGTTCACAATGTTGATCAGGTTATACAGATCAGTATAATCGTCAGCTTCTTCGTTTGTTTTTAGTTCGTAAACCCTTCGATCCCCGGCTTCCAGTTTATAGTCGTTCGGATTTGAACTGATATAATCCAAATCGGCTGGATAAAGACATTTAAACAAGTTGCCATCATTGTTACCAAATCGCGTTAGCACAAACTCCTCATCAACATGTTCCACATTGATATAAAGTCCATGATAATTTCCATTGATATACAACCTGACATGGTTGGCCCGCGGAGCGGGAATATTAAACTTTCGAAGGATGTCCCACATGACTTTTGAGCGCATAATGGTTGGGTCGTTGTGTTCACCATTGAGATTTATCTTTTCAACGCCATAATACTTTTCTCCTTTCAGAAAAGTATTTAATGAGACTTTGAAGGATTTCTTTGCCGAATACCGTGAAGTATTTCCGCGTAAGCGAAAGCCTACCGGATTAATGGTATCCAGCACAGTTCCATTGTTAAAGACAAACATGGCATGGAATTCGGTTTCACTTTCTGGATTTTCATAAATCCAGGTGAGTGTATCAGGGTCAACGGTGATGTCGATGCGGGGAACAACGGTGTCGATATACAAGGGGCCATTTTCAGGAAAAAATCCTTGGGCCAACATCAATTGAGCAATAAAGAGGCTAAGAATCCAACTACATAAAATCTTTTTCATGCCGGTATTTTTTTTGTAAAGGTACTGTTTTATCGGTGTTGAGCGTGCTTTTTTAAAGAGCTTTCCGTATGTTTGCATAAAACTGAACGTTATGATGCAAAAGATAAATGAAGCGGTTGCCTATCTGCAAAAACAGGGGGTAGGAAACCCAAAAATTGGTATTGTCCTGGGAACAGGATTGGGGGGAATGGTAAAGAATGTCGTCATCAGCCACGACATCCACTACCGCGATATTCCACATTTTCCTGAATCGACGGTTGAATCCCACTCCGGGAAATTGATTTTTGGCTCCATGAATGGAAAACAGGTGGTGGTCATGAATGGTCGTTTTCACTTTTATGAAGGTTACAGTTTTGATCAAATCACTTTTGGTATCAGGGTGATGAAGCTATTGGGCGTTGATACCTTGCTGGTTTCCAATGCTGCCGGAGCAATCGACACCACCTTCAAGCCAGCTTCCTTAATGCTGATAGATGACCACATTAACATGCTGCCTGGCAATCCGTTGGTAGGTAAAAACCTGGACGAACTGGGCACCCGTTTTCCGGATATGAGTGCTCCTTATGATGCTGGATTAATGGCAAAAATGGAGCAGATCGCCAGCGAAGAATCCATCGAACTGAACAAAGGTGTTTATGTTGCCTGGATCGGTCCCAGCCTGGAAACCAGGGCCGAGTACCGGTTTATTAAAACCATGGGCGCCGATGCGGTTGGAATGTCCACTGTTCCTGAGGTGATTGTTGCCCGGCACATGGATATGAGAGTATTGGCCATTTCGGTGATTACCGATTTGTGTGACCCCGACAACCTGAAACCCGGCAATATTAATGACATTCTGGCCAATGCCGCCCGGGCAGAAAAAGATCTGGTTAAACTCTTTACCAAACTTGTGTTATCGTTGTAGTTTTTTTAAATCTTCAAATTGTTGTATCTTTGTGTTTCTTTTATCTAACTTATGGAATTACATTTGCCCCTCACTCTTCCCGGGTTATTTCAACGGTCTGTCGACCAATTTACTGATTTACCGTTTCTTTCCTTCGTGGATGAGAACCCCATTACGTACGGTCAGGCAAATATAAAAGTGCTTGCTGTGCAAAGCATGCTTCAGCAAATCGGATTAAAACATGGCGATCGAGTGGCTTTGTTAAGCACCAACATGCCAAATTGGGGAATCACTTACCTGGCTATTACCGGAATGGGAGCTGTGGTAGTGCCTCTATTGCCTGATTTTACCCCGGAAGAAATTAAAAATGTGTTGGAACATTCAGAAGCCGTGGCCATTTTTGTGTCTTCAGGGTTGAGAAACAAAATTGCCGATTTTAATGGAATCCACCTTATAAGCAGGGTGCTTATTGATGACTTTTCTGTGATTAGTTCCCACCATCTTTCGGTCGAATTTAAATTGGACAATCGACCCGGATTTAATTATCATGTAGCGGAGAATGATCTGGCAGCCATCATCTACACCTCCGGCACCACCGGGAAAAGCAAGGGAGTGATGCTCTCGCACCGAAATATCTGTTTTACCGCTGTCAAAGGACGTACCATCCAGGCCATTGGCCACAACGACCGCATGTTGTCGGTATTACCACTGTCGCATACTTACGAAAATACCATTGGTTTTATACTTCCCATGGTTGGGGGTGCGGCTATTTATTATCTTACAAAACTGCCCACACCGGCAGTATTATTGCCGGCACTTAAACAGGTGAGACCCACGGCCATGTTAACGGTGCCATTGATTATTGAAAAAATTTATAAATCAAAAATACTACCTGCATTTAATGAAAAATTGGCAACCCGCGTACTGTACCGAATTCCGGTATTGCGTAAAAAACTCAATGTGTTTGCCGGGAAAAAACTCATGCGCACCTTTGGTGGTGAGTTAAAATTTTTTGGAATTGGTGGTGCCAAACTCAGCGGAACTGTTGAGCGCTTTCTGATAGAATCCAAGTTTCCTTATGCCATCGGGTATGGCCTCACCGAGACAGCTCCTCTCCTGGCAGGCGTGGCTCCTTTTGCAGGAAAATGGCAGTCAACCGGGCCCGCGATGGAAGGGGTGCAACTTAAAATTGTTAAAAGGGACCGTTGGACAGGTGAAGGCGAAATACGGGCCAAAGGACCAAATGTGATGATGGGCTATTACAAAGAACCTATCCTAACGAAGGAAGTGCTCACAAAGGACGGTTGGTTCAAAACCGGAGATCTGGGATTGATCGACACAAATGGGTATCTTTTTATTAAAGGGCGCAGCAAAAACGTGATTATTGGCGCCGGCGGTGAAAACATCTTTCCCGAGGACATTCAGTCGATTATCAATAATTTCAGGTTTGTAGTTGAGTCGGTAGTGGTGGAACAAAAGGGAAAACTGGTGGCACTGGTTCACTTTAACCGCGAAGAAATTGAACAACATTATCGCTATATGAAAGATGAGGTAACCTCGTATGTGGAAGCCAAATGCGATGAATTAAAAGTAGAATTGCAAGTTTATGTCAATCAACATGTAAATAAATTCTCTAAAATCCAGTTGGTAGTTGTGCATGCAGACCCGTTTCAGAAAACAGCCACTCAGAAAATAAAAAGGTTTTTGTATACCCAGCTGCCAACAGAGGGATAAATGGTATGGAGTTAAAAACAGGAACCATGGGACAACCAAAATCGAGTAAAATAAGTTTTATATTTACTCGTTCTGATTCCTGGTGCCATCCATATCTTTTTACACCTGTGGATATACAAGCAGGAAGGAGTCTTCCATTGAAAACAATAATAAATTATAACTGATTATCAATGAATGTATTCATGAAAAAATACAATATCGTTGTTCTAGGCGCAGGTTTGGTAGGAAAACCAATCGCTTTCGATTTGGCGAAAGACGTTAATTGTTCCGTCACTCTTGTAGATATCAATCCGCCTTCCCAAGAAATTGCCGATCAATATGGAATTGAGATGCTTCAAGCCGACTTACGCCAGAAATCCCAGGTGTCTGCAGCAGTCAACGTGGCAGATTTCGTGATCAACGCTGTTCCCGGTTTTATGGGATTTGATTGTTTAAAACAGGTGATCGAAGCAGGGAAAGATGCAGTGGACATCGCTTTTTATCCTGAAAATCCAATGGACTTGGATGAATTGGCCAAAAAACAAGAGGTCAGGGTAATTTGTGATATGGGAGTTGCACCAGGAATGAGCCACTTGTTGGTAGGTCATTTTGCCAATCAGCTCGATCACGTGGAACGTGCGGATATTTTTGTGGGAGGCTTGCCAAAAATACGTACCCAGCCTTGGGAATACAAAGCCGTGTTTTCACCTGTGGATGTGTTGGAAGAGTACATGCGTCCGGCACGTTTGGTAGAGCATGGTCAAATGGTGATAAAGCCGGCACTCACTGAGGTGGAAAATCTGGAATTTGACGGATTGGGTACTTTGGAAGCCTTTAACAGCGATGGCCTTCGGTCATTGGTTTACACCTTGAAAGCGGATGTGATGCGTGAAAAAACATTGCGATATCCCGGCTATACGGCTAAAGTGAAGTTATTGGCTGATGTCGGTTTTTTTAATCCTGTGAAAATGAGGGTAGGAGGTGTTGAAGTTTCACCCTTATCGTTGACTTCGCAATTGCTGTTCGATCAGTGGAAACTTCATAAAGGTGAAGAAGATATGACCATCATGAGGATTGTAGTGGAAGGCAGTATGAATGGTGTCCGGCATCAATTTGTATGCGATTTAC
>Ga0100380_10005746_pt1 | contig 12752 bp, 6 predicted proteins | sample CryGeymeta201504_FD_80417 | JGI IMG/M metagenome (GOLD analysis project Ga0100380, IMG submission 80417) | Groundwater microbial communities from Crystal Geyser aquifers in Utah, USA - Crystal Geyser metaG 2015-04 | ecosystem: Environmental > Aquatic > Deep subsurface > Groundwater | place: USA... | reverse complement strand
GACTGGCGCAATAGAAACCGGGTGTTTTTTTCTGTCATGCGACCGGAGGTGCGAAAAAATATTTAAAGATATGGACCGTTGAAGTTTACTTTGTGGCTCAGTCCCACGTGTTAAATCTAATTTCGAAACTTCTTTTTCTAAATGAAAAACCACAGGATCATTAAAAAACCTTCATCGCCTTATAGAGCATAAAAAAGACTATCTAATGGTATGCCTATCAAAAAATCGTGTTTGCCGGTCGACCGACAGACAAACACCCTGTTTCTATTGCGCCAGTCTTAAATTAAATGTTTTGGTATTTGCTGTGCAATACAGTAGTACGTTCCGAGGGTAGTAGCTACTATGGGTTCCGTAGCCACACCAAGCTCCTCAATATAACACTCAGCTGTTCGCGCTGCTAACAAACGTAAAGACAAGAAAAATAAGCTTTAGGCGCTGTTTATTTTTTCCCTTTTATAGATGCGGGGGAGGGAAGGGGGGGGGGAAGCCAAGCTTCGTGAGACGTGAGCCAGGACACCAAAACAAAACCTCGGTGCTGCAGAGAAAAAATGGAACTATGATATATGTGCACAGGGTGTGGTCATTCGGCAGAGCTCAGTTTCAAGGCAGGAATGACATTTCTCTTTGCACTACCGCTCACATGATGATCCACTTTCGCTCGTGCCAATCGTTTGTTGCTTGTAGTACCGACAAAAAACGTGCTCTCCTATTTGTTTTTGTTTGCAGAGCACTACTTCCTGTGTGTGTAATTTATTTGTGCGCTGGAGTAACAGAATTTCATGTTTGCTTTTGTGCATCTCAAGACCTGCAGAGAGACAACGAAGTTGTAGCTAGGAGGCATAATGAAAGTACTGTTATGTGAAAAGGATGAAAAAATAATTCACCATCGAAGCTCGCAGCAGTTTTCATACAGCAGTAGTCTACCAGGTATCAAGCAAACAGCGAGATAGGTGGGACAAGTGTGCAACGTTTTGTAAACTGTCACTTTGCAAAAGCGGTATCATCATAATAAGATGCCCGCCTCCTATGGTAAAAAGATCTATTCCACTTTCCACTTTACACCAGAATTGTTTTTTTGTAGAATACTCGAGCAACATACTCCGGGTACCTGGTAACAAAAAAGGGCAAGCAAGTCCAAATCATTATCATTATTTAACATAAGAAACATTCAGCGCTGCTGTTCCAAGATCAAAGCAATTCCAAGTAACAAAAGTTCGAAGAAGATACAACAGCTTCACCTACGGACGATCCAAGAGATACCTCCTCGTTAGATAGAAAGATTCTCGAGCGATTCCGAAAGATATTGAAATACTGTAGATAGATCTACTAGGTCAGATCAGATCCACGCACACACAGACACGAATATCGAATATGATGCAGCACAGAAAGAGTCCCGGTAAGGTATCAACAACTGTATCTCCTCAATCGAGACAATTTGGGAGCAATCGAAATAAAACCCAGGGTGGATATGGTTTTGCTTTACTGTTGGGACTTGTGCTCATTGCAGTCTTTGCTCTGACGGGAGATCAAAGTGATGCAGTGGTATCTTCGTCTGCTGTGGTAGTATCAGAGAAGAACGCCAAACCAAAACTGTCCAATGCTGAATTGGCTGCTAAAATTAGGCAAGAACGACTGGCCGAGGAGCGCCGTAACGAATACGAGCAATCCAGAATCGATGCAGCTCAGAAAGCAGCAGCAATAGCAGAAGCCGGAGATCAATCCAGTGATGAAGAAAAAGTGCAGTACAACAGCGAGGACGGAGATGATGCCAATGAAAATGAAAGCGAAGAAAATGAACCAGATGCTGATGATGATGACAAGGAAAGCTCCGAAGAAACTGAAGAAGAGAACAGAGACAGGGAAGGAGAAGAGGATGAGAGCGAGGAGGAGGTGAAGGAGGACGACGAGGAAGAAGAAGACGACGGCGAGAAGCTAACGCCCGGAGAAGATGCTGCCGCTCCAGCAGATGATGATGACGCAGTCGGTCAAAAAGTTGTCAAGGAGAAGAAGGATGGCGATGATGATGATGATGATGGCGATGATGATGAAGTTCAGAAAGTAGCAGAGCCAGGAAACACGGAGATTTTAGGCGAAAATAAACAACAAGATGACGACGATGAGGAGGACGGTGCCTCCCCTGTAGAGGAATAGACTCTTTGAATGAGAAAAACACTGCAGCTGCAGCAGCAGCAGCCGATCCTGGTAAAAAAAACAAGAGTATGGTGAAGAGGACGAAGAAATTTCAAAATGAGAAAATCTTGCTAAGTACGGAAAGATACCAAGAGTGTCAAGCCGAGCATTATATGCTGATGAAGTAGTACACCGTTATTGAATGTTTCAACCGGCTCTCAATGAACTTCTCTAGATGAGGTAATAAAGGACGAGAAATTATAAAGTATGCATACGTTTAATCACCACGGCCTGCTGTTAGGCAGCCAATTTAGCTGCCCGACTTGTTCTTTTTCAAGATCTGTTTGAGGCGCTCGGTGTGCTCCTCGTCCCTAAAGTCAATCCGCATTTCGTGCAAGTACGACTCTCGTTCCATTGTCTGCAGTAACCGCTCGACCTCTTCGCTCGAGATTTTGGCACGGGGCTTTTCAATCGACAGTTTGCGAATGTTCTTCTTCTTTGCTACGGCATCCGCGATGGTATAAACTCCCAGGGATGTGAAATAGTTCCTATCCAAGGAAACGCTTTCGAGCGTCGAATTCACTGCCAGTATAGCAACCAAAGCATCGGCAAAGGAATTGTCCATTTGCAGATCGTTCAGTGTCAATGTCTTTACGTGCGTATTCTTTCTCAGCCCCTCGAAAAATTCTTGCTTTCGAAAGTCTTCCAACTTGATAAATTCTCGATCGCTGTTGAGCACTATATCAGTGACGTTTGGGTCATTCGCGATAGCTTTTTCCAGTATGCTTTGCGTGGTAACCTTCTTGATCTTATCCTCGGTACTTCTGGTCCTACCTGGAGTCTTTTTTCGATTTTTTCGAGCTTTTTCCTGGTTTTGTCGGATCTTTCGTTCGACATCAGTCTTGGCTAGCATGTGACGAATCTCAACGCCAAATTTTAACAGAGTTTCGTTGTCGCCCATCAATTCAGCGAGCTGCGATTCCGACGCAGAGTCCATATTTTTGCCCTGATGGCGCAATTGTAGCTCCGTAATCGTTTTGTTCTTCGCCAGAGTGGCCACAATAGCCTTGATACTTTCTCCAGAAAGCATGTTGTTTTCCAGGTTCAGGGTTTCAATAGTAGAATTTTCTTGCAGCGACTTGGCTAGTTCCAGCCCCCATTCATCATCGAGCCTGAGTAAGCTCATTTTGACGCTAGTCACATGCGTATTGGTGGCAAATGCCTTGGCTGCTTTGATTTTCTCCTTTTGGTTTAGAGCAAGGAAGAGTTGGTCGCCGACTAGGTGGACTTCCGTGATGCTTTCGTTATTCGCGGCAATCTTATCGAAAAAATCTTCAATCTTATTGCGTTTACGCTCTTTCAAAGTTCCCGTCTTAATCTTGTGCTTGCGTCGAGCTTGTCGCAACAAGTCAGTGTTGCGGTAAATATATTGCTCGATCCTGCATCGTTCGTGAATGTTTCGGACGCGCAAGGTCACTGTGACGACACTCCTGTTGACGAACAGCGCCTTTGCGAGTTCGTTTTCTGCTTTGGAACTCAACAGGAACTTCTGATTTTCCAACTTGATTACCTGGAGATACCTCAAACAGTCACTGTTTGCTATGCATTTCGCCAAGGCAATGACGCCGGATTCAGAAATAAAATTCGTTTCCAAGTTGAGCATGTGCAGTTTCGGCAGATACTTAGGGTTTTTCAAGATTTTCCCAAAGAAATTGACCAACCAGTCATTACCAAGAAAGCAGTTGTACATGTTAATGTGGGTAAGTTCGTTGCTGCGACGGTGATCAAGCAGGGCATTCGCGAATTTGTCCACAATAAAAGCACGGTCTGGGCTTTCGATCGGAAATCTCTTGAACATTTTGACTTGACAACTAAAGTCAAATGTAACGCTCTTTTCATCGGCATTATCAGTAATAAACGATGAAATAAATTCTTCTGTCAAAAAGGCACCATCCCCCGTGAACTGAGTTGCTGTCATGTTGATAGTCTTGCTCAACCCACCTACATCGGAGACACTTCGGCTGGGCCGACGTTTGGCATTCTTCAGGTTATCGCGCATGGTTTGGCGAGCAGTGGGCTCAGCTTCGTCTCCACTATCGCAATCAGCTCCAGCTTCCTTGACAAGCCTGTGCTTGAATTGTTTGGTCAAGTTCTCAAGCTCGTAGAAATAGTCCCAATCGTCATCAGGTATGTCGAGAGGTTTGGCCTCCAGCTTGCGTTGTTCTGCCATTTCCTCGACAACTTTTGCCTCTTCCGCGAGAAATGTAATGAGTTTCTCGTCGTATTTGATTGACTTATTGTCTTTTTGGTTTCGTTCCAACGTCTTTTGGAGCTTATCATGCACTTCAGGTGTTTTAAATTCAACGTGAAACTCCTTCACAAAATGATTCTTGGCGAGAGCATTCACGGCGATCTCCTCCGAGTGGCTGAAGATTGGAGAATGCTGGTGTCTCAAATCAACCTTTTGAATGGACTCGTTCAAGGCCATGGCTTGACAGAACTCGGACAAACCATCGGACGTAAAGGCATTGTTCGAAAGGTCCACTTCCTCTAAAGTGAAGTTTGTTTCGATGGCAGCCGAAAAGCTTGACAAGAAAACATTTCCCAGATCTAACCCCTTCATGATAAGTATCTTGATATTGAAATTGGTTCTCATACCTTCGGCAAAACCCACCACTAGAGTGTTTTGAATGTGTCCAAATCTTGGATCCTGTATAATCTTGATTTCCCTGACGGATGGATCGTTCCCTTCCGCCTTGATCATAGTCGCCACCAAATCATTGTCACGTACCGAAATACGACGAGACAACATATTCATGCTCGAATTAGCCTTTTTAATGCGCTTGGAAAGCTCGTGGACCTTGGTATTGCGATCGATAAAAGATTGCATAGCTTGCGATTTCTCGACAAACTCGGCTTGCAGTTCGCAGAGGGAATGCTTCTCTCTCATCAAACTCCCAATCTTGTCGCAGTTGGCTTTGCTAATCGCACCGTTGCCGATCAACTTTAATCGTTCTACCTTATCGGTAACAATAGCTTCTCTAATAAGTTTCATTTGAGCCGCTTCAGACAGGTTGTTTCGTGACAGATCGATATAGGAGATTTCCCGCAAATTATTGGCCAGAATTTCACAAAAGGCGTCATCTACTCCACAGTTGACTAGCACTAGCTTGTCGAGAAAGTTGTCCTTTTTAAGATTATCTGTCACCGCCTTGAGGGAAACTTCGCCTCCTTCCACAATCAGCTCTCCCGAAGCAAAGGCTTCGGCAACATTTTCTTCGGATTCTTTTTTGGGCTTGAAAGATGCTTCTGTCGTCTTCACCTTTACCTTGAGAGTGGGTGGTGCAAGAGGTGTCTTTTTGCTGGCATTAGTCGAGGAAGAAGGTTTGGGCGGTGGGGTCCACTTTTTAACAGGGCTCTTGGCAGGCATATTATTGGATGCCGACGCCGAAAATGGAGATGAGTTGTTACCTAACTTTCCAGGTAGGCCAACCTTGTTCCTAGTAGCAGCAGGCAGTGCCGGACTACTGCTACTAGCACCACTACCGCTGCCCTTGTCAGGCCAAGCATGCTTAAGTTTTCCAACCATTCTGTTTTAGGTTTTAGATTCTGTCTTGTAATGAAAGATTGTCGAAAATGATCGTTCTTGCTAGATCTAAATGCCTGTGCCAGCTTGGAGCAGTCGCGGTCATTATTTTCGCTGCCTCTTTAGCGTTAGAGGTACAACAATCATGAACAGAACAACAACCTACTTCTTACGTAGGGTCTAGTACTAGTAGTAGCCTACTAGTACTAGTACTCGAGTACACGCAGTACAAGCTACTCTACTAGTAGTAGGAGTAGTAGACTACAACGTGGTACCAGGTACTAGTAGTAGTAGTCGTAGCTGCTCTCTACTACTCTACTATTAGCTAGTAGAGTAGAAGTAGTAGTAGACCTAGCTTCTCCTAGCTAGTAGGGTAGTACCTGGTAGACTACTAGCCTGTCTGTGATAAAAATGGATATTTTTGGCAATCCCGACTGGGACCGCGCCCATTGCCTCCCTCATTGTCCTGTTTCCGCACAAAATGTGGGGTTCTCCAGATGATTGTGTAGACTTTGATATCGAGAATCATTACAGCGCATCCGAAGTAAGTCAACACAAGGTATATAGTAGTGGAAGCGTTTTGTCACGTTGCACTTCGTCGGAAAGGTTGGATGATGACAAAAAATGGATTGACGACTTTATTTTTCATTGCCATTCAATCTGCTCGAGTTGCATAAAAGAGCCCATGCTTCGCTTCCATACTCGATTATAGGACTTGCCAAGCGGGCAGATATGCAAGGTAGGAGCAGTTGCTCCGGCCATGAAGGTTCGTCAAAGAAGGACCTTGCAGATAGTATGACTGGTTGGGGTTCACATGACAGAGACAGCAATGCACCTCGAGGTGTTGGCAATGATACATGAAATTTGGCGGTAGCAGCAAGCAAATTCATCTGCTCTGACTAGAGGTAGTAGAGGCCGAGCTAGCTTGTAGGGAATTGACTTTCTGGCTTATTATTCTGACGGCATGCTATTACGTACACGAGTAGGCTTTTACCTTGCGTTTGAGTTGAGTCGTATTTTTGAGTCGTGTGGATCTTCTCTGAACAGATTCTTGAAAACAAAGACTTGTTGATTGGCAACAATTAATTCTTGATTTGCGGGTTCTTCTGGGTTCTGGATCATCATGATCTTTCTCCAAGAAAGATAGTATAAGAGTAGACTAATCAAATTATTTCAGATTTCAGGGAGCCTTTGCTCATAAAATTTCTCACAGAAGCAATGCTCCGAAAGTACTTCCACCTTGTGTGCTTTGTTCTCTTTGCTTTGAATACTACGCCTTTCTCTATGACGACTGCCAGCGAACATCAAAATAATTTCAAGGATCGTATCACCACGACTTTGGTTGTCGGCGCCACGGGCGCTACAGGCAAGTGGGTTGTCAAGCTCCTACTTGATCAGGGTCAGAATGTCAAAGTGGTCGTACGATCCGAAGAACGTATGATTTCGGCTTTGAAAGATATCGGTGGTGACACAGACACCTCGGCTCGTTTTTCTATTACCGAAGCACCTTTGTTGGATCTGTCCAATGAGCAGCTCGAAGAGTTGGTCAAGGACTGTGATGCTGTCGTGTCCTGTCTGGGGCATACTATTGACGTTAAGGGTATGTGGGGGCATCCACGAAAGCTTGTTACCGATGCTGCTCGACGCCTCACCGCCGCCATGAAAGCCAGCGGCAATGCTGGAAATTCCAAGTTTATTCTCATGGGAACCGTTGCTGTCGCCAATCCAAATGGCAAAGACGACCAGCGTACCTTCTGGGAACGCGTTCTATTGCAGCTGTTGCATTATCTGCTTCCGCCTCATGCCGACAATGAAAGCGCTGCTGCTTACATGCATTCCTTAGGCACCAACAGTGACATCAGCTGGACTGTGGTGCGACCTACGGATTTGATTGACGGCAAACCCACCGGTAGCTATCAACTCTTTGACAAACCTCAAGGAGGATTGTTCGGTGCAGGCGACGTGACGCGATCTCATGTGGCAGAATTTATGACAGAATTGATTCTGGATGAAAACAAATGGAATCAATGGAAGTTCAAAATGCCGGTCATTCACGACAAGGTGGTGGTGGACAAGGCCAAGTCGGAACTATGATTGTATATTCTTTTGTCAGTGTGAAAGTTTAGAATTATTTTGTAGGAACACACTCTACCTCTACTCTAGTGGACAATGCCTTCATCTAGACCAATAATTTATTAGGAACCCCTTTTGGCTTGGTTCGAGCGTTTTTGTAGACTAAAATTGGCCAAAATGCGAAAGCCCTTGTTTCCAGGTGCAGAGAGTCCCATTCACCTGTCACGAGGGACGTGTATCAGAGAAATTATTACCAGAGCGTTCAAAATGCCATGCCTCATTCTCCATGTTACACACAACATCATGGAGTATTGTGACTGAAAGGCTAAATTTTAATTTTATGGGGTTAGATTGAAAATCTACTAGTTGGAAAATGTAGCAGACCTTTTAGTCGGAGAAAGAGAGAGCGCGCTAAAGTTATCGGTCAGTACCCCGCTATTGCATGGCCTAGCACTGGCAGAATCAGTGAACGTGGGAGGCATTGCCCTTCAGGAAGGCATTGAAATGCAAGATACGAAGGCTCCATGTGGATAAGTTCGTGGCTGAACAAGAACTTACCAATAACTGACACCTTGCGCGACAGGTCGCTATCGGTAATCGCATAAATTTGGAAAAATAGATCCTTTCAGATTTCTGACTGAGTTCCGAATGGCCCGAGACATTCCAAACTATGGATTAAAATCAAACAACGTGTCCCCTGTTTTCGTCATGATACTCTTACCATTTCAGAAGAAGTCACATGGTCCGCTTCGTCTTCTTCTTCCACTGCTCCAGCTCGTACATGCTCCTCTCCTTTCTCTCCATGAGCAGTCGAATAATTCACTAGGACAAACCCCGTCAAGACACTCAGTGCACCAGCGACAGAAGAAAACGTCACGACCGTGTCGCCGTCCTGGCCCATCCAAAGGACATCGCTCAAAAAGGCCAAGGGAATTGTCAAGCCAACGCCCACAGTTGCGACAGTAGCACTGGTCAGGAGTACAGCTCTCGCCCACAGATAGTCACTCAAGACATTGTCTAGCAGGCCTTTGACCACCAAAAATCCAAAGACTACCCAAGTCAATTCAGAATGTTTGCCGTCAAACAGCTGATAAAATAAAATGGGCGACAAAGCCACCATGTTGAACAGGCCAATGTATCCTAACAATAGTTCCATGGACATGAGACTCTCGTTGTGAGGACACAATACCCGCACCATGACAGTATAGGCACCATAGCCAACGGCAGAGATAAGCCCCAGGATATCTCCAAAGAGGGCAGGTTCTTGAATAATATCTCCAATATCACGGTAACCTGCCAATAACTGCCGCATCATTCTTATTCTCGCGTGGAGTGGTGGTGGTGTATCTGACAGCCCTTGTACATCACCGTCTTCTTCGATGATATAGATCATGGTATTATTGTTGCTACTAGTAGGATACTCATCATTGCTAGAATCAGCATCGTGAAGTGCTGTAAAGATGCTTCCGCTGACACCCAGCAGGATGCCCACAAATTTGAGACAGCTGAATTTTTCATCCCTGGTAAAAATGGCAAACAAAAACGTAAAGAGCGATCCTGTACTCGCCAGAACTGTTGACGACGTAATCGAGGTGTAAGCCAAAGATGCATTGTACGTCCAATTGGCCAAAAACCACACGGGAGCAATTTTGACAGCAGCAACCATGTGATCGCGGTTGGTCCAGGGTCGTTCCGTCTCGTTGTCATTGTCACCGGGTGATGCTATTATTCTGACCAAGCCATTCGCATTTGCGTCGTTGCTGATGTTGTTGCTCCTCCCTTGACTTTGATCGTCGTCGTCATCTTGATTGTCGTCGTCGCTGTCATATGATGGTTCGTCGCCGCACACACCTTCATCGTGAAATGGTTCTTCTCCTACTCCTCCTCCGCCTCCTATGCTGTGCTCAACGGACGGGACGTGTTCGTAATTTCCCATTTCTACTCTCGAAGCCAGCGACCTTTTAGCACAGACATAGTTGAATGCAACTTTGCCCTGTTCGAATGCTGCTTTTGTAGGTAACAACAGTGTAAACAAACTAACTCCAATGTAGGTCAATAAAAAGGGCGAATCAAAACTTTTGTCCGTGTAGAGGAATTGCACTAAAATGGAAGCCGCACTCCAAATGAGTGATACCAGCAAAATGAAAAACAAACCAAGAGTGTAGGACGAACAGCAACCAAAACAAACCATCGTCGTTGTCGTCATATATTGATGGTTGGTTGGATAAATTGATGATTGACGAATTGACGATGCAGAAGATTGAATGGTGTTGGCTTTTTTTCTGTAGTAGTTGACACTTGGTTGTACAACTTGCTTTTCTTATTACTCTCTTTGAAAGTTTGAGTTCCTCTTGTGGCTGTCTCTCTCCTCCTCTCTCTCTCTCTCTCTTTCTCTCTAAGGAATCAACTGTTTCACTTTTCAACTCTGGCGCTTAGAAGTTGATTGTACTGTAGATAGCAGTTGATGTTACTGTACTTTCGTCTGCACAATGGTTGCGAGACATTTTTTATTTTTTCTGTTTTCTTGTACCGGTAGCTAGTTGAAATTTTAGACGGACGCACACATTCGTTCATTCTTGAATGAATGCATGCGTGACTGAATCCTCCAACTTGAACCAATTTTTTGCAAGTGGCCATAGCGTAGCGTTCGTTATTATTCTTTGGTTGTGTCCACACAGATACAATAATCATACAATCCAAGCAAGTCCTGTTGGAACATAGAGTAGGTAGTTGTATCGATTCAACACACGATCAAGAGAGTGAACAGCTTTTCGGTTGGAATAAAAGAGTAGAACGATAGAGAAAAACGACAATTTCCGGCAATTCATCAAATATCAAATGATGAGGATAATAAATCTGCCGATCGTGACCAACAACAACAGCGCATGGTTGTTGGTCAGTATTTTGTTCTGTATCTTTTTCAGTGGCAGCGCTTTTGTGCCACAGCAAATTCATCATTATCAGCATGATCTTCATCATTATCATCACTACCGCCATCAGCACGCATCTATAACAATAATATCATCGCAATTGCACTTATTCAAAACGTTGGATTTTGTCGTTCGCAACAAGGGAAAGAATCCTGGTTCGGAGGTTGCAACGGAGGAGGATGATGATGATCATCATGATAGCAGCAGCAGCAGCAGCAGCAGCAGCAGTGCTGTAATAAAAAATAACGTCGCCAATGGCAAATCGTTATTGAATTCGAAAGACTCCACTGCTAAAATACCCTTTGTCATTGAACGTTTGGGTGCTAGACCAGGAGATCACGTTTTTCGAGATATTGCTGAAATGTGCATTGCGTGAGTACGATTCTACTCTTTGCTCGTTTTCTTTCATACAAATCTTGCTTGATGCGTTTAGAAAGTTTTTTTTTTAAATTGAAAAGCAACAAGAACAACAAAAAATACACAATCACACACAGCCAATCTCACATCCTTTTTTTTTAAATTACTCGTGTTACTTGACAGTGTCTTTTTCAACGATGGGAAAATTGGACGTGCCAGCTTGTAAGTCTCCTTATTTCATTGAGTAAGCTCGGAGAGTTCTATTGGCTGCTTCTTGATAGTTTTTCCTCTCACGCCATCCTCTGACTATCCAACAATTTCAAAAACATAAACATTCCAAATGCACCACTCCGACATACTGCAGACCCTGGAAAGAAGTACAACTGTCATATCTTCGCATGATCCAAATGGCGGACTTGAGACGAAGAAGGAGAAGAGATACAACTACCAATGCCATGTTTGTGGCCTACAAAGTGGAAGAGGCTGCGTCGAATGCTGCTCTTTCTAAACCACTCATACTGAATTTACGGGAGATTAGCAACCTTCGATCGCTAGTGACAAACGGGGACGATCCCAATCAAAAGGACTTTGTCCGTACCGATGTATTGGGATTTTGTGAAGTCAGCATTGTGCCCTTTGGACTGGGCAAAGCTATCGCTCCTGCACAAACCATCAATCCACCACAACTCGCCAAACTGACAATCACAATCGACAGCAATGGCAATTTTTTTGACGATGAATCGGAAGTCCTCAAACCTCGATCTATGGTGACACAAGGAGCAAGAACGAATTATGCCGACCGTCCCGTCCTGACCAATCTGTCCGTCGACATGAGGGCGCGAAGATCTGGCGTGGGCTCCAAATTGGTAGAGGCCTGCGAGCGCGTTGTGTCACGTGAATGGGGCAAATCTGAAATGGTGCTGGAGGTGGAAGATGAAAATAAGGCCGCTTTGTCGTGGTATCAGAAGCGAGGGTACCGGGTCTTATTTTCAGATTCTACCAGCAAACGCTACGATGTCAGCGGACTGGTGGTAAAAAAGGTTAAATGTACACGACAAGTTCTACGGAAGGCTATGAACACTGGGTTACCAACCATTGGCAATAGTGGTGGATCAACGCTATTGCCTGGTAACAATAGTCAAAACAACTCTCCGTTTGACAGCCTGAGTGAAATCTCTAGTACTGTTTGGAAACGTCTGACAAAGCAAAGGATCGACGGCTAAAAAGATTTCACCACAAAAACTGTCCTGGCAACGACCAAGTTGCAGAGATCTACAACAGTCTCAGAGAGAAACTCTGTAGGCATATGTAGCACTTCATAATGTACTAATAAATTCTTGACTATTGTTGGGCGAAGTTTGATACTGTACTGTAGTCATTCACAATAGAGTCACACTCTCATGTTGTAGCGTCGGAAAGAGGAGTGTAGTACTAGTACCTGGTACCACTACTAGCTAGCTACTCTACTAGTCTACTACTACTAGTAGAGAGTAGCTAGTACCACTACCAGTACTACTACTAGTAGTCCAGCTAGCTACTGTACTAGCTAGTAGTAGTGGGCTGGTAGTGTCAGAGCCAGCCGAAGGGAACGTGAGACTAGGAGACCCGAATCCGACGTCACCGGAATGACCCGAAATGCCCCATCCCGTCTCCCACTCAGAAACAGGAACACATCG
>Ga0100380_10005745_pt1 | contig 12755 bp, 15 predicted proteins | sample CryGeymeta201504_FD_80417 | JGI IMG/M metagenome (GOLD analysis project Ga0100380, IMG submission 80417) | Groundwater microbial communities from Crystal Geyser aquifers in Utah, USA - Crystal Geyser metaG 2015-04 | ecosystem: Environmental > Aquatic > Deep subsurface > Groundwater | place... | reverse complement strand
GAGAAAACGCCGGTAATAATGCCAAAAACTCTTCTTTCCCCATTCCAATAACCGCTTTTAATTGTCGGTCGTCTTTTATAATTCGTTGGATGTTCATACCGTTCAATTATACAGAAGGTTGGTGGTCTAATGTCTACTCGCAGAATTGCAGAGACCGATAAAACAGAAGGTTTGAAAGCCAATAAGATCCCTGCTATAAAAGGCGGCAAAATCGCAAAAGATGCACGCAAAGCACTTGAAGAAAAAACGGGGAAAAACGTAGTAACCAAAGGAAATTACTTACCTCCGAAAAAATCCAAAAAAAGCTAAAACCTTAGACAGTCACCCTTAAATGTGTTACATATTTTAGTATATGGAAATATTTATCGTTATAGCCGTTCTGGCAATTATAGTTTTGTTAATGGGTTTGTTCACTGTTAAGCAGCAAACATCTGCTATTGTTGAAAGATTTGGGAAATTTCAGCGGATTGCAGGTGCCGGACTTAATTTTAAGATCCCGTTTATCGATCGAATTGCCGGACGCTTGAGCTTGCGGGTCAGGCAGCTCGATGTTCGAGTGGAAACAAAAACAAAAGACAACGTTTTTGTGTTTGTTATTGTTAGTGTTCAGTATTTTGTTATTCCAGATAAAGTGGTTGATGCCTTTTATAGGCTGCAAAATGCCGAGGCTCAAATTACTAGCTACGTTTACGACGTAGTCAGAGCCAGAGTGCCAAGCATTAGTTTGGACAACGTTTTTGAAACCAAAGATGACATTGCCCAGGCTGTAAAGATAGAATTAGAGCAAATCATGGATGATTTCGGATACGGCATAATGAAAACATTGGTGACCGACATTGACCCTGATGCCAAGGTAAAATCTAGCATGAACGAAATCAACGCTGCCCAAAGATTGCGAGTTGCCGCAGTTGAACAAGCAGAAGCCGACAAAATTCGCGTGGTAAAAGCCGCCGAAGGTGAGGCAGAAAGCAAAGCCTTACAAGGTAAAGGTATTGCCGATCAGCGCACAGCAATCATCAACGGACTCAAAGAAAGCGTGGCAATTTTCCAATCAGATGTACAAGGAACAAACGCCCAAGACGTTATGAACTTGGTACTGATGACCCAGTATTTCGATACTCTAAAAGAAGTAGGAACAAGCTCTCGCAGTAACACCATAATGATTCCCCACAGCCCAGCCGGCATGCAAGACATTTCAGAACAACTTCGAAACGCCATGATTACAGCCAACGAAGTAAACAAAAAACATCAAAACAATCCAGAGATGGATAAATAGATTGCGTATAAAAAAATGAGCAGCAATGCTCATTTTTTATTTGGACTACTAAGAATATAAAATTTCTTACAATATAATTTTACCCTAAATACAATCTGAAAATGCTAAATATTCCGACAATTGCTGCCAAAAAAAGTATCAATCCAAAAAATGCAAGATAAACAAACATCAAACCCACAAAATGATAACCAACATTAGCCAAAACTCTTTTGTAGAACCTATCTGAAATCAACCAAAACCTTTATATCTATCTTTAAAAACGGTATATTGCTGAGGATGAATTTTAATAATCTAAATTCTATATTATGGAGCCTCTTTCTGTGAATTACTTAGCAATTATTACTGGAACTGTTCTTTCAATGATTCTTGGATTTGTTTGGTATGGACCACTTTTTGGCAAAAAATGGAAAGAACTTGCTGGAGCAAATGACAAAGAATTGAAAGATAGGGAAAAATGCAGCAATCAATGACTCCGCTGCTTGTTGGGCAATTTGTCATAACATTGTTTCAGGTTTTAGTTTTGGCTCACTTAATTGCCGACACAACTCGAGTTGGCGGACTAGAAAGATCCCTCTGGATTTGGGCTGCTTTTGTATTACCAACACTATTCGCCACCATAATGTGGACGGCTGAATCTGGAAAACGCAAAAAAGGCCGTTTGTTAATTCAAGGAAGTTATCAATTTGTTATTTTTGCTATCTTCGGTCTTTTGTTGCAGTTTTGGAAATAGATAAAAAACAAAAAACCGGAGCACCACGGGTTTGTGGGTCCGGTTGAGGAAGATTGAGCAGAACACATCTTTTAGCAAAACAAGTTGGCTTGTTTCAGAGCCCGGTCGACTTCTTTGGGGATTTTTTCTTTTCCCCATTCTTTGAGAACAACCTTTCCAAAGGCATCAACGATAATAATTCGACATTCGTTGATACCTCGATCATAGAGGCCTGTGTCCAAATCCATGTCGTCATCAAAGTCGACTGCAATCGCACGATATCTGCGATCACCGGGCAGGTGTCCGTTTAGAGCATCAATCACCAACGAGCGCTTGTCTTTTATGGCTTTCACGAAGATTTCGTATGAATCTTTGCACTCCGCCACTTTGATCCATTCATTCCTAAAACCCTCGGGATTAAAGAAATTCGAAATAGGCAGAGACAACCGTTTTGATGTACACATTTTCCTTCTCCTCAAGGCTTACTTCTTTTCAAAGACTGAAAAGAAGGGGTCTTTTTATCATAAAAACGTATTTTTGCAAATTATCTTAGCTTTATTCCACAAAAATCAATTTGATTGATAGCTATTTTAAAAATACACAGGTAAACTGAATATTAAGATTTTATTGATCAAATAGTAGCTTATGATTTTTACAGCCAAGTCACTTGAGGAAAAACTGATCAAAAAGATTTACGATCAATCAATGATAGAACTCGATGAATTTTTTGGTTTAAATTGGAAAATTGATCGACCAAAGGTTTTTGTCGTTCAAGACAGAAAATCTATAAATGAAATGCTGGGACAAAATACACCGGATTGGCTTGTCGGCTGGTCAGAGAATGACGATGTTTTTGTGTTATCTAAAGAAAATTACGAAACGGAAAGCTCTCACAAATATTCCGACGAGGCTTATTTTAGCTTAATCAAACATGAACTAACTCATGTTTTCACCAAAGTTTTTGCGGGTGTTTTCAACAAAGATATTCAACCGGATTGGCTATGGGAAGGTTTAGCGATTTATTTATCCGGTCAAACAACAAAAAAAGAAAAACCCAAGAAATTCAAAGATTTTTTACAGTGCTACACTCAAGACACAGAAAATCCAAAAGTCTATCAAGAATCTGGTTTTGCTGTTCAGTTTTTAATTGAAAACTTTGGTAAACTAAAATTCTTAAAGTTATTGAAAACAATTGCCAACATTAATTCCGAAGAAAAATTCAACAAAAAATTTGAGGAAATTTACGGCTTCGAATTAAAATACGAGAACTTTGCAAAAGCCCCCAAATAAAAAACCGGATCACCACTGAATGAGTGGGTTCGGTCAGGTTAGAAAAAACACTCATCAAAATTCCCAATCGGCCTTCTCCGTGGCCTCGGCAACCTCCTGGGGAATTTCTTCTCCCCATTCACTGAGAATAACCAGATTCTCCTCCTTGAGAATCACGATTCGGCACCAGTTGTGCACAGAGCCAACATCTCGAGGGTGCGCACGGTACCCATTTGGCAGATGCTTATTCAGCGCAAGCACTGCAAGGCCGTTTTGTTTCTTTCCTCCCACAAATATATGGGATGGAACGGTGATTTGTATCATAAAAATTGACTTTTGTTAAGAAAATGCTGGACATTTTTGTTAAAATATGGCCTATAAACTCGATATTTGGTGTAAATCAGTTATAATAAAAGAAAATGGACAAAAAATATGGAAAACCTAATCATGAATACAGCTTTGCAAAACAGCGTTGGTTCCGAAAGTGTAGAGTTTTTTGTTCAATCCAAGCGAGTTCAACCAATCAAAAAGACCTTGCCTGCTGTTATTTTTGGTTTTATTTGGTTGATTTTTACTACTTTTTTTATATTGATCACCGTAATTCCTGTTATAAATGGGCAAGAAATTGATTTACCATCAAGAAACTATGCCCACGCCGTAACATCAGGCGACACCGGCGCTTTGGTAATCTTTTTGATTTTGCTGTTTTTATTTTTGGTAATGGGAGTTTTAATGTTGGGTGTGGGAATTAAAACAATAATCGCCAAAGGTGGTTATTTTGTTGCCACAAAAACCAGACTTATTGAACAAAGAAATGGCACAATTCGTTCCATGGACTGGAAACAATTTACCAAAGACATCACCACAAAAAACAATTCCAACGAAGGAGATATCACACTAAAATTAAGGACAGGAAAAATGGTCAATAAAAAATTCGGCCCACCTGAGTATGTGGCAGAAGTGATTTACATTTGCGGACTACCAAATGTGGCAGAAATAGCACAAAAGTGCTTGGAAAGAATCGAGGAAAATACTGAAACTTCTACGACCTAAACCCAAAGTGTTCTACAATAAACAATACCCCCTCGTCATTCTGATCCGCCTAGGCGGAGAAGAATCTGCTTTTCGTGAACAAGTACAGGCTCAGATCATTCATTGCATTCAGGATGACAGATACGCTTTATTGTAAGCATGCTAATTTCAATTTTGTCATTCTGCCTGCCCGCCACAGCTTTATAAGCGACAAAGTGAAAAATCTGTCTTTCGTGAATATTCCATCCATTCTAAAACAAAACATATGAAATACATCGACAAAGTTTACGGAGAATTAGAAATAAATGAGCCTGTCATTTTGGAAATTATCAATTCACCAACAATGCAAAGATTAAAAGACATCGATCAAGCTGGAAATCCGGCTCCTTTTTATCCATGCATTCCTTACACTCGTTTTGAACATTCGGTTGGCGTTTATCTTTTGCTTCGTAAATATGGCGCACCCCTTGAGGAACAAATCGCTGGTCTTATTCACGACGCCTCACATTCTGCTTTTTCTCATTGTGTAGATTATGCACTCGAAGGAAGCTCTCAAGGAAAACAAGATCATCAAGACAATATCTTTGATGAATACATAAAAAAATCAGAAATTCCAGCCATTTTAAAAAAGTACGATTTGGATTTGGACTACATTTTAAATGATATAAACTTCCCTCTCAAAGAAAATAATCTACCGGATATTTGCGCCGATAGAATAGATTATTCACTTCGAACGGCAATATCTTTTTATGAGATAGATAACGCCGACTATTTTTTAGATAATCTTACAGCCACTAATGGTCAGTGGGTTTTCAAAGATTTTACTGATGCCAAAAAATACGCCGAATTATTTCGCAAATTAAATCACGACTACTACAGCGGTTTTTATGCAGCCGTTATGCTACAAACAGTTGGTGATTACTTAAAATATTCTCTGCAAAAAGACTACATTTCTCATACCGACCTATATACAACCGACAAAATTGTCTTAGAAAAAATAGCCCCGCATTTGAAAAAAGATGAACATCTACAAATTCTCTTTGATCGAATGAACAACAAAATCAAAGCAAAAAATGATCCGCAAGATTTTGACAGGCAAGTTTTTTGCAAATCAAGAATAATCGATCCGCTCTGCTTTGCAGAAGGACAGATAAAAAGAGTCTCCGACATTGAACCAAGCTGGCTAGACGTTATAAAGAAAGAATCGAAAGTTACAGAATACTTTTTAAAATTCGACAAATAAACTCTGCGTCATTACCAGATATTACGCAGCTCCACGTCATTGCAAGGAATTACACAATGAAGCCCGGGTGGAGCCAATAAATCATTGCGCGACAGTCCGCCTATGGCGGAAGGAAGCACCTGACGAAGCCCAGCGAAGCAAATAAGTCATTGCGAGGAAGCATCTGACGAAGCAATCTCTGATTGCATCAATCAGGCGTTCATAATGAAGAAAAAGACGTTCAATAGCTCAGATTGCTTCGTCATCTAATTCCTCGCAATGACGTGACTAAAGAAGGGCGCGGGCTCAGACTGCTTCGATTTCGGACTTCTTGCAATGACATGAAATGACTGGGCGAAGCAAGTGTGAAATAATCAAACAAAGGGAAAATACATAAGGCTTTGTAAAACAAAAAGAACGTGTTTATGAAAATTATTTCGCCGATAAAACTTATAGTCTCAATCCTCGCGACTGAATTAGCTGGAATAGTTGGTTCTTTTTTTACTGTTTCATCTGTTGATTCTTGGTATCAATTCCTAATAAAACCCGTTGGCAATCCACCTTCTTGGGTTTTTGGACCTGTTTGGACGATTTTATACGCCTTAATGGGAATTTCGTTTTATCTTATTTGGACCAGCAAAGCAGAAAAAATCACCAAACAAACTGCTATGATTGTTTTTGGTGGGCAACTTGTATTGAATGCTTTTTGGTCGATTATATTTTTTGGTGCTCGCAATCCTTTTTATGCTTTGATAGACATTGTCTTAATGTGGCTTGCGATTATTATCACCATGCTTTGGTTCCGCAAAATATCTCGCCCAGCTTTTCTTTTGCTTGTTCCCTACATTATCTGGGTTACCTACGCGGCTTATTTGAACTTGGGAATTTTAATGCTGAATTAAATTACACAAATAAATTTCGCAGCACCATGTCATTACAAGGATTTCCTCACACATCGTCATTGCGAGGAATTATATGACGAAGCAATCTGAGCTATTGAACGTCTTTTTCTTCATTATGAACGCCTGATTGATGCAATCAGAGATTAGTTTAACCCGGCTCCGCCGGGCTTCGTCATATAATTCCTCGCAATGACGTATTTGGCTCAGATTGTTTCGGCGGATACCTTCTTCCGCCACAGGTGGGCTGTTACGCAATGACGATAGCAAGATCTGACCCCACTTTTTATTGAACACAAAAATTTTTCAGTTACTACAAATTAGCGTATACTACTAGCAGAATTACACTTGTCTTTTGTATGGCTATCAAGACCGCTATTTTACCTGTCGCTGGAATGGGAACACGCTTTCTACCAGCCTCCAAAGCTCAACCTAAGGAAATGTTGGCTGTGGTTGATAAACCTGTTATTCAATACATTGTTGAAGAAGCAGTCCAAAGTGGAATTGAGCAAATAATCTTTGTTACTGCCGTTGGAAAAAGAGCCATAGAAGATCATTTTGATCGCAACTTTGAGCTCGAATATCGTTTGCAACAAAAAAACAAACTCAAAGAGTTAGAGCAAATAGCCGCCATTGGAAAACTTGCTCACTTCGCTTTTGTTCGCCAAGACAAACCAATGGGAGATGGGCACGCCGTGTTAGCCGCTTTGCCTTTTATTGATCGCAATGAATCTGTCGCTGTTTTATTTGGAGACGACATTATCGACAGCACACGCCCAGCCCTCAGACAATTGATTGACTTATACGAAGAACACGACGCTTCCGTTGTGGCGTTGCAAGATGTTCCCAAAGCTCGAGTTTCTAGTTATGGCGTTATTAAAGGAAAGGAACAAGAAACCGGTTGTTGGAGGATTTCTGAATTTGTAGAAAAACCGGCTCCAGAGGTGGCACCATCTACACTAGCCGCGGTTGGTCGATATGTTTTGACACCGGACATTTTACGTTTACTTGCCTCTCAAGAACCTGGAAAAGACGGCGAAATTCGCCTAGCCGATGCTTTTGCACGTCACTTGGCAGAAGAAGGCGAACTATACGGACGAGTTTTTGAAGGTACACGTTATGACTGCGGTAATAAACTGGGTTTTCTAAAAGCACAGATAGAATTAGGTCTTAAACACCCAGAAATAGGTGAGGATCTTAAAAAGTATCTGTCAGAACGTCATTTGTTATAGTTTTTATGAAAAAGATTATCAAACGCTTTTGCAGTACAGTTATAATGTTTTCTCTTTTTGGATTGACTGGAGCCACTTGTGCCAAGTCCGATTCGGCTGCCACCTCTCGAGCATCTGAAAAGGTAACTCTAACTATGTGGGGCGTTTTTGATGATGAAGCAAGTTTCAGATCAATCACCAATGCCTACCGAGCAATTCACCCCAATGTTTCCTTTGATTACCGAAGGTTGCGAAGCATAGAATACGATGATGCTCTAATAAACGCTTTCGCTCGTGGTGAAGGTCCGGACATTTTTGCTATTCACAACACAAGTGTCGGTAAATACCAAGATTTAATTGCTCCGATTCCACCATCTGTCACTCTTCCCTACACCGAAACTGTTGGTACAATCAAAAAAGAAACAATCACTTCTCTCAAAACCACAAATTCCATCACCCCCTCAATGATCCGCAATCAATTTGTAGATGTGGTCGGAAGTGATGTAATTCGCACCGTTCGTGACCCGGCCACAAACACCAACAAAGAAGTAATGCTGGGACTACCTTTTACAGTCGATACTCTTTCCCTTTTTTACAACAAAGACTTGCTAAACGCCGCCGGTATTGCCAATCCTCCGGCCACTTGGGAAGAATTTTTAGCCAACATTCAAAAACTAACAGTCTACGGACAAAATGGTTCCATTCTACAATCAGGAGCCGCCCTTGGAACTTACAACAATGTAGATCGTGCCTTTGATATTCTGTCAGTTATCATGCTTCAAAACGGCACTCAAATGACCACCAATGGCCAAGTGACTTTTGCCAACGACTTATCAGACAGAACAATTCCAGGACTTGCTGCCACAACTTTTTACACCGATTTTTCTAACCCTACAAAAACAAGTTACACCTGGAACGAAACACTTCCTAACTCCTTTGAAGCTTTCGTAACCGGTCGAACCGCCTTTTATTTTGGCTACAATTACAACTTGTCACAAATAAAAACACGAGCTCCAAAAATGAATCTTGGCATAGGTTCCCTCCCCCAAATTGCCGCCGGAGATTCTGCCTACCGTGTCCAAAATTACGCCAACTACTGGGTACAAACAGTATCCCGCCAAAGTAAATTCCAAGACTGGGCCTGGGATTTTATCCAGTTTGCCACCGCAGAAGAACAAGTTAAAACTTACTTAGATACAACAGTCAGACCAACAGCCAGACGCAATCTAATCCAAGGCCAGCTAGAAAATCCAGACATAGAAATCTTCGCCAATCAATTACTTACAGCCTCCAGCTGGTACAAAGGAAAAAACCCAAGCGTAGCAGAATCAGCCTTTGGAGCCTTAATTGATGGAGCAAGAAACGGCCTAGACCCGGAAAAAATCCTCAAAGACGCACAAAATAAAGTAAACCAAACTCTCTAAAACAAAACCTTCCTCCGCACACAAAACGGAGGAGAAGGCTGGCGAATGAGCAAAAACTCGTTCTCCGACTTTCTCAAACGATTCAATGCCCTATGCGCAGCTTGTCACGCGTCTTTTTATCATTAGTTTTTCTATTGGTGTCTGCTTTTGTTTTATTTTCCCCCAAGCCAACCTTGGCAGCAGTTGATTGTACTTGTACAGGAGATGCGGGCATAAATGCTGCTGGTGATGTTGCGATTGCACTCAGTGGTGATTTAAGCAGAGTTGTTACTCATTACAAACCTCAACTTCGATCATACTGCATACAATATGGAGGTAATTATACAGACTATGAGTGTACAGGGGCAAAAGCAACGACAAACTTTCCCAATGAAACAAATTGTTCTGATATAACCGAAGCCACCATTCTTCGAATAGTTAATATCTCTACATTTATAAAACCTTTTGTAACAGTTGACATCAATTGTGGTCCAGTAGACCCTACAGCACGAGTTGTTCCAACAACAGCCGCCCCCAACTTTTCAGCATTAGACCCCGCCAGCATAGCAGCAGGCAACCAAATAGCGGCTGGTGGTGCACAATGCGAATGTAAAGGTAGTATAAAATACAATATAGTTGATTCAGATTATCCAAAATTTAAAACCCTGTGTGAAACAACATTGAAAGGAACAATAAAAGATACTTTTACTTGTTTGAATGTAACCACCAACATAGGAGATCCTTCTTTGGCCAACTGTTCTCAAATAACCGAAAGTTTTTTAAGTGGTAAATACGGCTTAAATTCATCTTATTTTAAAAGTAGTCTAATTTGTACAGCAGGATCATCTCCTGGTTTGTCTGGGACGGGAAGTTCTTCCGGTTCCTCTTCCAGCCCCTCAGCTGTTGGCACCGCACCTCCCTCTATCAGCAAAGTGTGTGTGTCTGGTTCAAACTGCACAAAAGCAGAGGTTGGGCCTTTTATGCAAGGAATTACCAGCCAATGTTATAATTCCGGTCAATGCCAAATAGACGACATAATGGCCGTGTTTGCCAATGTTGGAAACTGGATTGCTGGTATTATTGCTGTAATTGTCTTTCTCTTTTACGTCTACGGCGGTTTTAATCTTCTTTTGGCCGGAGGAAGTAGCGAGCGAGTACAAAAAGGAAAGAAAATACTAACAACAGCAACCGTGGGACTACTTATTGTCTTTGGTGCTTACATGTTAATCGCTACACTGTCTTGTACCCTATTACCATCAAAAACGTTCACTGAAATCACCGGCCCAGATTGGGTTAAAAATATGTGTCCAAAAAATCCTTAGTAAATAGTATGAAAAAGATCTTCCAAAAAACTTTTTTGATCGTTTCTGTCTTTGTTTTGACTTTGGTGTATAGTGCTTTTATTGTTTCTTCAACAAATGCTGCTGATTGCAGCACTGAGGAAGCTGCTAAAACAGCGGCCGAAGATGCAACATTGGAAGCGTCTTTTAACAGTGCGACTGATGCAGAACTTGTAGTATTAGCTAACGCAGAAACAGCCGCGATAGAGGCATATAATACCTGCATACGAGATTTAGCTACTGCTACTGCTGCTGCTGGAGCTGCTACTGGAGCTACTGCTGGAACTACCACAACCACAACAACAAAAACCCAAACCACCGCCTCTACCACCCTTTATAATCCACTTGGTACAGACAGTATTGAGACGTTTGTTGGACGTAGTATTCGGATTGTTTTGAGTATGGCTGGGATTGCTGCTTTTTTAATGTTTATTTGGGGTGGGATTTTGTGGATGACTTCGGCTGGGTCTGCGGATCGAGTGCAGAAGGGGAAAGATACTTTGATTTGGGCAACGATTGGACTTGTGGTATTATTTAGTGCGTACGCGATCGTTGAAACACTTGTTACTGTGCTTTCAACGGGAGGAATTTAAACAGGGTAATTAAACCCTTCGCGTGTTCTATTCTTAATCCTCTTTTGAGGTGTATGAAAAAGAAAAATCTTGGGTACGCGCTTGGTGCCGTCTTCGGACTTGCCCTTGCTGCGCCCGCACTCCTACACGGAGGCACTGTTTTTGCACAAGCTCTTGAGCCAGGTCAGCTTTTTGGAGGCACTACTCCTGACGACTTTGCCAGCGCAGCTGGTGTAAACAACGCCAATCTTCCAGATGTTATTGCCAACATAATTCGTATTATCCTCGGATTCCTCGGAATCGTTGCTGTGGTAATCGTATTGTTTGGTGGATTCAAATGGATGACTGCCGGTGGAAACGACGACAAAGTTACAGAAGCAAAACAACTCATTATCCAAGGTATTATTGGAATGGTGATTATTTTCTCTGCCTTTGCCATTGCCAGCTTCGTTGTTAACAGCATTTCTTCTGCTGTAAGCTAGCTTTAGTTTTTACAACCATCCCCTGTCTCAAAAAGACGGGGCATGGCACGAGAGGGAAATTACTTTCCCGTTCGTGTTATGCAAAAAATAATCGCTGGACTTAAACTACTCGGTGTTTCTTTGCTCGGTTTATTTTTTGTTTTGAGTTTTGGTCTCACTAATGTTCAGGCTGCACCCAATCAATCTGGAGCTCCATCTTCTGCTTCATCTGCAGCAACTCCGACAACTACCACAACATCGGCACCAGATGTTTTGCTTGGACTAAAACAAGCAGGCAAAGCTGCCTACGATGGTCCACCTCCAGTAACCGACATCGCCGCAACTATTTCTGGCCTAGTCACCACAATCATTGGCCTAATTGGTGTGGCATTTTTCCTTTTGCTCTTATACGCCGGGGTTTTATACATGACCTCCGCCGGCGATGGAGACAAAGTAGACAAAGCAAAAAAACTTATCACTTCTGCCATTATCGGAATAATAATCGTATTTTCCGCCTACGCCCTAGCGTCTTTTGTAGAAGGTGTTCTAAAAACCCCACCAAGGCCAACACCGTACGTTGCACCACAAGGAGTAACTACAGAGGAACTTACAGACTCCTTGTTAGATGATGCCACAGGAGATGCTGGTAATGGAAATTTTAATGCTGTTTTAGACAGCTTATCTAATCCAAATTACGATTGTGATCTAATACGTCGCAATCAGACTGAGGTACTTAATTTCATGGGAACTACTTATTACGCAAATTCCAGCCCAGAAATTCAGGAAGCCACACAGCAAACATTTAACAGCCTAGGCGCTGCCATTACTGAATGTAATCTCAATACCAGCGCTCGTCCATCAACAACCTCTAGACCTCCAGCCGACACATCAACAGACTGTGACTTAGATCCTGACAATTGCGACTCCGACAATCCGGACAACAATCCAACTAACACTTTTCAGTGGAGTTGGGAATAATATGAAAAAAATACTCGCCGGACTAAAACTTTTTGGTGTTTCTATACTAAGCCTGTTTTTTGTTCTACCGGCAAACGCCTCTGCCCTCAGCAGATAAAAAAGCACCGGCACAACCGCCTACCAAGGTGCGCCTCCAGCCACCAACTTAACGGCAACCATTTCAGGAATAGTTGTAACGGTAATTCAACTTCTGGGCGTAGCATTTTTTCTACTCCTCATGTACGCCGGCTTTTTATATCTAACAGCCGCGGGCGATGAAGAAAAAGTAAAAAAAGCCAAGAACCTTATCGTCTCCGCAGTAATCGGAATGATACTGATCTTATCTTCTTATGCAATCGCATCGTTTGTGGAAGGATCTTTAACCAAATAAGCGAAGTGACGTG
>Ga0100380_10005744_pt1 | contig 12758 bp, 18 predicted proteins | sample CryGeymeta201504_FD_80417 | JGI IMG/M metagenome (GOLD analysis project Ga0100380, IMG submission 80417) | Groundwater microbial communities from Crystal Geyser aquifers in Utah, USA - Crystal Geyser metaG 2015-04 | ecosystem: Environmental > Aquatic > Deep subsurface > Groundwater | place... | reverse complement strand
TCGGCGGCGGGGCGAAGCCGCCTCGAATCGAGGCGCGGCCATCTTGACTACCTCTATCGTCTCTACGAAGCTGATCTCCAGGGGAGACATTCCGTGAGCCTCGCCGGCTTCTGCAATGAGGCGCCGGATGAGGTTATATGTGATGAACGTCGCATAGGCTTCCTGCTTGACGCCGTCTGGAGTTTTGCTGCGAAAGACCGTGTGAAGGGTGCCGTGCGTAACTGTTGCCATGTGAGTTTTCAATTCGTCGTATACCAACTCGCATTCCCAGCGGCCGTGATACTCCAGGGCCAGCTCGCGGGCAGGATACTTGACCGGATCGAGCAAGTCCGTGAGCAGTCGGCAGCTCTCGTGTCCGTTGATCTGGTACTCGATCATCCGCATCTTCAAGACGATGAGCTGACGCGGGCTGGCATTCTTCTTCCTTCGCTGGCCACGCTTGCCCTTGCCACGAGCACCTGCCTTCTTTCTTCTCTGCCTGGCCTTCCTGGAGAGCACGTCGTATTTCGAGATTTAGCATCCGTTATCGTCCGAGTCCAGAGACCGCAGGTTTCTTGGTAGCGACATGGAGGCCGTCGCCTCCGGCGCCCTCGCGATGATCTCCCATCGGTTCGTTTCGGTCCGAATCGACCCAATCCAGCGGGAGGGGCTTGGTAACTCCCGGGTGGTCGAGGCGAGATGATTCACGAAGATCCTGGAGTGGGTTCGGCATCGGTTCGATCCGGCCGGTCCAGGACCTTGTAGAGGAGGAACTCCTTGAGGGCCCCCTCGAGGCGTCGCCATTGATTCCGTCGGCGAGCGGTCTCGGGATCGACCCGGAGGAACTCGGACATGGACTCGCCCACGAGCTCGAGGATCCGCTCCAGGGTGAAGGCATCCGCGGAGATCCCGTACTCGCGGCTCCCCCGGCCATCCACGCCGCCCGTTTCCTTGGCCCAGGCAATGGTTCCCGGAGTCCCTCGCTCCCTCGGCTTGAGTCCGTACCGGGTATCCGCCACGTCCTGGCTCCCGAGGTTCTTCGGCTGGATGAGGTCCAGCCACGGGTACTCGCCCCGATACTGCTTTATCGGGCGGAAGTTCCGGATGCCGGAACTCCGGAGCTTCTCGACGAACTTGCGTGCGATGTTCGTTCCCCGCGGATCGAAGTCCACCAGAGAGAGGCAGGTGAATTCCTGATTCAGATCGATCCCCGCCTCCACCATCGAAGCGACCATGTAGTTGGTGCTCAAGGCCGCGGCCTGTCCCCCCAGAGTGACCACCGTGCAGACATAGAGCTCGTAAAGGTCTTCGAGGATCGAGACGAAGCCGTCCTTCTCCGCGAAGAGGATGATATGGGGGTTCTCCTTCCCCAGTTTTCGTCTCTCCTGATCGTAATCTCGAAACTGGAAGTCCGCATAGGACACAAGACCCTTCTCGACCATGAGCTGGAGCTCGGCGGACATGGTGCTGTAGAAGTCCTTCCGGAGGGACTTGTACCGGGAGATTGGGGTCTTGATGGCATACCACATGCCCCGGACGAGCCCCCTCTTGTGATAGAAGTCCGGAGGATTGCCCGCCTGGATCTGCTCGTAGAACTGCCAGATGACGTTCCGGAGGAAGATCTTCTGCTGGAAGATCCGACCCCGCCGGCCGAACTCCCGGCGCCATTCCGGCAGGGTCATCTCCGTGAGGATGTCCCGGTCGAAGTGCCGGATCTTGAGCTTCTCGAGAGTTTCCTGGATGGTGGGAAGAGGCTCTTTCCGTCGAGCCGCGATCCGGAGCCTCCTGGGCCTCCGGAGCCAGGTCAGCCAGCCGGGCATCAGGCCGTACCCTCGCCCTCGTTCTTCCTGAGGTCCTCGAGGGCCTGACGGGCATGGTCTGCGAGCTCGTCGTCGGTGAGCGGCCGCCAGTCGATCCCCCGACCCTCGAGCCAGAGCCGGAAGTGGTACCGGTTCTGCAGGAGCGCGAACTCCTGGTACAGCCGGTCATCCGGAAACAGGGTGTTCCGCGCCAGCCACTCGTCGATGTGGCGCTTGAGAAACCGCAGACCCACCCCGAGCTTGGTGAATGGGATCTCCCTCGCCTGCACCCACTTGTAGACGGTGGAGTCCGAGATCCCCAGGTAATCGGCGAGCTCGTCGACACCCATCACCTCCTTGGTGATCGCGGGGATGAAGACCGGGGTGGATTTCTTCCTCGGCTTTGATTTCGCCTTCGCCTTGGAGACCATGGAGCGCTTCCTTTCGAGGGAGGAGGGGAGCTCATCCGATCCCGAACGGATGTTCCCTGGATTGCCGTTTCGTTGATTGGTAGCCAGCCTGTGAGAGAGTTCGCAACTCCGGAGGGGGAGGAGGGGCGGTTCCCGGGGACTCATCGGGCATGGTTCAAGGCTCCTGACTTGCGGAGAATGCGGGTTGAGCGGGAATCGGGTGAGCCCCGGAAGAAGGGTCCTCCGATAGACCGAGATATTGAGTGGCGAGCAGCACGTCAAGCTCTGCTCGGAGAGTGTAATGACCGGATCCGCGATGCCCTGCGTCCTTTTCCTGCCGGTAGTTCTTACGTGCGAAGGGATTCAACCGCTCGAAGGCTTTGATCTCCAGGTCGGAACGTTCCTCCGTGGTGAGAGATTCCCACAGGGCATCCAGCTGGGCCCGCTTGTCAGCTCGCTGCTTTTCTTCATGCTGGGCGGCATCTTCCTGGAGCTGACGCGCCGCGAGCTCCTCGTCTTTCCGGCGCTGGCGTTCGACCCGGGAGATGTAATCGGCGGGTGGAGCGAAATCCTTTTCGATCGAGCTTCGCAGGAAGCCTGCTGGGTTTTTCGAGAGCATCGGGCTCTCCTGCGATCGGAGGTGATCGAAGACCTCGAGCTTGTCCGCAATGGACTTCTCACCATGGGCAGCGAGCAAGCTACGCGCGACGGTGCGTGTGATGCCGCGGGTGATGAGCTCGCGAGTCAGCGGATGCTCGTTGACCTGGAGAGGCCGCGTGGACGGACGTGAGCCTTTGACCCAGGTATCGCGTGGAGCCATCTTGTACCGTACGGCTGGAGATCGACCACGGCGGATGTAGAAAACACGATCGAGGAAACCACGGTCGAGGAGCTCCTTGTGGGACGCTTCCAGCTTCTGTTTGATCTTGGATGGATAGGCGATGTCGGTGATGGCGAGTTTCTCCATCAATCGAGTCAGGTCGATATCGAAGATCTGGGCCTGGTAGGACTGCTTGTCGAGATAGCGGAACAGCTTGCGCGCGATCGGATGCTTGAGCGAGAGGTAAAAGTCCAGGTCCAGACTCTTGATGTAACCGGCTTGAAAGCTCTGGAACATGAAGTCGCTGAAGCTGACGCGCGAGATGAACGGCTGGTCGTGGTCCGCAGAATCCCGTTCGTAGAGGGAGTACCCGTCGATCAGGTTGAAGCTGTCGGTCACGCGGCATTTGCCCTTGTGGTCCCAAAAGATTCCCCTGGACTCGATATTTACCCCGCGCAGGCGGTTTAGCGATTGTCGAAGGCGCTTGTACTCCGCGCGTCCTGTGCTCCAGTTGAGTAGCTGAAGAAAGCTGTGCTGGGTGAAATAGACGTGCCGTTCCTTGAAGCCCTGTCGGTAGAGCAGGTGACTCAGTCCGAGGAGCACTTCCTCATCGATCGCTAGTGGAAGGCCTTTCAGGCCCTCGACCTTCCATTGGCGGGAAACGGGGCGGCCTTGAGCATCCTTGCCTTCCTCCGTAATGAGGATCGTTGACCGACCCTTGGGAGGACGATGGCAGGGCAGGGAGATGGGGAATTCGATGGTGTTGAGCTCATCCTTGGCGATCCTGCGATCGCGTTCCTCGAAGGCTTCCATGGCTTTGAAATCTCCCTGTAACAGGAAGAACACCACCAGTCCATCCTGTTGTTGTTTGTTACTCTTGTTAAGAGAGTTACATGAGACCCCCCTGAAAGGCCGACCGTTAGCGGATCGTAGGGGGGTGGGCTTACTTCAGAACCCGAGCTTTCTTACTTCAGAACCCGAGCTTTCTTACTTCAGAACCCGAGCTTTCTTACTTCAGAACCCGAGTGGCTTACTTCAGAACCCGAACTGCCTCAAAGTCGTGGTCCCGATGCCCGCAAGGGCCGCTTCTCCTGGTCCGGATCCGTCGCTGGAGGGGGGTCATCGTGAGTGGTTGGGGCCAGGCCGGGCCGTCTCTCAGGATGGAGCATCCAGTCATCGATGAGCTGCCGTGAGAAGCGCCAACTCCGACTCACCTTGGTTGCCGGGATATAGCCCCTCTTGGCCCATTGAGTGAGGGTCACCGGGTGGATGCGGATGATGCGGGCCGCCTCAGCCGTCGTAAGCCAATCGTATTCCATCGAGTTTCTCCTCATGTAATGGCGGCCATCTTAAGGCTATCGAGTCCGATTGCACAACAAGAAGTTCTTTGGAAAAGAAATGGTTGATCGATCGGTAATCGAGACGGGATTCTCTCTGGGCTTCCCAGGGGGTTTTGATCCAGGCTGTCCGGAGAGACTGGGAGCAGGGCATGGATCTGGACTTCGACCTCGAGCAGGCCTGTGTCCGAGGAATCGGCTTCCAATCAAAGAGCGATCATGGTAATTATGTTGATCGTTGTAACTGTATAAACAGTATTGCCAATATAGATGGTTTCAGGAGGGTGAGTGAGCGCGAAGATCGTCACGGTTGCGAATCAGAAAGGCGGTTGTGGAAAGACGACAATCGCCATGCATCTCGGGGGGGCACTGGGTCGGCGGGGCCATCGGACCTTGATCATCGATGCGGATCCTCAGGGAACAGCCTCGAGATGGGCGGCATCGGCTCCGGATGATCACCTCTTCCCAGCTACCGTGGTCAGTCTAGCGGCGACGGGACGGGCTCTTCACCGGGAGGTCGGGAAGCTGGTCGGGGACTATGAATATGTGATCGTCGACTGCCCACCAGCAGTTGAAAGTCAGGCTCCGCAGTCGGCGCTGCTGATCTCGGATCTGGTACTTATCCCGATCATTCCCTCGCCCCCGGACCTCTGGGCCTCGGTCGGGATCAAGGAACTCATCGAGAAGTCCCTCACAGTCAATGAAGGACTGATCTCACGGATCGTGTTGAATCAATGCCAGAGGAGACGGACCCTGGCGAAGGATGCGCTGGACGTCCTGGGCAGGTTCGAGGTCGAGCTGGCTTCTACCTCGCTGGGGGCACGTGAAGCATATCGGCACGCCTCCCTCATCGGGGGAATCGTTCACGATCTGGAACCCAAGATTTCCCTGGCGGCCATTCAGGAAGTGGAGAAGCTTACCGATGAGGTGAACTCCATTATCGGATGCGAGCAGACCATGGCCGCAAGACCGAAATCGAGGTCGTGACAATGAGTAAGGTCAAGAGAAAGGAACTCCTCGAAGCGTCCATGCGAGCCGAGGAGAAAGCAGTATCGAATCGGCTTCCGATATATGACCGATTCGAACGTGCCGAGGAAGCCCTTGAGTCTACTCTCAAGAAATCCAAGACCAAGGACGCACCTCCAAGGAAGAGGGTGATCCGGGACGCCTTTACTCTGCCGGAAGATGACTACGAGTTGATCTCGAAACTTCGCTTGCGAGCTGGGAAACAGGGTGTCTTGGTAACGAAGAGCGAGGTCATCCGGGCAGGGCTCAGAGCCATGAATGAGATGGGGGATGAAGCCTTGAAAGAGGTTCTCGAGGGCGTGGAGAGGCTGAAGACGGGTCGTCCCGGAAGATAGTTACAACGATATAAACTAATGAAACCGTATAATTGAATTAATTGAATGCCCGGCTGGCGTGTCCGCTGATGACCTGGAGCTTCGCATTGACGACCATTCTTGGAGATGCGCAAGGGCAGCCGAGGAGTACCAGGAATGGATAAAGGACTTCCCGATCAAGTGAAAGTGAGCTTCAGGAGCAGGTCTCGGCGATATTTCCAGATCCATTCCGAAAACAGGCGCCATTGTCAAAATTGAAGCTACCGCTCCGCTGGGCCGAGTAGGAATCCAAGCACCAGGTAAGGCATCCGGACTCCGCGGCGGGGGGCGGTTTTTTCTTTCGGGACGCGGGTGAGGTCGTGCCTGTAGAGTTCAAGAGTAGACAGGGAGGCCTCTTGTGACTGAAGCTCCATGAGTTGCGAGACTCCTTCCGAGTTGATCTAATGGTCGAGGGCAGGCCCTTGACCTCGAGATGGGAGACGGTAGTCGTTCTGCGAAAGAGGCCCCGCACATTTGGAAGGTCGGGATTCGGGAAACCGGGCTACCATCCTGCCTTCTCCTGGACATCGAAGTCGTCCATGTTCTCGAGGTGGGCGCGGGCAAGGCGGACAGCTTCGATCGGATAGATGAACGCCTTGTCATTCGAGAGGATCGCAGCCGCGGTGATCCAGGACAGCAGCTGGGGTTCCTCAAGTGCGGGATGAGCTTCGGGTGGATGTGTCCCGATACGTGGAGGCTCTCCCGGGAAGTCTGGGGGAGCGGTACCTGAATCATCGGGGGATAAGGCTCGAAACGGCGCTGCGGTTCGACGTTGGATTCGCAGCACCTGGAACCTGGATTCACAGGACTTCCGCGGGGACACCGATTCGGCAGGGACGATGGGGACGGGTTGTGTTCCCGCACACGGAGCCGGAGGGAGGCGTCGTGAATCTCTACGGTCGGGCGGTCGGATCTGCGGACCGGGTGGAGAAGGGGGACCGGCACGATCATCTGGCTGGACCCAAGGGTGTTTTCAACGCACGGGCTTTTCGGGAAGGGGAGGGGCGTCTCTATGTTTGTGAGGGGGTGTTCGACGCGCTGAGCCTGATCGAGGCGGGATTCGAGAGAACGGTGGCGATCTTCGGGATTAACGGGATGCGGTGGGAATGGACCGGATCGGTTCTCGAGATCGTGATGGCACTGGACCCGGACGAGACCGGGTTGAGAAGCCGGATTGAACTGGGTCGGCAGGGAGCCTTGCGGGGGAAGCGGATCTGGTTTCTGGAGGAGGAGATGCTGGGAGGAGCGTCAGACCTGAACGAGGCCTGGGTGAGGAGGTCACTCAGGTTGGAGCCTGGGTCGGTGGATACGGTATCTCCGAGGTGACTCGTCGGAATGGGTCATCGGGATCATGATGGACACAACCCAACAAGAGGAGGATCTTTGGTGGGTTCAAGCACGATCCTGACGGTTCGGATGCCTGTCGAGATGAAGCAACAATTGGAGAATCTCTCTCGATCGACGGGGAGGAGCAAGTCCAGGCTGGCAGCGGAAGCGATCCAGCGATACGTGGAACTCGAAGAGTGGCAGGTGATGGAAATTCAGGCTGGTATCCGCGAAGCGGACGCCGGAGATTTCGCGAGTAACGACGAAGTCAAAGCCGTTTTCGAGATCTGGCTCAAGGTCGGGCGAGAAAATACCAGAAACTACATATCTTGACGTCTTTTGAGAGGTTTTTTTGCCGAAGGCCTGGTCGATTCGACCTCGCTCATGAGTCGGATCTTGATCGGCACTTTCAGTGCCTTGAAGGCCTGCTTGAATGCCTCGAGTTCCGATACGGGGACCAGGATGGCGCCCTTGGAGAGCTTCTCGCCGTCCAGTTTTTCGAGGAGCCCGGCATATCTCTTGGCTTTGACCGTGTACCCGTTCAGTTTCCGGTGGAGGCCGACGCGGCGGGCGTCTGGAGAGACATCGTCCCAGGAAATCAGAGCCTGAACGTGACCCGTGACCGCGGTGATTCCGCGATATCGTCCATAGAGAACGCGCCCATCCTTGAGCAGGGGGAGGTGTGCCGCTGGCCAATTTTCAATGGATTCCACGTGGATGGAAATCTCGGGTCTGGTCCCGAGGAGCGACCAGTATCGAGAGACCTTGATGGAATCGAGAAACTGATCCAGTAAGGCGAGGATCTTCGGCTGGAGTCGTTCGGGATCGGGTGTATCCACGAAGAGGTCGATGTCGCTTTGATCAGTCCAATCCTCACGTGTCGCGGATCCGAAGATCACGATATCCCGAACCAGTGCGAGATTTTCGTCCTGAAGCTTGTGAACAAGGAAGGACACAAAATCGGCGGCGTAGGCGACCCACTCAGTGTTCATCTGCGCCGAGTTCTCCCAGGATATGCCGTAGTTCTCCAAAAATTCTGAGGGAGACTTCGGTCTCTTCCTCTGACCGGAGTTTTCCGTAGCAGAGTCCTTCACGCTGGCTCTCGAGTTTGAAAAGAAGATCTGCGATCTCGTCCTTCTTGGGAAACTCGAATGGCAAAGCATCGAGAATGAGCCTGGGGGATCGGAGCTTCTTGTGTGAGACGTCACTGGAGGTGTCCGTGAGATTCTCCTGATGAAGATAAATGTTGAGAAGGTCGCAGATCGCGGCGACTGCATGGAACCCGATGGTTCGTTGATTCTCGTGGGGACCGGAGTCGATGGCCCAGGTCACTGCGCGAAGGCTTTCTCGAAGTCTGGTCTTGTGGTTCTCGATGAGCATGTTGTTACGTCCGTATCAACTTTATTGTACCGAACGTAACAATTCGGCGCCAGTCTTTCGTGTTTTCAGAGCAAGTAACCTTGGAGCTCAGGCTTCAAGTCCTATTTGAGCCTCCACTGTCTACCCCGGTGACTGCCACCCGCACTTTTGCCCCATCTCTGTCACGAGCCCATCGATGGCTGTACCGCAATAGATGGATGTGGTTGCGAGCCGGACATGGCCCAGGAGGGCCTTGACCGAGAAGAGCGAGACCCCGTGATTGAGCCCCATCGTGGCTGCGAAATGACGAGTGGTGTGAACACAGCCACGGAGCCCGACCGACCGAGCATGCCGGGTGACGATCTTGTGAAGCTGCCGGCGCGAAAGTTGCCGACCGTTGAGCGACCGGAAGACCGGTGCCGTGCCTCTGGGAACCGGAAACGTGACCAGGTACCGACCCACCGCCCGACTCGCTGCCGGCGACAGGGCCACCCACCGTTGATGGCCGAATTTGCCTTGCCGGACGAAAAGCCGATCGGAGTGGAGGTCACGACTCTCGAGCTGACAGAGCTCGCTGGCACGAAGCCCCGTGGAGCAGAGAATCGACAGGATGGCCCGATCACGGAGACCGGTGCGGGAACGGGGATCAGGAGCGAGAGCCAGCTGGACCATCTGCGACGAGGTGTAGAACGAGGGGATCTTTCGGGGACTCATCTCAACCCCACCTTTCATTGATTGAGCCGAACGGAAGGCGCCCGGCATTCAGGGACAGGAGCCTTGCGGCACCTACGGGCACCCACCTCCGGAAGGCGGCGGGGTCAACCCCCGGAGGCTCTTTATTTTGCCCACCCTCTCGAAAGTGAAGGGAGTGGAGTGGAAGGCCAGGAAGTGCCCCTGAACGTCTGAATGATTCCGGGAGCCCAGGGGGCACTTCCTGGTATGGAGCGACACGACCGATAAGCAGATTCAATGTGGGCAAAAAAAAGTGCCGAGAGTGGGGTTGAGGCCGCTGCCTGGAGGGGGTATCCTGTACGTTGTGCCGCAAGCGAACGCCTTATACAGAACTAGATAGTGGCCATATGGCTGGCTGGAGTGCCATAAGAGTGGCTTTTCCGACCACGGCCGTTCGCAAGATAAACGTCACGCACTGCGTATCACGAGAACGGTTCGCGCTTCATGATGCGATCGCGTCCCAGCAGGCGGTTGCACGACGAGCCCATTGAAGCTCGAGGAAGAAGCCCGCAGGTCCCGTCACCCACTGGAGCTTGAGCTTTGAGTCGGAGCTTTTCAGCCGGAATCAGGCCGAGTTTCAGAGCGCAATTCTCTCGACGACGTTCCGGATGACCTTGCGGTTTGAGCGATCGTAGAGAGCCGTGACCCGCGCGTCGGCGTGCCCGGCGAGTCGCTGCACATCAGCGCGTTCAATTCCCTGAGAGAGCAGATTGGTGATCGTGGCTACCCGGAACGAGTGTGGCGAGAGATGAGAGGGGAGACCGGCATTTTTGAGTCGTCTCTTCATCATCCGGCAGACATCCTGGACCCTCATCGGTCGGCCGGTGAGGGTCCCGGTTCGACGAAGTGTCGTCTGGAAGATCGGCGTGGCGGGTGTCCCCTCGAGAAGGCCGGCGGCCTCGAGGTATTCGTGGATGTATCCCTCGAGGTCGTGACGGACGGGGATTTCACGAGACTTCCCTCGTTTTTCCGTGAACCTCAGGACCATCTGCCGATCCGAGTAACGGAAGTCACGCAGCTTGAGCTTGCAGGCGGCGCCCGCGCGAGTGGCGGTGTAGATGAGGGTCGTGAAGATCGCGAAATCACGGAGGCCGATCAGGCTCGTCCGGTCGATGGCGCCGAGGAGTTCCTTGATCTGGTCCCGGGTGATCTCGGGGGTTTTGCCCTCGACCACGGTGTATCGAGGGGGTCTGGCCACGGCCGCCGGATTCATCAGAACGATGTGCCGCTCGACCAGGAGGTTGAAGTACCGTCGAATGGCCGAAACATGCTGTTTCACGCTGGGAAGAGATCCGGAATGCTGACGGATGTAAGCACCGACGTCGGCAGGGGAGATCGCCTGAAGTGTGAGAGTTTCCCGGACGCACCAGTCGAAGAACTGACGGACCGCCCGGTTGTAAGCGTCGCGGGTGTGAGGGTTCGGAAGGGTTCCGTCGAAGAAGTCTTTCCAGGCGCGTATCGCTGGAGACCCGGAGTTTTGGATGACGGCGGGAATCGAGTCCACCGGCGTGTAAGCCACGATATCGACAGATCGCGCGACGACGAGAGACGTGGAGGTGGGGATATGGTTTTTGCGGGGTGTCACGTTGAGAAGTCCTCCTTCAAGAGATCACGGATCGAGATGGTCGAGGTCTTTGGTACAACCGATAACGAAAAGCTTGGGTTGTTGCCGTACCGTCCGGAGAAATGAGTTCCCCTTCGAATTCTTCTCTCGGAATTCGTGAGCTGGATACACAGATGGGTTGATCTCTCTTTCGAGCTGTTTTTCTGCCGGAGAAAGGAGATCACAGACTTCACCGAAGCCTATGTCACCGATCAACATGAGATCGATATCACTTGCATCCGTTGCCTGGTAGCGAGCCATAGAGCCATAAACAAAGGCGAGATCGATCCGCTGCTCGAGAGGGGCGAGCACGACCCGGATTCGACCCACAGGCCCGATGGTGATCTGAAGGAGCTCCTGGAGGGAAGGGTAGACGGGGGATTCCTGATTGGCTTGGTAATAGAGGCGGCGTCCTTCCCTATGGGAGGTGAGGATGCCGGTCTCGGTGAGACGTTGGACCTCGGACTGAACGGTGCTGCGACCGGAACCGAGTCGACGGATGATCTCCCGGAGGAAGAAACGACGGTTGGGATTGAGGAGACAGAGGCCGAGGAGAGCGGCCCGGGTCTCCGGAAAAAGGGTGTCGTGGAGGTTCATTGTACCGAAATACGGTACACCAAAAGTACCGAAAAGGGGTACCTATGAAGGGGGATTGTCGTGTTCCTGGGACCGATCCTGATGATGGCGGTCGACCTAGCTGGCGTACCATCTTCCGTTCTCGCTCGATTCGACGGCCGTTTCGAAGAGCTCCTCTCCACGGTTGAAAAGGATCGCGGCCTTTGTGGGATCGACGGATCGAGTCTTGATTCGATTTGAAGCCATGTTGAACCTCCTCGGTCCCATGAGACTCGTTGTGGAACCTGCTTCAATGCGTCAATCGAATCATCGCAATATTGCGGTGATCAAGCATCACGCTGTGTCAGTCCGGCTTGCGTTCTCAGTTCATAGATCTTGCTCGCAATCTCGGAATTGCATCGCTCTTCCTCGAAGAGAGCCTCACGCACTGGATCCTCTTGATGTAGAGATCGTGGAGGATTCCCACCGAGTACGTCGTTTCCTTCTTCCCTCGCGACACCTCAATCCTCCCGATCGGATCTCGACAATTGTGAAGAGGCGAGACGATACTCCGCCAGGATTCGATGCGCGGGTTCATAGGAACAGCCTGTCGCCCGTGCGATCTGCGTGGGCGTCGCGAGACCCGATTCAATCGCAGAGATGATGTCCGCTCGCCAGGATGGTCCGTAGAGATACCGATTCCGATACTGCCTGTTGATCCGGACAAGGTCCTCCGGAGACATCACATCGCCCTGTCGAATCCGGAGGCTTCCCTTGGGGAGTAGGAGGTTGTAAGGCTCGAGCCAGGGTTCGGCACCACGACTCTGAATTGGAGCTGCGGAGATCTTTCGAGGCATGAGGTAGATCGGTACCGGGTACCGGGTCGTGAGCTTCTTCCACTTGTGATACCCATTCGAGAGTGCGAAGGCGGCCACGGCCACCACCCATGGTTCCTGCGCCAGATCTCGAGATCTGATCCGTTTCCCTAGTTTCTCGACGATGACATAGTTCCCGTGAACCTGGACCCACGAGAAAAGAACTGACGCAAGACGATAATCGGACCGTGCTTCCAGGATTCCGTCGAGCAAGGTCTCTTCGATGTCACACTCTTCCTGATCTGCCCTCGAGGCCGTGGAGAGCCGAACTCCGATGCAACGGAGGCGGGAGTTAAGGTCCAAACTCATATCCCAGCTCCCCGGCCAGATACTCGAGAGAGCCCTGGACGTGCGCGGACCACAGAGGGTTGGCGTCCCTCTCCTTGAGCCATGGTGTGACTTCGCGCAATTCCTCGCATCTCGGAGCCAGGGCGATGCAGTCCTGGAGATCCTCTTATCGATCGCAATAGGCGAAAAGCTTCGACCGGAGAAGGTCTGATCGGCCCAAGGTCGACAAATCGAGAGCTTTCCCCTTGTAGAGGGGAGAGAGGCGCGATCCCCAGCCTTCGGGCAGGTCACGCTTC
>Ga0100380_10005737_pt1 | contig 12768 bp, 9 predicted proteins | sample CryGeymeta201504_FD_80417 | JGI IMG/M metagenome (GOLD analysis project Ga0100380, IMG submission 80417) | Groundwater microbial communities from Crystal Geyser aquifers in Utah, USA - Crystal Geyser metaG 2015-04 | ecosystem: Environmental > Aquatic > Deep subsurface > Groundwater | place: USA... | reverse complement strand
CAAAAGATTCTGTAGTAGCCAGGTAAAGTAGGTAAAGTCGGTCGCGACGGACTTAACCGAATGGCCTTCCAGTTATATTTCAGGTTATGACTTTTATCATAGGTCCATATATTAGCAAGAGAGCGTAAAGGTTTGAGTTAACTCCAAAAAAAAAGAGTGGTTGGCGTACCCCCCGCCAGGGGCCATTGATTATTATTATAATTTATTATCACCCGGGTGATTGATTCGGAGAGGTCGGCTTGGCTCTGACCGTCACTTTCCACTTTTACTACGGTACCTGGTAGTTAAATTTGAATTTTTGAACAGAATGGAATCCGGAAGCAAAAGCGGAAGGCTCACTTGACCTGCGGATGATACAGGTACCTGGTTACCTGGTTACCTGTGTGCTTTATCGTTACCAGGTATGACAACAAAAATGAAGGTTGGTAACTGGTACAGTAGAACTTCAGGCTACTATGGGTGCGCAGGACGCTAAAATGTCCGTGTCTTTTCGTACGGCATGTCTCCGTCGAACTGGACTGTCAATCCTGGCAGTAATATTGGTTGTTCAATTCGCAGTAATCCTTCGATTTGAAAGTTTCTCTGAAAAGGCCGCGTCTGGGACGGCAGGGGCAGGGGCAGGGGCAGGGATTGCCTTGCAACAACTACTACTATCTCGGAGACACGTTGCTCAAGTGGCTGATGTCCCTACCCCTACCATTCCTTCTACTACTACTACTACTACTACTACTACTACTACCAGAACTACCACTACCAGAACTTCCAGGTCTACTCATCCTGTGCACTCTACCAGCAAAATAAAAAACACAGACGACAGATCAACAACAACTGTACCGACTAGTACTTCACCAAAACCTATTCGTGCTCCTCTTCGATATCAATACGCCACAGCTACACAATCTATTCCTACCAATTATTACCAGCACGCTATTGTTGTACCGTACCGTGATCGACAGTACCATTTGACTATCTTTCAGAATTATATGGACGAGTACCTCAAGACTCATTTTACTTCGTCATCATTGTCATCATCATCGGCATCATCAGCATCGTCTCATCAATTTGCACTGTGGATTGTGGAACAAGATGATCCAAAACTTTTTAATCGAGCATTTTTGGCCAATGTGGCGTTACGAGAAATCATACGAACATCACCACAAACACATTGTGTCATTCTGCACGACGTAGATCTTCTTCCACAAACCAGTATTTACAACCACAGCAACAACAACAGCAACAGCAACAGCAGTAGTAAAAGCAACACTGCATCATCACCATCTTCACCATCACCACCAACACGTCCAATACCCGTTCCCGTTCCTTACACGACCTGCAAATATCCTACACATTTGGGAAGTGAATTAGAACACTTTAATTACAGCGTACCATATCCAACCTATGCAGGAGGTATCGCAACCATGTCGTTACAAGATTGGCAACGTATCAATGGTCTTAGTAATGATTATGCTGGTTGGGGTGGGGAAGATGATGATCTGTATCATCGATGGAGAATCAATGGAATGCTGTATCAACCCAACCCACAACCCAACGACAACAACAAGGACGATAATGAACAATGGGTGTATGCTCCTATTCCCTATCGACCACAAACAATACAGATCATGGGTACAGGTACAAGAGGTAGTGGTCGATTTAGACCTATATCACAATCTGCGGAACATCACGTGCAGGACAAACAACACGACAATATGCAAAATGTATGGAATTTGTTAACACAATTGTGGCGCAATTCGCCACGATGGAAAACAGATGGGTTGAACGATTTGTACTATACCATTACGGATGCTACTACCACTTTAAGAAATAATAGTACTGCTACAAATCCAACGAATAGTAGTGGTGGCATTACAGTCATACACCATGTCAAGGTTCGAGCACAAAAATCACAACAACCACAATACAGTTCCTCAAGGGGACACAAAAAGGATGGTACTACTACTACTAGTAATAATAATACGACAGGAGCGCTACGGCCCGTCGTTGAATTTGTTCCCATTCCTTGTATTGGCGGAATGGATGTACAGCTGACCAATGCTGCGGCTCAAGCAAAGATTGCATGGGGTGCCTGTCACTACTATCCTCAACTACTTCGGCAGCAACAAAACTATCCTCCTGCCACTACGACAACTACTACATACAATTGCTCTGGTCTCAATCATAATGACAGTATTGATTTTCAACACAGGGCAATCTTTCTGCGTTCTGTTACGTACTATAGTGCCACCCAGGAACCATGGTACATTCCACTCAATGATTTTATCCTCACACCGTTAGAGGGAACCCAACGATTTACTATTGTTCGACATCCGTACGAAAGAGCTATAGAATTTTATCGACAAGAATACGATCGAGAACACTTTCATCACCACAATGACGGATCAGCAACTACCATCCAGTACCTAAAGCAACGCGAAGATCCTATTCGACTCAATGATTTTTTGCAGGCTCAACTACGAAACCAATTTACGAATGTTAATTTTCGACCACAAAGGGACTACCTCATCAACAGCGAAACTGGGAAATTAAAACGATACGTACAACACGTTTTACGGTACGAACAGTTTGATACGAATATAGATGCTTTCGTCGATATGTATCCGCATTTAAAAGAATTGAATTTGAACAGTCTCAAGACTTGGTGGAATCATCATCAACAACAGCATCTGCGACAGCAACAACAGTACGAATCTTTCTTGACCATATCGTCACTCACTACGGAAACAGTATCTCTCCTGAACGTTTACTTCAAATGGGATTTTCAAGAATTAAAGTATCCGAAACTTCCAATTGCCATTACCAACAAAAAATTAAACACAAGCAGTGCTATAACAAATACAACAACTCCTTCGCGACAACAACAGCAGCAAAAACAACCATTGGAGTTATTGCCAATTCCTTACAATGGTGCAAATATTCTCACGAAAGCTGCCACCAAGGTTGGTCTTGTTTGGGGTGCTTGTCATTGGGACGCATCCTTCAAGGATTGTCATCGTACCAACAAACAAGAACATGGAAACGTAAAGAATGGGACAGTAAATAATGTAAACGGTGGTGGTGGTGACTTGGCGCACGGTCCAGCGACGATGTTCGCCATGACACCACATCAAGCTCGAAGTCCGTGGAATATGCCACCCGCGTACCTACGACCCAATCCGTTTCAAAAGAGTACAAACTTGGTGGTGATTCGAAATCCGTACAATCGTGCTATTGATTATTACCGTAACTATTACGATTACCAGCACTTCAAAAAGCAAGACACTGTCCACGATGACAAAATCGACGACATTGACGAGTACGATGAATTATATTTGCGTCAACGTGAAGATCCGATCCAGCTCAATAGGTTTTTACAAAAAGCTTTGATTCAAAATTATCGTCCGCATCAACCGTCATTGCAACAAGCCGAATTGCCTGCTAAACAAATTTTGTGGTCCAAAGTTGCGTCGCACATTGTAAGGTACGAAACAATGGAAAATGATGTTGGAAAACTTGCAACGAAATTAAAGTTACCAATGTGGATGCAAGAATTACAGAATGCGATTCAAGAAACATGGAAGGAAACGAAAGAATTAGAACGACAGTTGATTCAACAAAAAACAAAGTACTGGCTTTCCATTTCCGACTTGGAAGAAGCCACTGTGTCCATGCTGAATCATCATTATCGTTCGGATTTTCAACGATGATACCGGAACGAGATGATTTTAATTCCGTCGTCGGATCCTTCTTCTACTACTAGCAGCTACTTTCCAATCATTCAACAAATTCCCTTGGAAGTTTGTCAGAGTGGTGGTGGTGCAACGAAGAATACTTTCAAGTCGGTGCTCCATTACAAGGCCAAAAGAAAGTATTCCCGGAGAATAGACCCATTAGGTCGCGTACAAAGGATAAGTTCTTCCTCTCAAAAGCTACCTTCGAAACGCAAAGAGACAGGAAGGAAACAAAGACCGCAGTGAAGCACTGATAGGTCAGTTGTTGAACTAATGGACAATTACAATTTTTTAAAAAACATACTCGAGTATTCATTAAGGTTAAAATGATTCTATAAATATGGAAACACACAAAGAAAAAGAAACAGAACAGCAGGTCCGTACTCAGCTTTACTACATATCCCCTACGTTCGTCCTTGAAGCTGACGCAAGACTTCCAATGGATCTGGAGCTCGATAAGAAGCAGTAGTACTAACAGCAGTGCTGTTGTTATGAGGCGGCATGAAGTTGGATTTCATAAACATTTCTTGTTGACGTTGCTTCTGCTGTCTCTGTTGCTGTTGAACAAGGTGAAAACGTTGTGTTTGCTTTTGCAGGTACAATTCCAAACACTGTTCGGTGCGATTCCAATTATTCGTTCCGACCAACGGTTGCAGTTCTTGTTCGAGCTGATCCACTAACTCGCAATGTTGAAGGGAAGTGCGATGACTTTCGTAATATTCATTGTCATTACGACCACCACCACCAGCAGCAGCAGCAGTAGCGACACGGTGATTGATACGACTGTATCGATTGCGTCGAATGCATTCGGCAATAACAGTCTTGGCTTGATGATAGATACTGTTGTGCTGCTGTTGCTGATCGTGCTGTTTGCGCAGAATTTTCAACAAAATCTTGGTAAAAATGAGAGCCCGTTTGCGTCTTTGAGTACGAAGCGAACTCGGTGGTCCCAATCGCTCAGAAACTTTGCGCGAAAGTGGGCGTCGTTGTTGTTGCGGTGAAGAGGACTTGTCGTCGTCGAGACGAACGTGACGATTGAAACAATGATCCATTCGACTGTCATTGTTGTTCGCGTAAGGGCTGGTAGGCATGTCGAGCGATGACTGCTGTCTGGGCGAAAAGCTAGAGGAAGCATCAATGCCGCGACCAATGCTATTCATGCAAGGCGACGAAGGAGCGGAACAACCGCCACCAACACTATGACTGTTGCTGTTGTAACGCTGGGTGTTGACGGGAGAAAACGTCAAGGAGAGATTACTAGAAGGATGGCTCATGATGATTATGCTACTTGTGTCCTGTGTGTGTTGCGATGCCTAGTACAGTAGTACTCGTACCTACTACTGTATTGATTGCTTTGTTATCATGCCCTGTTGTCTGGTTGCTACTATTACTACTAGTTGTACAGTGGCTAGCTACTAGCTAGTAGTAGTACTAGTACTCGCTAGAGTAGTCTACTAGTAGTATTCAAGTAGATGTCCCAATCCGAAGCGCGCTCAATGCGAAGACTCAATCTGCGACGACGGGAACCATCCATGCGGCGGAACAGAACAGAACAAATAGCCCTGGTTTTAGTGGGTCAACTTGCCCACGGGATATAATAATGACATAATTAAGATTGATCAAGAACATCATTATCTTTTTTCGATACTATTGAGCTTCTTTTTCATCTTCTTTCGTGCGTAAGTTTTCATGTTTTTATTCTTGCAGTACTACCAGGTACTAATACTGGAACTACAGTACCAGGTACTACTGTACCTTATTACACCAGACAAGACAAGAATTGGCAAACGGCAACTAGAAAGCCATACTGTACTGGTTACCATAGCAGTAGACGGCGTCTGGAAAAGAAGCTTCTGTCGTTGCTGCCCACCGAGGTGTTGCAGGTACCAGGTACTGTACCTTGTACCTGGTACCACGACGAATTTCAATATTGGAAACTTTTTCAATAATAGTGCTACTGCTAGTAGGTTACCATGTACCCTGGTAGGTAGTGGTACCTGGTACCGGTACCAGCGTGCGCAAGTAGAATCATGTGCTCCGCCTTCGTCTACTGGTTGTCTGCTACTAGTACCAGGTACGTACAGTACCTGGTACCATCTAAGGGTATGTTACTGTACTACCCTACTAGTACTAGTAGCTAATAGTTTGTTCTTGGCTGATTCTAGTACTGGTAGTACAGTACCGTAGCCAAGATACGTAGCTTTAGCAAAAACACTCTCTTTACCAGCTCATTAATAATATAATATAATAATATCACTGCAACGCTCGCTCATCGCCCATACATCCATCAATCTGTCCCCCTTCCTCCGCTTCAACACAATCTACAGCATATTGATAATTAGTAATTAGTATGTTCGTCCGCAACGATTATCGCGATGATCCACTCTATTTCTACCTCCTTTTCTGTGTCAAAACGCATCAAGCCCGGACGAATGCCACACGTTTGGGAGAATGGCTCTTCGACTGCAAAGCTGCGACTGTACGATTTGCGACTTGGTCCAACTGTTTCTATCTTTTACTACCCATAATAGTAGGTGGTGCGAGTAGTCGACAACGTCGATCGTCATTACCGTCCAATTAAAAACAAAACAGAAAGGTGGGAAAAAATATCAAGACGACGCACTGTATTACGGATCACAAAATTTTTACTACCAGGTAGTACAGAATATGCACAGCGCACGATGAGAATCAAAATAAGGTGGAACAGCAAAACAGAATGACTTTTGAAAAACTTTGACTCGCCCAGCCCAGCCCAGCCCAGCCACTCCACCTCTTCTTTTGAATGCAGAGTCAAATGTATCTCTGCAATAAACATCTACACGTACATTCATTCGCTTCCTTCTCCTGCCAACGATTACAGTACTACTGTATTCTGTATTACACAAATACAGCTTGAGTGTTTGGGTGTTGGGGTGCACTGCCGTACCTAGTTAGTAGCTTATCGCTTATCCAGTAATCGTAGGGAATTGTCGATAGCTACCACTAGATTCTTTTCGGCTGGATAATAAATAAACAAATAATAAACGGTGCCTACAAAACGTCTAGCTTCTTGCATGTCTTGTCACGCCTATTAGAGTAGATTTTTCTAACGTATATTTTCGTCTCTAGAAATGATCTCTTGGTGACCACCGCGGAAGCTGTCGTACTTTGAGTGTTGTTTGACCTCGTTGTTCGCTCATGACAACCAGAGTATCAATACCATTGTACAGGAAGGAAATCAAGGCAGCCGTAGCAATAATGCCAGTAAAAAGGTACGGTTCACCCAATTGAAAATGACGTCGTCCCATGATGACTGCCACTATCGCACTGACGAGACTGGCCATTTTGTATCCCCGGAGCGTTGAAGGGGGTGTACGATTTTGAACAATCAATTTTCCCGACCATAACAGCATACTACCAGTAACGGCTCGCAGCAACAACAACAATAGCCCTAAGCTGCTACTACTGCGGTGGCTCCAAATGAGGCTATTTAAAATGGAACCAACGCCACTACCACTACCACCAACGCCACTACCACTACCACTACCACTACCACCCAACAAGATCATGCCAATACCCAAAGCACAATTCAAGGTAGCGGTTCGTTTTCGTTGCTTTCGTGCCTCGGTTGCATAATCTGCTGCTTCTTCCTCTTGCAGAGCTTGTTGAAACTTGGATTGAAAGGAAGATGATACAAGATCAGATTCAGATGCAATATCAGGTGCAGTATCAAACAAATCGTTGGTTTCGTCATTTTTTGTGTCAGATATTTCAGGTTCATCGTCATGATCATGATCATCAACAATCTCACTTTCACCGTTGCTGTTGCTGTTGCTGCCACCACCTGTTATCTGAAAAAGAGCGGAACTGAAACCACTACTAGTAGTAGTAGTAGTAGTAGTAATAGAAGGCAATTTGTTGGAACCAATACCGAAAACGTGAGACGATCGAAATGGATGTTGTAAGGTATTTGTCAACGAGATTGGAAATGATCCGAGCGTCACTAGTTGGTGATTATAACCTGTAGTAATGGCGGTAGTAGTCGGAGGAGGAAATGCCATGGACAGTTGTTGTGGTTGTGACAAAATAATGACAACGATAGTAGTAGCAAAACGTGCAATAGTAATAGCAGAAGCAGGACGTAGGTTATGATTGGACTTGAAATTCATACTTGTTGACGCAGTATCTTGAATAATATAATATAATAATATGTCTTCTGTAGATAGACAGGAAGAGAGATTGAGATAGGTGCTGTGTGCTGTGTGCTGTTCTAGAGTTCTAGCTACAGTAGTAGTCTAGTAGTAGACTACTCTAGCTAGCTAGTACAGTTGGTCTAGTAGATAGTAGAGTCTACTACTAGACTACTACTAGTAGTACTAATAGACGTTTTCGCACTTCTTTATCTTGTGGGCCCGATGACACTGCAGATCCACATTAGAGAACGGGATATCCTAAAACGGCGCGAAAAGTATCTTTACGAAATATGTTGGTTGTTTTTGTCTGGATCGAATCTCACCAAAAATAAATACAGTAGTACAGTAGTACAGTGCTAGTACTAGTGACAGTAATCTACTGGAAATTAATATCTTTTCGCGGACACAGAATCTCTGGAAGTCATGATACCTGGTACCAGGGTACTGTAGTGAACAACAACATACTCGGAGTACATGTTTGTACATCGGCTTGGACTCCTCCTAGCTCCTAGCTGACTACCAAATCAACAAACCAAGATAAATACACTTTTTTCGAGGAGGAAGGTGGAGTATCTTTTACCTTTGTTCCCACGGCCCCAATAGAGAACAGCACAAGACAAACAAATTCATTCTTTGTCTGCCAATGAAATTCGTTTTGTCCTTCCATTTGGTACTGGTAGTGCTTGCATTTGCATCTTTTTCTTGTGGTCATTCCTTTGGAGGGTTTCGGTCTTTTGGACGGCACATTTTTTCTTCATCTTCCTTTTCTGTCATGTCAGCAGCACCAGCAGTAGCACCAGCAGAATCAGAATCCGCGGAATCAGAATCAGCAACAGCTTCTTCAACAAAACCAGCAGGAGCAACACCAGCAACACTGCGAATCATACAAATCAACGATGTGTACGCATTGGATAATTTTCCTTCCCTGTTTTCTTTAATTCAACATTACAAAAGGGATGTCGCTGAGGCATCGGCTGATTCTCATGAATGCATTGTTATTTGTGCTGGTGATTTCTTGTCGCCGTCTTTGCTCAGTTCTCTTGATAAGGGTTACGGCATGGTGGATATCTTACAACACATTGGATGTGACTATGTTTGTTTGGGAAATCATGAAAATGATGTCGGTGACAAGGCACTGACACAACGGATCCTACAATGCAGCACTACCAGTAATACCACTACTACCAGTAATACCAGTACTACCACCGACAACAAACACACAAAGCCAATAATATGGATAAACAGCAATGTTCCTGAACTCAATGAGAAATTAAATGTACAAACGTGTGAATATGCTACATTGACACTCCCAAACAGTACTATCAAAGTGGCACTGATGGGACTGCTGACAGAAGATCCATCTCTGTATCGACCTGGTGCTTTTGGTGGAGCGACTATAGAACCATTGTTAAAAACAGCAAAGCAACTTCATGCGAAATTGAAGCGCACACACGATACGGTATTAGCCATGACACATCAAGGTATAGAACAAGACCGTATAATGGCATGTGAATTTGGAAATACAATACCACTTATTATGGGTGGACATGATCATGAACCATACTTGGAAACTCATCATCATCACCATCACAACAACAACAATAATAATGACAATGATGACGATCAGTGTCAGATTGTCAAGAGTGGTATGGATGCGCAATATGCAGCAATTATTGATTTGACGTGGAGTAATAAGAACGTTACAAACACAAATGTACCGACCATTCAAGTCCAATTGGTCGATACTGCTAAATTCCCAAAAAATCAGGATATTCAAAAGCGTGTGGATCAGCATCAAGCCATTTTGAAAGAACTTGATGCAGCTCAATTATTTGCTGTCGCAGATTGGACCACCCCAACGGTTGGTAATTCTACTGGCACTGCAACACCATCTTTTTCGACCAAGGATAATCGACTTGGTCCATCTACAGGAACGACAGCTATTTGTAGCATGATCCGTATGGGCATGCGATGTGAAGTATGTTTGTTAAATGCTGGATCTGTACGATGTGGTCGAGAATATCCGAAGGATCATCAATTTACCTGGGCAGATTTGAAGTCAGAAATGCCATATCCTACTAAAATGGTGGCATGTCTTGTACCTGGATCAGTATTGCAAGAAACCTTACAGTATTCACGACGATATGCAACCCAAAACATTGCCAAGGGAGGATATTTACACACCTCCCGAACAACGATATGTCACGACGATGGAACCATTGAAAGCGTTCTTGGAAAACCATTCGATCCGCATAAACAATACATGACATGCTTCCCCTACGGCATGTTGGAAGGAATCGATGATCAAAAACCATTCCTAGAATGGGCCAACAAGACGACAACGACGACGCAAAGTATGACAAATGAATCGTCCAATATCTTACCCAATGATCACGTAGGAATTCCAGCAAAATTTATTATTGTTCAAGTGTTGAGTACACTGTTGTGGTTGAAATTGGGAAAATTTGCAGATATTGACACTGGCAAGACCGGTGTCATTGAAAAACAAGAATTGCAGGCACGACTGGAACAGGTCTACGGCAAAGCTATGGCAACTTTGATGGTTGAAAATATTTTCTCTGTTGCAGATATGAATCAATCCGGTACCATTAGTGCGTTGGAACAGATCATTATCAGTTTTGCTGCCAAGGATATGTTGAATCATATCGAAACTGAAAACGAATTAAAAGTCTTGGCAGAGGTTGCAAAAGAAGTAAACGGTGCACCTACGGTTTCTTCTAACAAAGGACAGGATGGGACAGACTACGAACAATTAGCCAAGCGAATCAAGGATATTTTGGATATAAAGGGAACAGGCAAAATTGAACGTGATGAAATAATACAGATTCTGGGAAGAGTTCATCGCGAGGACCTGTTGGAGTAAAATAATGATCTTGAAAAGGGACGCAGCAATGCTGAAACAATTTGATTAAACCGAGAAGACGTTTTATTGCAGTTTTTGCATGTATTTTTTAGTTCGACACTATTACAAGGGAATTGCATGCACCCTTTGCTGTTGCTGCTGCTGTTTTTGTTTCTTGAGATGCAAATTCATATAGTGAATGGACTTGTTCCAATGTCGTGGTCCGACAATGGGTAAAAGTCGAGATTCCGCTGCTGCATGCAGGGGACTGTAGTCTGGATCGTTCTGTCGATTCTTTTGAATACATTCCGCCAAAATGGCCTTGGTACGATTTCGAATGTGTATGTTACATGTCTTTTCCAAATGCTTCAACAAAATCTTGACAAATAGTAAAAATTGTTTCTTGCGAGCAACCTCACTGAGCGTATTGTCACTATTTGGACCTGCAGGGCCAGGCAACGACGCCATTGCTTCTGTGGTTGTGGTTGTTGTAATAACTGCGGGTGGTTGTAGCTGTTGAAATTGTGACGCCGCTGATGTCAGCGTTCGTTCATTGTACTGCTGCTGCTGCTGCTGCTGCTGCTGCTGCTGCTGTTGCTCTGTCGGCTGTACAAGAAGAGCTTCGTATTGTTCTTGCAGAGGCTGTTGCATTGTTGCAGAGGTATGTAGCTGACGTTGCTGTTGCTCCGTCAACTGCGTTAGTGGTAGTTGCTGTTGCTGCTGCTGTGACGTGTGGAAGGCAGTAATATTGAGGCCAGTTGAAGTTGACAACATAGCTGCCGCCGTATGTGACTGCTTGAGGGCCCGGTTATTGTAAGCTTGTGGGGTGGCTAATTCTGCTCGCAACGACGCAGCAGGATTGTAAATATTGGCCGTCAAGGATGAGATGGATCCACCGGTTGTTGTTGCATTTGTATTGTACTCGTACACGGTGTTGTCTGGAGGAGCTTGAGCTGCATAGTTTATACTGCCGTTATTGCTAGGTTGAGTTGCCGCGTACGCAAAAGCAGAAGCATATGCCGGTGTAGAAACTGTTCCATTACTGTCACCTTGCGATGGAATAGTTGCGTAGCCTACGTTGTAAGCAGCAGGAGCAGGAGCATAGGTAGTTGTAGCAGAAGCCCGGCTGGAGTAGGTAACATTCGTAGAAGGCTGGTGGGATGTGTGTGCGGACAAATTTGTGTAGCTAGGCTTGCGAGAATCTGTCGTGCTGTTTTCATCGAATATGTTATTATTGATGTTATTAATGTCATTGCTGTTATTGCTGTCGTCGCCAACGAAGACAAAGTTCGGCTCGAAATCGTCGCTGCTAAACTGAACTCCTTGGAAGGAATTGGAGGATAAGGACTGCTGCTGCTGCTGCTGCTGCTGCTGCTGCTGTGACGGTTGCTGGTCACTGAAGTCTTTACAGGTGCCCCTGTTCATGTTGTAGTGACTCATGCTACTCAATGAGCGGTCCTATGGGTGCAAAATAAAAAAATACGCGCTGCTTCAAAATAATGGTAATCTCCCTGTTGAACTCGTGTGATAAAGGAAAAGGCTTTATCCCAAATTTAATGGTATGTTGTTGCTGTTGCTGTTGCTGTTGCTGTTCCTAGACTACTACTATTATTACCAGAGTGGTACTAGCTAGCTACTACTAGCTAGATTAGTACCTGTTAGTTTTATGTAATCTCAGAGCAAAGCAAGTATTTTTTCTTGTGATTCAATAATCGGCAGTGTAGAGGCCACGTCAGGTAGCGAATATGTGACGATATTCGAAACAGTACAATTGCCTTCTGGTGGTGGTGGCTTACCTGTCGTTACCATTGTAGTACCGTAGGTTCCCTCATGAAGGTCCATCGCGATGGTGTCAAACTTTACCAAAGACTTGTCGTTCCATCTTGCAGGATGCCCATCAGTTGTTCCAAGTATACGGCGTCGGTGATTGACAACCAAGTTGTAGGTTCTTGCCGTGAATGGAAGCTTCCATGAAAGGTGTGCTTGTCGATGTTTCCATGATATT